>VFQN01001614.1_pt1 | contig 37019 bp, 42 predicted proteins | sample 3512371 | NCBI WGS metagenome assembly VFQN01 (sample SAMN10412370, study PRJNA504923) | tailings metagenome | isolation source: Replicate 2 from Balatoc abandoned mine | place: Philippines: Itogon, Benguet | collected 2017-08-28
GTCACCTTAACACCTGCAATCTCCTGCCCAGGGGAGCTCCCCTGCTCCTGCCCCAATGGAGCAGGCCAATGGAGCAGGCCAAGGAACCAGGGGGCCTCCCCTGCGGGGTACTCGTAGGCATACGTGCCATATGCCTCGCAAAGTGACGGAGTTGCCGCAGTACCTGTAAGCATGATCACATAACGTCTTTTGTTCAATGGGACTGGCGCTCCGCGGCACTGGCAATAGGGCCTGACGCATTATGGAGATACCGCGACGCCGAAGCGGAGCTTATGAGCACCGAGGCTTTGTTGGAAACATCTTGGCTCCAACTGCAGGACCGACTGGCTCAGGTACTGACGATGTCGCCTTTGGAATACCAAATGCCGCTTGTTCGCCAGACATGCCCAACCTGCAACCCCAACGAACCCATATACCTGGTATGCATATGCAGTTAATTTGAGGACAACGTCTTCGTCTCGCGGTGCGGGAACTGCTTCCTCTCGGCCCCCGTGGGCGACCGAGTTTGACTCGGAGCCCCCACCCCAGCATCGCGACAGCCCTCACGGAGGAGCCGCGAAGGCCACCCCGCAGCAGCGCGCCCCTTACCCCGGAGCACCCAGCAGCGGCCAGGAATTCTCATTTCACCATACGCCCGCACCCGCAGCGGCAGCAGCTGCCGGCGTTCGCCCCAGCGCACAGCACTGCACGGCTAGCACGTCTTGGGCCGACGATGGGCCTCATGGTGGAGCTTCACGGGGGGTAATGGGCATGGGGAGCATGCCCCAAAGGCCGCCCTCTGGGGGCCGGAGCGCGCCAGGCGGTGGCAGCATGTATCCTTCGCAGCAAGCCCACGGCCCTAACAGCAACCTAGGGCCTGCTTCTGACCACCTAGACATGTGGGTGCAGCAGCAGCAAGGGGCTAACCACCCCCAACCCCACCCGCATCAGTACGAGCAACAGTCCATGCACCATCACGGCAGCGCTCATGGCGCTGCCCAGTACGGCTTGTACGCGCACTTGGATGCCCCGGGAAGACTCAGCAGCCCGCCAAACCAACAGCAGCAACAACAGCAGCAGCAACGGCACCCGGCTCAGGCCCACAGGCCAGACGTGGCTGGGGGCATGCACGGGCCAGGCGGGGGCGTCCCTGCACACGGCCGGCGTGCAGCTCCTAATTCCAGGGGAGGAACTCCAGGGGATACCAGCCAGCAGCAGCCCGGATCCGCGAGGCTCCCTGGAGGGACCCTCAGCAGCGCGGATGCTGGCCCGGGGGCCCAACGTAGCGGCAGCGTGCCCCGGGGCGCGGTGGGGCCCCGGGGGGCTGGCACTACGGCGGCTAGGGGCCAGGCCTCCCCAGGGCCATCTGGACGGCCGCCACCTGCCAGTGGGTTAAGTGCAGCTCGAGCTGGTGGGTTAACTAGTGGGGGTGCTAGTGGTGACAGGAGCGCCCAGGGGCCGCCTTCAGCCAGTCGGTCGAGTTCTACGCCTAAGCCCCGTCCTGCGCCGCTGCCGGTGAAGAGGGCTACCTCGATAAAGGAGGGCAGCAGGGGGACGAAGGAGTGGGGGGATGCGGGGACAGGCGGGGGCTCGGTGCGCAAGGCGGGGAGTGCGGGGAGCAGGGGTGCGGGCGCGGCGCCGCGGTGGGATAGCGGCGGCGGGGAAGAGGACGGGGAGGGGGATCGCGGGGGTTGGCTGTTCGCGGGGACGGCAGAGGAGGAGGAGCGGGCACGGGAGAAGGAGAGGGAGGAGGAGGAGGCGGGGCGGCGGCGGGAGGAGGGGGAGGCGGCTGGGGGCAGGTGGTCACGGCCGAAGGGGCAGGTGGCGGTGAAGAAGGTACAGCAGCCGGTGGCTAAGACGCAGGCGAAGTTTGATTGGGAGGATCGGCCGCTGCCCATGACGGCGGCGGCGAAGGCGATGGCGGCAGAGGCGGAGGGAGCGGGGGCGGAGGGATGGGAGGAGGGGCCCCGTGTAGGGGAGCAGCGTGATAATGGTTACAATGATGACCACGATGCTCCTGTTGCAGCTGTAGCAGCGCGGCGTGAGGAGGTGGACGACAGTGGTATCGCAGCAAGGAGAGCAGTGCCTCCGCTGCGGCGGCCGCGAGCGGTGGCGCCGCCCGACGCTGTGGCGGCGGTGGCGGCGCCGCCAGCGGCGGCGGCGCTCAGCTCTCCCAGCTCCAAGGCCCAGCCGCCGTCCCGTGGGTCGGTGGCGGACTCTGGGCTGTGGGGAGAGGCGCTGATGGCGACCTTCGGTGTGGCGGCGGCTGGGGCTGGCGGCGGCGGCGGCGATGTAACGCTTGGCCACGGCCCGGCGGCGGCGCTGGGGCCGGGGGCGGCTGCCCGCGGCGGCGGCGGCGGCGGCAGCACGAGCGCTCGGCGGGTTCGGCAGCACCAGGCTCAGGCGGAGGAGGCCAAGCAGCTGCGGGTGAGGGCAGATACCGCACACGTGCCTCCGTGAGCGAGCATGGGCACGTGGCTCGCCCACAGGGCCTTGGCCGTGGTGTACGTTTCGTCTCAGGGGTACTGTAGGACGGACGCCATGGTTGGGGCTGAAGTGTTGACTTGGTTGGTGTCTTATGGGGTCGTGCTGGAGCGTGGGGGCCGGCGGAGGAGAGGCATGGGCCTTCGGGAGTGCCTTTGGCAGCTGTGTAGCCTGGCTTCCTACCTGACCTGGGCAGTACTGGGCCTGGAGCTGTCGTGTGACACATTGCCCATACTCTGGGTGTGTGCGCAGGAGCTGCAGGAGGAGAACGCCGCCCTGCGGGAGCAGCTGGAGCACATGCAGCAGGTGGGCGGGGACTGGGTGTAAAGGCAATGCGGGAACGCGCTGCAAAGCTACGCCGCAGTATGCCAGGCCTCGTCATATTTTACAAAGTAGGCAGCTGGCCTGAGGCTGAGCCAGGTAGCCTTTTGGGCTTCGCTGTTTCCGGTCTTTGGTTTTGGCCGAAGGCACGATGGTGCACCTTCGTACGGCCACAAAAGGATATGATTGGTGCGTACCCATGAGGTTACGTTGGCGACCCCGGGCTCCTGACGTCCTGCCTTGCTCTGCGGCCCCGCAGGTGCTGGCAGCCTCCTCGTCCTCCGCCCCCATAGGGCCCCCTGCAGTTGGTGGGGCCGCCCGCCCGCGCCCCGCATCGGGGGCCCTAGGCACTGGCGGCCGCTCCCCAGGGCTCCAGGGCAGAGGCGCAACCGGGGAGGCAACCAGGGGAGACCCGTGGGCGGAGTTGGATGCGGCTGCTGCTGCCGGCATTACGCTGCAGCAGTATAAATCGCAGGTACGGTACGCGGCAGGCAGAGGATGCTGAGATGGAGCATGCAGGTATATTCGCCGCCAGATCTGCAGCTGCATACGCGGACGCGTGCAGCTGCGGACGGAAACCCCAACAGGGTACACCAGCAGCGCACATTTTGCCCTGGTGGTGCCTGTTAAGCCTGCTTAGGGATGCCCAGTATTGCGGCACAGCAGGTCACCTCGATCACCTGCCCCTATCTCACATCTGCGATTGCTCACTTCCCCGTGCGTGCAGATGGTGCAGTTGCAACGCCAAGTGGCGGTCATGTCCCGTGAGATCGAGGTGCGGCCCTTTGGCGCAGAGCTCAACAGCAGACCTCCAGCCCCTGCCCTGTTACACACTACATTTCAGCTCATTGCGCGCATCTGCATCAGCCGAAAGCTTGCCTGTTCAGGCAAAAGGTGCAGGGTACCGTGCACTGCACGAGGCAGGACAGGCCATGCGAGATCCTCGCGCACACGCCGCATCCTGGGCCGGCCATGCTTCGAGTCCAAGAGTGCCACTACCTGGCGTGCTCAGCTCTGTTCTGCTAATGTCGTACGACAACCCCCCAGGTCAAGTCGCGCATTGCGATGGAGGCTGAGGGCGTCCTGCTGGAGGCTGTGGGGCGCCTAGAGGTGGGCGGGCTACGCAGCAGGCCGTGGTCGACTAGCAACAATGTTCAGTGGAAGTGGTGTGAAGGCCTTGGCTGCAGCTGGGCAGGGCCCACACATCGCGGTCAGCTGGTTGCTGCTGCATTCTGGCTGGCTGGCGGTGCGCAGCTGGGAGCCTCAGGGTACCAGAGGGGGCACGCGCGCGAGGCTGTGTGTCGTACCTGGAGGTTGAGCACCGGAAGAGCAGAGGGCCGTGCTTTCGGGCGTGGCTTACTGCATGGGTGTGGGTGGGCCAGGCGCCGCTCCTAGGTAGCCATGTGCTGGCGTTTTACGTGGAGGAAAGCAGCCGCCTCGTTGCTCTGTGTGCCACGCGCCGGTATCGTGCACGGAGACCAATGGGTCGGCCTGTGGGTAGGGACCTTAGGGAGATTATCACGTTCCTTGCGTGTGGCTCGTGCAACCCTGTAGAGCTGGTTCGTTCATGCTTTGTTACTACGACGTGTGCATACAGGAGCGGTTGTTTTCGCGTTGCTGCAATGTGTGCCTGCAGGAGCTAGCGGGCGCTGCGACGGCGGCGCCGGCGGGTACTTCCTCGGGGCATGCCGCCGGCGGCGGCGGCGGCGGTAACGATGAGCCGTTGGGCCGGGAGCGGCTGCTGGGCCTGCAGCGGTGGAGCAAGCAGATGTCGGGGCGGCTGCGCAGGTGAGTGTGTGTGCGTGGAGGACAGGATAGGGGTGCGCTTGGCTTGCATCGTGGCAAGGTGTTCAGGCAGCGTGTTCCTTTGGGGGCCGCACAGGTACAGGGCTCACGCCAGATAACAATTCGCCGTCTTGCCAGCATTATGATCGCAGGGTGCACACCCCACGAAAGCGGTTGATGCTTTGCACTTGGTGATGTACCATGCACCTGCTGTGTTTGACGACGCGCCCTGGCCGCACTTGATGCAGTGACCCGCTCGTCCATCCCCCAACACCCTCGCAGCGAGAAGTCCTAGTCGGCAAGTCGTCTGCTTTGCACGATGTGCGCCTCAACCCGGTAGCACTGACTGCAACACGTTCACCGAGTGCCGCAACAACCTCCCTCTGCACCTCCAACACCCCCGCAGCGAGAAGTCTCAGTCATCTAGGCTGTTCACGCAGCAAGGCATGGCGCATGACGCCGCCGCCGCCTGCCCAGGGCGCAGCGGCGGCGCCGGCACCTCTGTCACCGGCACCTGGGGCCCCGCCGACGGCCTCGGCAGCACCGCCGGCGGTGGCGGCGGCGGCGGGCCAACCTGGCACGTGCCCTTCATACCCGCCGGCGGCAACCGCTTCCTCCAGTCCGCCGCCGCCGCCGCTGCGGCTGCCGCGGCCGCTGCCGCGGCCCCGGCGTCCCGTCCGCGCGGCGGCGGCGCCGCTGGCAGCACTGCCGCCAGGCCTTCCGGACACCGGCCGTCAACACCGTCGGGTGGCGCAGCGGCTGCCGCGGCGGCGGCGGCGGCGGCGGGTGGCGGCCCCGCCAGCACCTCCGTCGCCGCCATCGCATCAGGCCACGCAGTACTCCTGGCGGATCCTGTGCAGGTACGCAATAGCCACTGGTACATTTTCGCCATACTCAGTGGTCACTCCGTGGCGCCATTGTCCGTCCACCCGAACAAACCGGTTTGAGACCCACCACCTAGACCCAAAGCCGGCCTCTCGTGCCCCTCGTCCAGGGCCCTTGCTGCTAATGCTGCTGCCGCTGCCCACTTCTACCAGAGCCCTGTCCTACCCCCCTAACACACCCGCCCCAGGTCACGACCCTCCCAGGGGCCCTTGTCCCACGGGTTTGCATGTGTAACTGTGACCTTCCACACCCACCCAACCGGTAACCTAACACACACACCCAGGCCCACCAGCTGGAGCTGCAGCTGGCCTCGCTGGCCCCCCGCCTGGGGGCCCTGGCAGTGCTGCTCAAGACACAGCTGCTGCCGGCCATGCCCTGGTTGGGGCTGGAGGCGGCGGACAGGGTCATGGTGAGGCTGAGGGATGGGAGCTAATGGAAGGGATGGTGTTGGGGAAAGGGGAGTGCCCTGGTTGGGGCTGGAGGCGGCGGATAGGGTCATGGTGAGGCTGAGGGATGGGTGCTAATGGAAGGGGAAGTGTTGGGGAAAGGGGAGGGTGGCTGGAATGCCCTGGTTGGGGCTGGAGGCGGCGGACAGGGCCATGGTGAGGCTGAGGGATGGGAGCTAATGGAAGGGATGGTGTTGGAAAACGGGAGTGCCCTGGTTGGGGCTGGAGGCGGCGGACAGGGTCATGGTGAGGCTGAGGGAGTGCGATAATGGTAGGGGCTGTGAAGGAGCTGGAAAGGTTCCATTAAAGACGGAAGGGGCTGTGAAGGTTTGAGGCAGAGGGAGGGGCTGGCTGGAATGCCGTAGCCCGGGGCTGGAGGCGGAGCGGGCTCTGACAGGTCTGGCCCGTGTTGAGGGGGCAGAGGGAGGCTGTATCAGCGAACCAACCAACCAACCAACGGCCGAGTGGGTTTACCGGGTGGGGCTGAGACGACGGCTAGGGCAGCTGCTGCCGGCCATGCCGTGGCTGGGGCTGGAGGCAGCGGACAGCATACTGGTGAGGCAGGGGCGGTAGGGGCACGGGCACAGCGTGAAAGCCGTAGGGATCCTTGATGGGGAGGGCTGCAAGTGCGCCAGGCGCAACAACCAAGTTACTTGTTCGCGTTCATCCTAACTACCTTCCCAGCTGTTGAAGGCAAAAGAAGTTCGGCCGTTGGAGCTACTGATATACTCTGGTGCGTCACCGTTTTCCTACCCGTCCCGTGTCTCCCAGGCCGAGGCGTCCCAGACGTCAGAGGCTGTGTCCCAGGCGGCAGGCAGCCTCGTGCAGCTGTGTGCGCTGCTGCCTGCGGGTGCGGCCGCTTTCGGGGACGCCCCGGTGGGCGCGGAGCCAAAGCGCCGCGCGGCGGAGGTGGAGGCAGGTGCGGCTGTGACGGTGACGGTGCCGGTTGACATCGTGTGGCTGGATGGAGGCGGGGAAGGGGAAGCGGTGGGGTACGGGTGGTAGCGGTTTGCTGTGCAAATGAGCGCGGCTGAGGGACGAGGTGCGCACAGCAGTGCAGTGATCCCGCACCAGATTGTTGTGCTAGGGCATCGGTGGTTGGCCCTCCCTCCTGCCATCCCTCTCGCGTCGTGATTCGGCTGATCTTCAACCCCCAGACTGTAATGCATTACTGTACGGTAGCATCGAGGGCGCGGGGTATACCTGCTGTACATCTCTAGACATCCGTCTCTGTCTTATGTGATCACCTATCCTCAATTGCCTTATAGGCCGTGCACCCGTGCGGCATGGCTGTACGGCAGCCCCGAGGTGCTGGGGCCGCCGCTGTGGGTTACACCTCATGCCCCCCTGCTCGCACCCCGCGTGTCCACATGTTCCCTGCCGCCCGCCTACCCCAAAGGCCGGAACGCGTGGCTGTACGGGAGGCCCCCCGAAATGCCAACGACGTTGCACGCATAGCCTCAGACGCTTGTTTCACCATGTTCCTCTTCCCGCCATCCATCTGCCCACGCCAGGACGTGACGCGTGGCTGTACGGCAGTCCGGAGGTGCTGGGGGCGGAGAAACCGCCACCGTCCGCGGCTGAGCGCCAAGCGGCCACCGAGGCACGGGTGCAGGTGCGGCTGGCTGGGGTCGGGGGTTGGCAGCACGTCAGGCAATACGGCTGGGGGATGTGGGTTGGCCGCACACCAGGAGGCCACCGAGGCACGGGTGCAGGTGCGGCTGAGCGGGGTCGGGTTGGTGGCGGCACGCATGTGCCCACGAGAGCACGGGCGCAGGGTGGGGTGGCAGGTGGGGTCGGAGAAGGGCAGGTGGCAATGCCCGATAAGCAACCCCTAATATTGGATGGACATGTGATACCGTAAAGTTCCAGAGGGGGGTTGTCCACGCGGGGCGCCAGCCCAGATGCGGGAGCTGCTCAGTGGGCTGGACCGGGCAGGTGCACCGTAAGGCCGGCTTGGGCCGCACATGGCAAGGCTGTCGTATCGGGCCGCTGCGTGCACGCATTGGCAGTACCAGTCGTACAGCCGGGGCCTGCCCTGCAGGCATGGCACCATGTGCCCGCTCCCTTTCGGAACTCTGGGGCCCATCGGCTTACTCTTGACGTCCAGTGGGCAGCGAGCAATGTGGCCTAGGTTCTGGGTGCACGTTCCCGTTGCTCCCCAAGCCCTCTGCTCCGACACTCTCACGAGCATTATCAGTTTGCCCGCTCTTCTTCGCGTATCAGCAGGCCGCCAAGGAGGTGCTGTTGCCTCAGGAAGGTACCCCTACGCGCCCCTTGCCATTCCATAAAGCGCGCGATGGAAGCGGCACCCAGGCCCGCGTGATGTACCCCCGCAGAGACGCACTTCTTTTGTAACGAAGTACGACAACTCCCCGCGTTCCCCCAATCAGGAGCTTGAGGCCGCCAAGGCGCTGCTGGAGTCCGAGCTGCGCTTCTCCGCCCGGGCCTCCTCCGTGACTGCGGAGCACGTGTCGCACCTCATGCTCAGCGTGGGCTCGGCGCTGGAGGACTGCCGGGGTGCGTGGCGGGACGGGACAGGGCGGATGCGGGACGCATGGCGTGGGGTACCTTGTAGGATGGTAGGGCCCGGACCCCTCAATACGCACACCCGGCGTGGACGGTGTGGGTTCTCGCAACAGCATCTCTACACCCTGACGGTGTGGACTCCCTCCGGCCAGCAGGGGAACAACGCACACGTGCTGCCGTACGCACACGCACAACTGCGTGCAGGGGTGGAGTGCAGGGGTGCAGGGGTGCAGGGGTGCGTGGCAGGGAAGGGTGGCAGGGGTTGCATGGTACCCAACATTGTGTGCTTGTGCACTGCTTTGCGGTCAGTGCCTGGGCCCCATGCGCACACCGGGTGCGGCTGGCATCCATTCGGGTGGTTTTGAAGCAACGCGTACGTGCTGCCGTACGCGCACTGGCGCTTTCTGCGCTCCTTGTAGTAAAGAGTGTGGGCACACCACAGCCAATTGCGTACTGTAGCCCTGGCAGGTGTTGTCGGGGACCCAGGCACGTCCACAGTGCCTCACCCCCTACCAAACCCACTGCCCCTGCCCAACGCTGCATACCTTTCTGTCCCTCTCCTGCTACCTCCCCACCCCCTTCCTGCCGCCTAGGCGCCAAGGACCCCGCGTCCATCCGGTCGTACTTCAACGCCTCCGCTGCCGTACGGCACGTGCTGGACGCGGCGGACATGCTGGAGCGCCACCCGTGCGAGACGTGCCTTAAGGTGGGTGGGCGGTTGGGGTGGTTGGGATTGTCAGTCGGTAGCTTCATTGACTACTTAGTGGACGGATTGGGCGAATGCGTGTGGCGATGGGGCGTGCGAAGGGCGTGCTGGAGCGGCACTCGTGCGGCACCTGCCTTGAGGTGAGGCAGATGCGGTGGTGGTTCCTCGGCACCAGGACTAGTGCAGAGTCACACGCAAGCCTGCGAGGTGTGCCGGCTGCCGGCTTTGGTGTGACAGGCCAGCCGCAGCACTTCAGCCCTTCCTTGCTCTCCGCCCTCAGGCGCCCATGCGCGCTTGGTACGGGCAAGCTATACGCCGGCGCCAAACGAACGGCCCCGCATGCACATTCACATGCTGGCTCCTGGTTGCCTCCTTCTGACTCACGGCATGCCCCTACGCCTTGCTCAATGCTCCATTCTCTCCACTCCCCTTTGCATTCCCTTTGTCCTTGCCCTGTTGTGCCCTGGAGCAGTCGCTGGTGGAGGCGGTGCGGTCGCACAGGGAGCAGCTGGACCCCGTGCCGGAGCTGCTGGTCAAGGCACCGGCAGCGGACGTCGAGGTGTGTGTTAGCATGTGTGCCCCGGCGCGATTGACATGCAGTGTGTAATATTGACCAGCCTGAAACAAAAGCCATGTCTAAATTGAAAGGTGTATGTATGCATAATGCATACAGGATCCTTTGATACGTGTTCGTTGGCCAGCACCAGGGGCTGCCGGAGCTGCTGGTCGGTGTGCCGGGAGTAGACTTGGCTGTCGGGGATCCAGACTACAGGGGTGGGGGTGGTGGCGTGCAGCGGAAGGTGTAGCACGGCAGTCAAAGTATACGCACCGGTAGCAATACTTCCCCAGCGTAGTGTCCTTGGCCATGTTATGGCCTGGGCTTGGACCATGCAAAAGCATGCAGCGGCAAGTTGCATAGCGTGTACCACACGAGCCTTGGAGAGTTGTACGGCATAGCCCGGACAAACCCTCATCTTGCTGCTCACATAATGCCAGCAACTAAGTACGCTGTGGCATGTGCTAACACACAGGGCCAGCTGCTGGGCAAGGTGGAGCAGCTGCACCAGGGCTTCAGGTGTGTACGGTGTGCGGGCTGTGGGGGGCGGGCCTCTTGGACACAGCATGATGCTTGGGTGCATCGTGTCCCGGTGGCACCTTGCGGCTATCGCTCACGCAATAGGAGACCCTTTCGTTACCCACGGCTTTGGACAGCTTGCACGGAGCTCTACCGGGAAGCCGACGTGGCGCCCTCGCCCACTTGGTGGCGCGCCCCCGTGCAAGCCACCTGTTCCTCATCACCTTGGCCTCGTGCCACGGTTATCCTGTTGCTGCCTGGCTTACCATATGGCAGCAGCTAACAGTGCCTCACTGTTTCGCCTGTCACCTACTTTCCCTTTCCGCTCGTAGGAAGGCTTTGTCCAAGCTGGACGCGCACAAGCGGCGGTACCTGGACCGCCAGGCCCGGAGGCTGCGAGGCGAGCCCCTGGGCCCAGAGCAGGGGAGTCCCGAGGACGGCGGCGGCTCAGGGGACGAGAAGGATGACGAGTATGGTGACGAGAGCTTTGAGGAGGAGGAGGAGGGTGATGAGGGAGGGGCGTCCCGGGGGGCGGGGGGCAGGGGCGCGGGCAGGGGCGGGGGCGGTGGGGCAGGGAGGGGTGTGGCCAACGCGGCGAGGCCGAAACCCAAGCCGGTGAAACCCACACCCGATCGGCCTGTGTGGCAGGACTGAGCCGGAACCAAGAGACGTTGAGCCTGGTGGGGTTGGCGGCGGCTGTGCGGTGCTTGTGTTGCGCAGTGCCTTGGGTACTATGGTGCCGTTCAGGCGGGACTCGCGGAAGCCTAGGCAGGAATGCTACGACCCCAGTGTGACGCTGTGTCAGGCAGGGGTACACGACTGCGCGTGACATACTGTGCATACTGTGCCGTGGATAACGGCCATCATGAGAAAGCGTGGGCCCTGCACCCTGGCGCCTGGGGCCTGGGGGCAGCGTTGCCGTGCCAATGTGGAGTTGGTAACGCGAAAATTCTGTCGTGGCTGCCAAGGGCAGGCTGTGGTGCTTACAGATTCCCACTGTGCTGGCGCTGTTCCTTTGGGTCATGTTAAGAGGGTCCAGGTCTCCAGGCAGCTTCTCGCACGCTGCATGCCTGCGCCGGACCGTGCAGGTCCGTGTCTTTCACCTCAATGCTGTATCCCTGGTCGGCTACCTGTGTCGAAAGCGCGGCTCCATTACCGTGCTGCACAGTTTGATGTCATGCGCCCCTGCGCTCGCAGCGAAGACGCTCCCACGGCTGAGGCTGACTGCAGTAAGACAGCCGCGGGATGGCGGGCCCAGCGGCACAACTCATTGCGTTACAGCCACCAGGGCGCGTCCACCGCTATTGCACCGCAACGCATCGCTACAACAGCGTACACAACACGCCGCGACCGGGTGGTCCTGCACAAGTGTGTTCCTGAAGCGTTGTTCAGGACGTACGTGTATACACGCCCAGCACACTACCGGCATCGGGCGGACTTGGAGCCAAGATATACGCGCCGACAGCTTCGCCTTCTGGCGTCCACCAAGCTATCCACCAGGCGTCCAGGCCCAACACAGACCTCGCCATGCCGTAAGCAGTCGCTCGCTTCCACACCACGGCCGGCCTTCACCGGCCTGTGGCCAAGGCGGTTACAGCAGTTACAGTTTATAACTATGCCCTTCATGCCATCTCTGTGCCACGTGTGCCGCACCCAGCCGACATTACATCTGCATCCACAGGTGCACACCGAGCAAGGAGCAAACGCCTAACTGCATCTCCCCGCCCGCAACGCAGCTAGTTGCGCATGCGGATCAAGCATAACGGCTGCGGCGCCCTCCGGCATTGGTGCCGGTTGCAATAACCATGCGCCCTGCCACCGCATCAGCTCCTGCCGCTCGTCTTGCAAGTCGCCTTGACACCCCGCCCAACAGCGCCGGTTACACACACTCCTAACAACAAATGCCGTCAGCCGCCCAATCGCTGCTGCCCCTGTCCAAACTGCCCATTCCCTGCAGCACACCGCTGCGTCGGGCCCTGCTGTCGCCGCCAGCGCCGCACGTTTCACGTTTTGCTCCATACAGGCAGATTACTAGTTTTCCCACACCCCCACCGCTACCCACACGCACACCCACACCTCGAACCCGAACCCGAACCCAAACCAAGGCCCCAAGGGCCGCTTAGCCACAGCTTCCTTAACCCACGGAGCAGCTCCTCATCCTACCAACGCGATTCCCTAATCCCCGACCCCCCGCTCCCTTCGGTCCGCCGGCTCCAGCCCACGCTGCCGCTGTCCCATCCTACCCGCTGACCCAGCTCCCAGCTGCTCCACCACACCGCACCCCATCTCGCTCTGCATCCATCTCCACCAAACTCCGTACAACCAGCAAGGGCAGCGCTCCCCATGGCCAGCCGCAGGTGGCCGCTGCAACTCGCTGCGTACGGCCGCTTAGCTGCTCCCCGCTGAACCCTCTCCATTCGCCACACGCCGACCGGCACGTGGGTCACCCCACACAGTTCCGCCCCGCCGCTGCTGCTCCAGCTACTGTTCCTGCTGCTGGACCCGCACCGCGGGCCACGCGCGCCGCCTGCCACGTGTCGCGCCCCACGGGCCGTCGACACCGTCGCCGGCGCCTACCGTCGACGGCGCCTCACCGCATGAGGTCCACCTGCTGCTGCTGCTGCAGCAGCGTACACCACGCGTGCCGCCCGCCACGTGTCGCCGGCCCCACGCGTGGGCACCGTCGCCGGCGCCTCACCGCATGAGGTCCACCTGCTGGTTGAGCGCCTGCGGGTCGCGGTACTCCTTGCGCTGCTCGCGGATGCGGTTGAGGCTGGGCTTCAGCGAGAAGGTGCGCTTAACCCACGTGGCGAAGCGCACTGAGGGTAAAGTGGGGCGGGGGGCACAGGGAGGCAGCGGGGAGGAGGGGGCACGGCGCGTTCAAGCGGGTTGGTGATGCGGGGCTTAGTGCACCAAGGTTTCAGGTGCTCGGTTTCAGGTGCTCACAACGGGTGTGCTGATACACAAGAGCAAAGTGCGGCGGTTGTTGTCAATGGTGGCAGTGTGAGACGAGAACGCCTTGCACGGAAAGCGTACCAGTACCAGCTGGAGGTGCAGGCCGTCACGCCCAGATGCGGCGTCCCTTGCGCTCACCCCTTGCAAACTTTGCCTTGTTTGCTGCTGTGTACATCCCTGCACCTTATCCTACTACACCCTACTGCAGATCCCCCCCTGGAGCGCCAGCGTGCTGCCACCAAGTGAAGCATTTACTGGTTGCAGCCCGTGCCCGTGGCCACATACCCCCTCAGGTGGCCTTTGCATAAACCCAATCCGCTTTTCGTGCACTGCACAGCAGCATTATGGTGCCGGCGAGCAGCAGCAGGTTGTGCGTACCCTGAGGCAGTGCCTGCCACCCTGCCGCCAGATTTTGGGACCCCCGCCACCCCGAACGGTAAGCAAGTCCGGATGCTGCTGCCGCTGTTGCGCTTACCCTCAGGCGTGCGGACCATGGGCAGCAGCAGCTTGATGTTCTTCGCAGGCAGCCAGTCGTAGAGGCCGTGGCCCCAGAACATGGTGTTCTCGTCCACGATGCCGGACACCCACGCCTCCTTGACGACGTGCAGCGGGCACGGCCCGCGCGGAATGTTCATGCGGTCGCGGTAGTACCAGATGTTCTTACGCATCAGCATACGCTGGTAGTTAATCATCTCCAACTGGTAGGGCGACAGCACAGCTTTGCGGGGCGTCGGGCGCATTTCGCCGGTCCACGGCGTGGACGGGGGAGCGTCGTCCAGCGGATGCGGCTTCGACATGTCAAACAGGGAGTTGATCTCATTGCCCTCTGCCTGGGCCATGCTCCGCTGGGTCTGGCGTAGCCGCCGCATTTCCACAGTCTGAGCGTCCTCCAGAGCAGGAGACCGTGGGATTGGGAGATCAGCGATGCCAGCCACGATCTCCTCAACATGTTTGCCTAATTGAAGGTTGGAGGCCTGGAACGAGTTCCCTGAGGCCTCATCGAGCGGCCGAGCGGCCTTGTGCAAGCGGATTCTGCGCGTCACTGCCCTGCTGCTATCCGAGGGAATTGTCCCCGTTTCCGACATCGCTAAAGGGCGTATACAGCGCGGTCGCGGTGAGAACGCTGCCTACGCAATAGGGTCAGTGAAGGAGTAGCGCTTTTCGCAGGGCTTACAGATGTGAAGCTATAACACTTGTCCTTAAAATCAACAGAATAAAGCAATTGCAAGTAGCATTCGCCTGATGAAGAGCAGAGAAGATAGTTATGCAGGCAACGGTCATGTCTCTGCTCCTCCTTGCCCTGCAAAGCGCGGCGTTCGGGCGAAGGTGGTAAGTAAACTTAATACTTCTACGGAAGTGCCATCATGCATGGACGTCCGCAGAGGTGAAAAGGTAGGAGGAAGACCCGTGGGCCCGAACATCCACGCCTCAATGCATTGACGTGCTCAAACTATGGCTCGTACGCTTCCACCTTCCAGCAAAGACGCGTGCGACTGATGCGACTCGGTGTTGCAGCTGTGGTGCGTGCTTTCGCCCCTGGCCCTACGCTGAGCTACAACCGCCTTAGCATACAGCAGCTCGAACCGTTCATTTGATATCCGTTGTCACATAAGAAACAGGTGCCTGCCGTGCCTCAATGCAGCTAATGATGCGTGCTTTCGCCCCTGGCCGCCTGGCCTGCGTTGAGGTACAAGCGCACAACCACCTTAGCATACAGCAGCTGGAATCGGTAAATCAATTATCCGTTGTCACCCAAGGAACAGGTGCCTGCAGTGTGCCCATGTGTGCCCATGATAATGTGTTGGCTCGCCCATGTTTGTAAAACATGGGCGAGAACATAGAGATGGGGTCTTTTCCGGTTGTTGCCTCGGGCGAAAATTAGAGGTGAATGGGTGACGACAAAATTGCTGAAATTTTGATATATGTGTTCTGCCACGTGCCGAAGCGCATGCCGTTGGTAAGCAAAAACACCCTGAACACGTACATGATGCTTCGACACGTCCAGTGGCAATGCTGCAGGAGTCCTGGAAGCATACACCTTCCGCTGCCCAACCATGACTGCCACATCGATATACCGAACGATAACATAAACGAACGTAAACGCTGAACGTTGCACTGACACAGACACGTGTGTACAGGCCTCTGCAACTACAGCACCACAACGCTCATCCCAGCCCATCCCAGCCCATCCCAGCCCATCCCAGCGCAGCGTCACATTTGCACAACCTCACCACATCGATCTCAAAGTGGCACTCCTTTTTGGGCGAGCCCATAAACAGCGAAGCTGTTCCGTTTAATGTCGATGTTGACCGTTGGCGGTTGATATTTCTCCGCACTACATTTCTCCGCACTGCATATGCTTACTCTAAACTTGCAGCAAATTGCAAGCACTATACATTTGTCGACGGAGTACCTGCGTCACTCAGAGCCCCAAACAGAGTACCTGCGTCACTCATGACCAGCCGACGACACACACCATAGCTCTCCAGCCACAAGACTCTCTAGTTTCTGGCGTTGATGTGCTGGCCCATATCACTACGAGCGGTTCTCGTTTGACCCGTTGTTGTCCTGTTCTAAGCCATTGTGTGCGCTTCCGGGGGTAGGTGCGGGAGGCCTCCCAAATCAGCTAGCCGCAATGAGGTTTCAGCGGGCTATATGTTGCTTTGCGGCGCCACGCGTCAGCGAGGACGACGACTACGCGTTGACGGGGAAGCGCACCTCCAAGGTAAGTGGACCACTTTTTGGGTCCGAGCCTACAATGCTCCACTGGGTTTGTTGCATGCCATGACAATACGATGTGCTAACCTCATTTACACAGGCGCCAAGTGTTTTTGGTGGAGTCCTTCCGACGTTTGAGGCAAAGGATGGACCCGACCCGACCAGCGACGAGGAGGGGAGCCCTCGCATCAAGGCGGCTGCTGGATATGAGCATGCAAAGAGGTAAGACGTGAACAACCTACATCACATGCCGCATCCGGAAAGGTTTCTGTGGTACCTTCCGCAGCCCTGTTGCATGTCCGTCGCTACCTCACCGCGCGCTCGGTCCGCAATCCATCCATGTGTATCTGTATATCACCACAAAAACCGTTGACACTCTTGTGCCTTTCCCATGGTGCACCCTCAGGCTCGCGGTGGGCCCGCTGCACTACAACTCGCTTTTCGGCGTCGTCGGGGGCACCAGCACCGACCCCTCCTGCAACCCCACGCCCTCCGGCCAAACCCCCGCCACCTCCGCAGCTCCCGGCCAGATGGACCTTCTCTACCCGCTGGCCGACGACACGTCCCAGCCCCCCACCGTGCCACGACCAGCACCCAGCACCTCCCTCCTTAACCACCTGTCCCACCGCCGCCTCACACTACCCCACGCGTCCCAACCACCAGCCCGCCAGTCCGCTCCGCATCAACGACTGTCGCCAGCCGCACCGTCAAGCCCCCAAGAAGGCGACCGCGACCGCTCGACTGACGGCAACAGCTCTCTGGACGCCCCGTGCACGCCGCCCCTCGACCGCGAGAGCGGCAACTACCTTGGCACCTGCGTCGCCACCCCGCCTCAGCGCGTCGAGGGTTTCTCCGTGCGCTCGGTCTCGGGGCAAGCGGACAGCGTGGATGGGGACGGTGGCGAGGACGGCACGGTGCGTGTGTTCACCGCTGTGATGTCCTCAAAGACGGCCGCCGCACGCTCCTCGGCAGCAGCAGAAGCAGTGGGGGCCGAGGAGGAGAGCTTGGAGCAGCAGCAGCAGGGGGATGGAAAGAGGGCGCCGTGGCGAAGCGGTGGCAGCAGCAGCAGCAGCAGCGTTGCGGGGCCCCGGGAGCTGAGCAGCGGGCTGCAGGAGCTGCCCGCAGTGGACCTGTTGCCCCGCTTCCGGGCGGCAGCTGCCACGTGTGCGAATGTAGACACGGCCACCACGGAGGACGGGCACGGGCACGTGCAAGAGGCTCAGCTCCAGACCAGCAGTGCAGACGCGTGTGGGAATGCTGTGCCGTGCCGTGAGCGCGTGCAGGAACCAGCTGCAGCCGACGAGCAGCTGCAGCAACATGAGGTAACGGAGGAGGAGGACGATGAGGAGGAGGAAGAGGAGGAGGAGGAAGAGATGGTTATGCTGGGCCGCAGGCGGCCTGCCCTGGGGGTCATGGTTGACAACGCCCTGGAGCTGCGCCTGCCCAGCCTGCTGGCCCTCCGCCTGGGCCAGGGGATGTCCCCTGGCCGGGACCCCGCGTGCACCGACGGCCTAGGGGCGCCCTTGCCGCCGATGGAGGAGGAGGAGGCAGTTACGGCGGCAGGAGGTGTCGCCACGCACGAGCTGACGTGCCTGCCCATGGCGGAGGAAGAGGAAACGGAGGATGAGGAGGAGGACGTGGTGGAGATGGTGCAGCTGCAGCAGCAGTTGCCGGAGCTTGCTGCCGTGGAGGAGGCAACGTGTGCGCAAGGGGCTTGCAGTGCGGCCGTGGCGGAGGACGCTGCGCTGGAGGTGTTTGGAGCCCCGGCGATGGTGTCGGCCTTTGCCACGCCCATGTCTCCCCTGGACAGCGAGGACGAGGACGAGGAGGGGCCGGGTCGGGAGGCGGAGGAGGGGCCGTCCAGGTGCCCGAGCAACAGCAGCAGCGAGGCCGAGCAGGAGCTGCAGGCGCGCGCCACGGTGCAGCTGCTGCAGCTGCACAGCGCATGCACGTGCGGCCGCTGTGCCGCCGCGGCAGCGATGGCGGCGTGCCCTGGGCGGAATGCGAGCACCCCGCGCGCCGGCGGGACCGGTGCTCCTGGGATAGGCAGCAAGCCTACAGACGCGGACGCTGACGCGCTGCTTGCTGCCACATGCTCCATCAGCGGGCTTTGCATGACGCGGGACCTCATCCGGAGGCTGGGCCTGGCCCCGGCGAACTCGGCGCCTATGGGTGCGCCCGCGGAGCTGCGCGCTGCCAGCTCGGCTCTGCCGCCTAACCCGGCGGTCTCGGCACTGTCTGCGCTCCTGCCTGTGGGCGGCACGCAGGCAGAGCAGGGTGGTAACATGGGCTGCAGCAGCAGCAGCGGCAAGGCAGTGGGAGAGGGGGAGTGTGTGTCGGATGCCGTGGCGTGCGTGCGGGTCTCGGGTGGGCAGGGGCAAGCGGCGGAGGGCGGGCTGCGGCGGGGTATGGGGTCGGAGACCAGGCGGGTGCTGCTGGAGATTGTGGAGGGCGTGGCTGTTTTGGAGCAGCGCATGAGCTGGGAGGCGCTGAGCTGGAAGCCGCTGCGGCAGGTGGTGCGGCAGGGGCAGGGGGAGCAGGGTCAGGGGCGGGAGGAGGTGCAGGTGGAGGAAGCTGCTACGAGGGAGGTTAGGGTGGAGGACGAGAAGGAAGAGGCGGTGCTGGAGTCGGCGCTGGCGTGGCAGCCGCTGAGGCAGCGGGTGTCTTGGGGCAGGCCGATGGCGGCGAGGGCGTAAGGCGTTGTGAGGATAGGACGGGCTCTGGCAGTGTCAAGCTGGTTTGGCGCTTGGTGAAGATGTGTAGGAATGGAAGGGTTTTCGTGGGCATGCGATGGCCCGTGCTTTTGATGAGGTAGGAACGACGAAAGTGGGAATGCCATGGTACGTCATAGTCCAGCGGGCGTAGCGCGCCGTCCAATGTGGGTTAGCAGTCCATGCTCGTGGCTTAAGGCCACAGTTGCCTGTTAGTTGGTTGTCGTAGTAGGTGCATCCTGTCGCCCACACCTATCGTTGCGTCACTCCGGCGTTGTGGCTGCCCTAAACCCGGAAGTGCAGCGCGAGCGGCATCCATGTCATCAACTCATCAGGAGATTGCCAAACACGTTGGTTGTGCTGTATGGTTCGGGAACGTTGGAGTGTTGGGCGACCCTGCATGCATTTTGCAGGGCGCCCAGGCAAGACTTAGTGCACACTAGCCGGGGTGCATCTTTGATAATTAAGCTGCATGGCCGTTAAGGTTCATGTTTGCAAGAGAGGCGCCTTGTCAAAGCAAAGGGTGGTAGCACGCAAACTCGTGGCGCGCATAGTTTGTGTCTAGTGCGCTAGTCGTGCTGTAGGGCCAACAAAGGAGCCAAGCAAGGGGCTAGGGCCCCAGTCTATTACCGCACTACTAACATTGTTTAATCTGGAAGGTTGCACACATACGTAGGCAAGTTGCTTAGAGCCTCGCCTGTTAACCTTCATTGAGCGGTGCGTGGGTTACGGTAATAGGCTGCGTACCGGTGACAGGCGCCCTTTCCTGCATGTACGCATTGCTTGTTTGCATGTGTTACAGCACGCCGGGGTGCGAGGTCTGTGCTATTAGCAAGTAAGTTGCTGCAACTCTGCTGCATGCCGCTGGCTGCTGGCCGATCGGTCCACAAGGTTTGCAACCCTCTGCAAGCATCATGGACGGCGCTTGTAAGGGTGAAGGTTGTTACCTCACCACCTTCCGTGCCAGGCTGGTAACTGGCCAGCTTGACAGCCATGAACGACACAAGCCAGCATGAGCTATTGCAGCCGTGCAGGTGCGCGACCAGGTACTCAGACATCAGATGTGCAACTCACATTATACGACTCCGTTCATTCGCCTTTCCTGATAGGTGTGGTCGGGACCAGTAAGGATCGTGTGGCCACACCACCTGGATTGTAACATAAAATGCCGAAATGCCAGGTACTCGACACCGCCACGCCACCTACCGGTACGCAAGGGTCAATAATTGAGCATGCACTGCAATCTGCAGCAGGGCTTCCGAGAGGATGTTCAATGCGCCCAGCAGCAACCACAGGAGTCCTGTTTGTGTACCGGTACCGTACTATCAATTAATGCTAACCCAATGCCCGCGAAGCTGGTGTCCAATTCCTCCGCGCACGGTCCCACCGTCGTGCCCATTGCCACGTGTGTAGTAGGAGAAGGCAAGCTAGGGTCAGCAGGTAAGCTAGAGGCCGGACTCCAACGGAGCTCCCGCGGCGAAGGCACAGGGGAAGCCAGCCGAGGGCCGTTACAGTGCCCAAGGTGCGGGCGGAGAGCCCGCAGCGACAACAACCAGGGGCAAGGCCATTGCCACGTGTGTGTGTGTGTGTGGGTTCCTGGTACCGGTTTTGTGGCACGGCATCACACATAAACACTTGTAGGTCGTGCGGTCGATGCACAAAAGCGCGATAAACCGCAGACCCGCTGGGTGCATGCACGAGGAATGCTGCCTGGCAACCTGCCGTCCTCTGCCCTCAACGGTTCCGCACATGCCCTCAGCGCGTTCATGTGGACGTCCATGCAGGCGAGACCCGCGCCTTACAACCCATTGCACTATCCTGTAAATTATAACAGCTCTTCGCTGCACACATCCGTGCGCGTAGCCGCGGCTTGGGCCAAGGAACGCATGCTATGAGCATCACCAGTCATCATTGCATGGAACCTGGCTGGAGACAGTTGGGACCACATCGACCTGGATCTAGCCAGTGAATTGTCCAGACCATCTTTCCTGTTGCTTGTCAGCTTACTGTTCATAGCTGCCCGTCTGCCCGGGCCATACGCCCGACTAGTACCGCCTCAAGACAACCTCTCTTCCTCGACGACGTTGCAATGACTTACCCCTAATTGCTGTTCAATAACAGCGAAGACTAGATGGATCCCCCGGCGGCGCAAGACCTGAAGCCTGAGCCGGGGGACAATGCCGCAAGCCTGAACGTCCTTTTCGCTGAATTCCTCTCGGATGAGTTTGTTGGAGCTCAAGGCTTTGGAACAGAGGCTCTTGACACAGCAACATTAGATGCGGCTTTCCAGGCAGCCCGTCCTGGCCAGTGGGTCGCCGGTGTCCAGGTTGCTCCGCAGCAGCAGCAACTGCAGCACGCGGGCTCAGCTAAGCGACCCTTGGAAGACAATAGTTTGTCAGACTCGGAAGATGACGAAGATGGTGGCAGGCAGGAGAAGGGTTCTGGAAAGCGGGCCAAAGGGGAGTCCCTTTCCGCGGCAGCCACCAAGAAGGCTTGCCGGGAAAAGGCGCGCCGGGAGAAGCTCAACGAGCGGTAAGGAGAAACTGGCCCTATCTGCTGCATGCCCTTGTGCCTCGATTCCTGGTTGGCCGTAAAGCGGAGCAGAGCGCGTGGCCATCTCCGCTGACGCATACCTGCTCAATTCCCGTCCCTCGCAGCTTCACGGAGCTTGCGAAGCTAATTGAGCCGGGGAATGAACCAAAAACGGACAAAAACGCGATCCTTACGGACGCCATCAAGTACGTGCAGCAGGTACAGGTGGAGAACCATCAACTCCGACAGCTTAACAAGTTTCTTGAGGTGAGACTCGCAGGCTTGGGGGAGGAAATGAAGATTAGCGTGAAGGCCTGGATGGGTGCCCAATAGAGAAGTTCGGTCTCTGTATGGCAGGGGCACTGCTTGCGCATCTGCGCACCCTACCGTGCCGACATATGCAGCGCATTCAGCACGGTGCAGCGTCTGTGACAGTAAGAACCACACTATTAGCCACCCACCTACGTGTCCGCAAACTACGTCTTTTACACGGCCGTGACCAGAACCATGTTTGCCGTCATCCCTGCAGGAGCGCGTGTCCACCCTGGAGCGGGAGCGGGGGCAGCAGCTGTACCAGCACAGCTTGATGATGCAGCAGCACCCCAGCATGATGGCGGCGGGACAGGGCATGATGGGGCCGGGCATGGTGGGCGGCCCCGCAGGAGTCATGCCAGGTGAGTGCGGGCGTATGTTGTAGGGGGAGGCTGCTGGGTGCAAGCCGGTCGTGCCGTTGGTCGGGGTACAGGTGCTCCAGAGTGTACGATCAACTCTGCAAGGAGAGAGGCGCTGGGTGCAAGCCTGTCCTGCTGTAGGAGTGTAGGGGCCGTTGGCTTGCTGGGCAGCTGTCTCTGACCGCTGTCAGCAATGTGGGTCAGGCCTGACCAGTGCCCAGCCGCATGCATGGACAGGTGCTCGACCCTGTGCAGCATAGACGGGAAGCTCCGCATCCCTGTGGCAACGAATGATGGGTGACCAGGCCCTCTGGCTTCGGCAATTCAGCACCATGTTCTTCCCGCGTGGGTTATCATCACAGCCGATTGTGCGGCGCGCACGCCATACCCCATCATGGCTCGCCTGTTGCTCCTTTGTCCACTTCAACACCCCCGGTGCCGCTGCCACCTCGTCACCTTACTCCGGCAGGCATGGGCATGGCTCAGCAGATGCCCCAGATGACCGGCATGGGCGGCGGCCTGGGGGGCGGCCTGGGGGGCGGACCCATGGGTCTGCCCTCGGGGGGCAGCATAGGCGGCGGCATGGGGAGCGGCATCCTCGGCACGGCCTCCGCCGCGTCAGCCGTGCCCATGCGGCCGGGCTCCACGCCCCCCATGCAACAGCAGCAGCAGATGCAGCAGCACCAGATGCAGCAGCAGCAGCAACAGCAGCAGGGGGGAAGCATCCAGATGCAGGGCGGCGTGCAGGTGCAGGTGGCGGGACTGCCGCAACTGCCGGTGCAGGTGCAGTCGGGGCTGGGGGTGATCGGACCAATGGGTCAGGGGGGCGGACCGTACGGCACGGCCGCCGGGGCGGGGGCGGGGCCCAGCAAGCCGCAGCAGGTCATGATTGGGGCGGGGTCCGGGGGGATGATGACCGGGGCCGGCGGGCCGCCGTACGCGGGCATGTACTGGGTGCCGCCTCAGATGCTGGACAGCACGCAGGACTCGCTGCTGCGCCCGCCGGCGGCGTAATGGGGCTGCTGTGTTGGATGGGGGAGGGCTATGCGCAGGGCGCGATTGCTGGGCTGGCGGCTCAGCCAGGGCGGAGGGCGATGCTTTGCGCTGCCGCCGGCAGGGCAGGGCGCCCAGGCAGCGGAGGGTTGGCGCTCCTTGCGCCGCAGCAGTGCGTGGCTTAGCGATTGGCAGGAGGGCGGGGCTGCTCGGCGCGTTGTTGGAAAAGGAAAGCCTGGGGCCAGCGGCGAGTGCCCGCGGTTGCCCGAGCCCAGGAGCCGTGGAGCCAGTTGGTGGGTGCACACGAGTTAGGGTGGAGAGCTGGGGCATGCAAGGACCCTGGGGCTTGGCTATGACTGGGCAGTGGCGGCTTGGCGCGACCCGGGGGCAGGAGGTTCGGGATTGCAGGCCTCCTGTTGCGTTCCTGGGCCGCTGCTTATGCGGCTGGGATGCATGGGGTGGATTTGACCACAGTGTACTATGATTGCATGGATGACCTGACGAACGGACCGGCTGGGCAGGTGCGCGGAGAGGAAGCCACGCGGGGCGCACTGCCTCAGCAGGTGTTGTGCTGTTAACGCATTGGCGCCTATCCAGCGGGCTGGTGCTGCCCCGTCCATCCACACATTAACGCCTTGTGTTATGACTTTGGTGTGCGATGTGTCGTGTGCTGCGTGTCAGGTGGAGTGGGTGACCGATGGCATTGATGCTGGGGCACGCAGGCAGCCCCGTTGCCTCGTGTCCCGCTACACACATGGGCTGGGTGGAAGGAGTCAGGCACCCCATATACGGGCGGGGTGCACACGGTGGATGATTGGTGGTGTGTCCACATGGCGACTGTGCGTCCATGGTTCGTCTGCTCTGCCCTAGCTCCCGGACTGGTGCCATTTGTCCTTCTTTTTGGGGCCATGGCTTGGCCGCCCTTAGCGCACCGCTTGGTGCGCCGCACTGTTACTGTCACGCTGCGGGTTATTGGAGTGTTGTATGGGTGGGAATGTCGTGTACAAGCAGAATGAGAGCGTGTGGTTATTTGCCGGACGGGGCTGCAAAAGCCGATATGCACATGGACGGATGCCGTGCTAATTGCTTTACCGCCGGTTGCTACGCGAGGCCCATCATGCTGCAAGCGGCCTGGTATGCTGGTCCGAAGGTGTGCCGCAGGTGCCATGGTCTTTGTTGGATGGCGGCGTCGCTGTGCCCCAATGACGTCACCACCGTGATACCAAGGTGTGGCTGAAGGGGTCCCGCCGAAGGTGTCGGGTGTCCATACTGGGAACCCGCGTATGAGGGCACAACGTGGGTTAATGGTGCAAGACGTCAGGTGCCCAAGCATGCCAAGCGCGGTAGCAGGAGCTGTTGCGGGTTGCACGTTTGATGGTGGACGGCAGGGCAGGGGCAGTGGAGGGGGCACGGGCGTGAGCACGGAGGCGCGGGCATGGGAATCTGACAGAGCGGTGTGGAAGCAGCCGCCTTAGGAGGTGCGCAAGGGCCGGGCAGGAGCTGGAGGGGGATGCGTTTAGGGCAGCGCGCGGTGTGCCCCAGGTTCTTTCGCCGTGTCGCTTTTGTGCAGCATGGCACGTGCCCCTGTCGGGCCCGTACTGATCCGGTCTGGTCTAGTGTTATGGCTGGCATACCGTCACCGCAAGTTATCTCGCACATTGCATTCGTGCGGTTGCGGCGGGAAGGGGCGCAGCCTGTAGGAGAGCAACGGAGAGGCCTGCTGAACGTGTGTTATGTACTAAAGAGGGGCAACGATGCGTGCACTGTACCGCCCGGCTGAGCCGTGCTGTGCACTTGGTTGCACATGACATCTTAGCGGACGGCTCATGTGCTCTGGCTGGTGGTATGCGGGGAGGCGATGAGCCAGGAGGCTTACTACTACTGGTGTGTGTTGTGCGTGTGCGTGCTGTGTACGTGTACGTGCAGCTGTCTTCATGCTTCATCCTCCTCTCCCATCAGGCGTCTCCACCCGGTTACCCATACGCTAGCCTGGTCTTGAGAGCTGTGGCTGCGTTCCCTTGCCAGTTGCCACCAGGTTCCTTTGCATCCGGAGCTCATATTGCTCTATTGTTTGCATGTTTTGTACGCATGCTGTCATGTCTGCGCGGGTGTTGAGCGCGTGCCAAGCAAGGGCATGGACGACAGGAGCACACGGATGCATGCATGGTTGCTGATACTGGTGTAACATTACAACGCACGACCCTGCAGAACACAAAATGTGAGACTCCGCTCAGGTCCACCAGGCTCCACATGCGTCTCCCCATCATTGTTCGCGCTCAGTACGCAAGTCACAGCAGTACTCAGTTTCCGTAGTGCATGCGGCTCCCTACCAGATCAAACTGCAAAGCCAAGTACCAGTAACCGCTGAGCAGCACCCGCTTGCTATGCATTGCAATGCGCTCAATTTGGGATCATCCCCTGATCTCAGCTGCATCAGCGCTGTGCGACAGCAAATAGCAATTGTTCCAGTCCAAAAGTGCAACGGTGCCGGATGAGCAGCCTTGCAAATAGGCAAATGTCAGCGGCGAAGGCAGTCCATCTGTCCGTACTGGTACCGTTGCACTACCCAGGCCAACGGTCGCACCAACTCTGCGCCGTGAGGTGCACACGCGCATGGTGCACCTAGGCGCTAGGGAAACCACGAAATGGGGCGGAACTGCGCCACAGACAAGCTCAGTAGCACACTACGAGTCGAATCGTGTACTGGTGCTGCAGCCGTGCCTCCCAAAGCTGCCATGGCCACTGTAGCATTCCTGCTGCACCGCCGCTGATGTGAGGCACACTCATGTCTAATGCACCTGCAACCCTGTCCAAAACAGCATGGCCAGCTCCATGCCCTCAACTGCGAATGCCCCGCCCCGCAACCGCTGGTCAAGTGCTCAAGTCACATGCCCTCAAGCCCAAGCCACGCCCCAGCCTACCCCCGGTGCCACGTTTCCTTGCCCCAGACAACATTCAACCCACGGCCCACAACCATATAAACTCTTGCATCCCCTTACGCCTCTACCACAAAACTTTCAGAACGTACGCCGTCCAAGGTACCTTGGCCCCACGCCCTAGCCCTCACGCCTCCTGGCCCTCGCCCTCGCGCCCGCCCTTTCGCTCCTGGTGGCTGGTGCCGTGGCTGTGTGTTGGTGCTGGGTGCAGCAGGGCCGGGTGTATGCCTGGCTGCACGCCGCCCCCAGGGAGCACCACGCCGTGGAGCAGGGAGTGCAGCTCGGGGTCGCTGTCGACCTGGGGGCACGTGGGCGGAGGCCAGGGAGGGGGATGTCGGCAAGTGTCTAAGCTTGTTGGCGGGGGCTAAGGCACACTGCAGGGAGTGCAGCTGGGGCGGGGTCGCTGTTGGCCTCGGGGCATGCGGGCGGAGGGCAGGGAGAGGATAGGGGTCAGTGTCTTCAGCTGTCGGTGTGGGCTAAGGCACACTGCAGCGAGGGAAGCTGAGGTTCGCTGTCAACCTGGGGGCATAGGGGCGGAGGGCAGGCAGAGGATAGGGGTCAGTGAAGGTTCAATACTTGTATCAGACAGCGCAGCTGGAAATGCCCAATGATCTGCACTAGGGTCGGGATGTGGCGACAGGTTAAGAGGCGGGTGGCTCAGGCGGTGTCACCAAGGGGTAATACGCGGAGGGCAGGTACTGTGGGAGCAAAGACTGAAGGGCAAAGGACCAGTTGCATTGCGTTGCGCCAGAGCACTCACGGCCAGGGCGATGTGGCGCGGCGTAATGCGTTGGCGCCCCATGTCGTGTGCGGCGTTGCCGGCCAGCTCCACAACTTCGGCCTGTACGGCAGGTTGTACGACAGGCACGCAACACGTGGTCAGGCAGCGTGCAGGCGCTGGCATGTGGATCTGCTACCTGCTTTGTACCGCGATTCCCTCCAGCAGATGTATGGCAAAAGAGAATGCAAGTGCAGGGGTGCTTTCAAAAGCCGGCAGTGGACCACCTGCGAAGGCACCCACCGTGAGGTACTCGAGCACGGCGGTCAGGAATATGGGGGCACCTGCATAGCAGGAGCAGCGAGACAGATTAAAGGTGTGCGATTTCTGCAAACGAAAGACGAACGTCAAGGACGACGTATAAAAGAGGTCGCTGCAAGGGTGCCAGTGGCAGGCATGTGCGTGCATCCCGTGTTGTAACCCACCTGCGCTCAGCCGCATGCCCCGCGTTGGCCCTGTCCTCATCGCGTTGCGCACTCGTGCCACCGGCAGCACCAGCCCCGCGCGCGCGCTGTGCGACACACGCCTGACGCCGCCACCTGCCCGCCCGCCGCGCCGTACGGCCGCAGCCCACGCCGCCCGCCTCACGCCCCCTCCGCCGCTAACTCGTGCGGAGCCGCCGGCTCCCCGGGCGCCAACGCCCGCGGCGCCGCCGCTGCGGCTCCGGGTATCTCGCGTCCTTGCAGCCTCAGCCGCAGCGCTGCGTCGTGCGGCTGCACGCACGGGAGCCGCTGCAGCCCTCTCCGCTGTACCTTGCCTCCTTTCCGCCCCTGCTCCAGCCCCTGCCTCCTCCCCTCCCTTCCGTGCCTCCATCCCTGCTGCTCCCTCCGGCCCTTGCTCCTCCCCTGCACCACCAGCCTCCTTCGCACCCTGCCCCGCGCCCGGAGCGTCACCCAAGGCCGTACCAAGCGGCGGGGGCGGGGGCTTTGCCAATGTACGTGGCGAGGGCTGGGGCTCTGCCGGTGCAACTGCAGCTCTGGCCCCCTTCGCCGCCACCCCATCCCCCATGTCCCCAGGCGCCGCCCCCACGCCACCCGGCGCGCCGAATCCGCCCTCCCCCCCGGCAACTTCCTGCCCCTTACCGCCCTCCTCCTCCTCTTCTTGCTGCAGCTTCCCACCCTGTTTCTCGGCACCTTCCTGCAGCTTCTTCCAGGCCTTCGCGGCCTCCTCCCCGCCCACCATGCCCGCCACGTCGAACCCGTACTCGTACGCATCGCCGCCCACCTCGCCGCCAAACAAGCCAGCCACACCCCCCTCAAACGCCCCCTCTTCCCAGCCGCCTCCTCCCTCCCCCACGTGCCCCGCCTCCAGCTGCTGCCGCCACATGACCAGGTCAGGCGGCAGAGCCACAGCCCTCTCCCCGCTCCCGCCCACCTCCGCATCCGCATCGACCTGCAGCTCAGACGTGCCCGGCAGCGGTGCAGTAGCTGTCACTGCCGCCGCTCCTGCTGCGGCTGCTGCTCCTTGCCTTGCTTCTGGTGCTCCTGCCCTGTTCTCAACTCCAAAGCTGCTCTTGCGCCGCCTCTTTGCCCCCACGCCAGCCTCGTCGCCCCGCCCCCTCTCGTCATCAGCCGCCACCTCATCTGCACTCTGCTTACCCTGCCCTCCCCGCCTCAGCGCACCAAATAGCGAACGGCCGCGCTTCTGACCCCCGCCCCCGCCCCCACGCTTGCCGCCCTCTGCCCCGCCCGCCTCCTCCCGCGGTCCTGCCGGAGCCACCCCGGCGGGCCCAGCCGCCGGCGTGGGCGTTACGACCGCCGTCCGCGTAACGGTCGCAGGCGCCGCCGGCGACGGCGTTGGTCCCGCCTGGCCCGCCGCACCACCATCTGCTAATGCCGCAGCACGCGGCCCAGGAGTGCCCTGCTGCTGCTGCTGCTGCTGCTGCTGTCCCTCCGCCTCCGCAGTCTCCAATCCCAGCTTCTGCTCCTTCTTCCCTCCACGACCGGCAGCAGCTCCAGGGGTAACCGCCGGCGTGCCGTCCGCCCTCATGCGGCCCAGCCTCGAAGCAGCCCCACGCGTCCTGGCACGTGGCGTGGCAGCTAGCGCCTGGCCCGGCGTTGCAGCCCCTGGTGGTGCGGCCGCTGCGCCTGAGGCCCCAGCGCCCGGGGTGCCCAGCCGCCCCATGGGTCCTCCCGAGGGCCCAGTGGTGGGCGGAGGAGGCTGGCCCACCACGGTGCCTGGGGTCTGTAGCTCCGTTACGCCTCGCTGTTGCTGCTTCTCCTGCTGTTCCAGCTGCAGTCGGCCGCGGCGCGGCCGCAGGCGGGACGCGGCGGTGGCAGGCGTTCGCACCGCAGCCCGGGAACGCTTGCCCTCAACTCCTGGTGTTACGGCCTCGCGCAGCTCCTCCCGCTCTTCTGGTTGCTGTCGCTGCTGCCGCTGCTCTTGGTCAGGCAACGGCGGTGGAGCGATATCCAAGCCGCCGCGCACCGGCCCGCCGGCTGCCTCCCAGCCAAAGACCTCCACAGCAGCCCTCTTGGACGGCGACGGAACAGCCCCTGCCGCAGCGTAAGCAGCAGCGCCTCCGGCAGCTCCAGCACCACCAGTACCCTCTCGACCCCCCAACCCCTCCTGCGCCCTGTAGGCCTCCTCCCCCACATACTCCAGACCCTCAAGCTCAGACACCAGCCCAGCTGCCGGGCGGGCCGCCTCAGCCTCCTGCGGCCTCTGGACACGCCGCTTCCCAAAGAGCCCTGGGCGTTTATCCCGCTGCTGCTGCTGCTGCTGCTGCTGCTGCTGCTGCTGCTGCTGCGACGGCGGCAACTCATCTTGCTCCTGCTGCCCGCGGGCCTGCCGCTGCTCCTGCTTCCTCACGGCCTCAGCCGCAACGGCCGCCACGCGGGCGCTGCGACGCAGGGCACCTTGACGGGTCAGGACCGCACCACCGCCCTCCTCCTCTTCCCCCTCTCCCTCCCCCTCCCTCTCTACCTCGCCCGCTGCCTTGTCCTCCTTCTCCTCCTCGGCCCCTAACCCGCCCTTCGCAACCCCAGCAGCCTCCTCAGGCTCCGGCACCTCCGCCGCCCCGAACCCCAGCCGCCGCCTCAGCCGCCGCAACGGCCACCTTCCAGCCCCGTCCTCCACCTCCTTGCCCTCTCCACCTCCCTCTACCTCCTCAGCTGCCACTCGTATCGGCGCAGGGGCAGGCAGCACCGTTCCCCTTGCCTTCTTCCCCGTCTTCCTGGCCTTTCCAGCCAGCCCGGCTGCATCACCCCTTGCCGCTTCCTGGCCCTCCCGCTGCTCCCCCTCGTGCCCACCCTTCGGTACATGATGCTGCTGCTGCTGCGGAAGCAGCAACGTCCGCTCGTCCACGCCGCTGTCCCGCTGCCCCTGCTGCACCAGCTCGCCACCAGCGGCATCACCAGCAGCGTCGGTCCGTGGCTCCATGCCCCTGAACAACGAGCCCACCGGCAGCCGCCGCCGGCCGGCGCCAGCACCAGCGGCAGGCTTGCGCGGGCGCAGGGTAGGGGAGTGGGGCGGCAGCGGCTGCAGAAGCGGCTGCTGCTGCTGCCTGCTCGTAGCGCCGGACGTTAAAGCTGCTGCTGCTGGTGGCGTTACGGCGGCGGGTCCAGGCAGCGAGTGGGCGCTAAGGGACATGGCGGCGGCGGGCTGTGCGCCGCTGCGCACCTGGTTGGGGTCGAACAGTAGGTCTGCGTCAGCGTCAGCGGCGGCACCGACGACGGCGGCGGGACCAGTGAAGGGGGGACCGGCGACGGCGGCAGCGCGCCGCCGCTGCTCACCACCGATACCCGAGACCCCGGCAGGTGGCTCCTCCCCCGCATGGGCTCCAACGCCGGACACCACCCGTCCCCCGCTGCCGCCACCGCTTCCGCTGCCGCCGCCATTGGTTGTAGCCGCCGCTGCCTCATCCGTGGGCTGCAGCTCCTCGTACTCATACGCATCGCTGCTACCGTACGCTTGCCCATGTCCATACGACAGGCCGCCGTACAGTTCTTCCTCCAGCTGCTGCTGTACGGCAGCGATCTTGGCCTCCGGGTCCATGCCGGGTGAGGCGAGGTCCAGTGAGGGCGTGAGGTCCAAACCGAGGTCAGCCTCGGAGCCAAGACCAACCGCCAGCTCCGGGCTTCCCGGCTCCTGCCCATCGTCCTCCTCCCCTTCCTCCTGCCCCTCTTCCTCCCCTCCCTCCTCCTGCTCCTGCTCCCGGCCTTCAACTTGCTCGCCCTCCTCCCGCCCCTCCTGCCCCTCCTCTTGCCCCTCTTCCTCCCCTCCCTCCTCCTGCAGCTCGTCAGGCCCGGCCTCCTGCCTGCCACCCTCCCCAGCCTCCGGACCCTCCTGCAGCTCCGCCTCTTCCTCCATTCCCTCCTCATCCTTCTCCTCCTCCTTCTCCTCCTCCTGCTCCTCCACTTCATCCCGGCCTCGCACCCCTGGCACTGAAACACCAACAACTGGCTGCTGCTGACCCCCAAGCAGCTCCAACGGCATTGGCGCCAGCGTCGTGGCCGCGCCTCCTTCTCCTAGCAACCCCGGACCTCGGCCTCGCAGCCTCAGGGCCGCCAGCGACACGGTAGCCCCGCCGCTGCCCCGCGCACTGGTGGTTGCAACGGGGAGCCCATGCTGCCGTACAGCGCCGTACGGACCGGCGAAGATGTCCTCCTGGCCTACAGGTAGTGCACCTGTGTCGGCTTCGACCTCCAGGTGTGCCACGTGGCCTCCTGGCTGCCTAACCGAACGTGGGGCAGTGGACAGTGGGCTTGCTACCGCAGCGGTGTGCACGTCTCCCTCCTCGGCACCTACTCCCATGGCAGTAGCAGCAGCGGGAGTGGCGGCGGCGGCGGCTGCAGGCCCCTGGCGGCGGCGGAACAGAGGGCGCAGGGGCGGCAGCAGCGACGGAAGCGGTCGGGCGGCGACGGCGGCGGGGCTAATGCTCCGCCGCTGCAGGCTCGGAAGGGGCAGCAGGGGAGGCGGCGCCACCGCTGCACGCTCGAATGCTGCAGCGGAGGTGCTAGGGCCTGCAGCAGCGCTGGGAAGAACGCCCCCGCCGGCGGCGGCTGCAGGCGTAGTGCGAGCGATGGGCTCCAGTTGAAGGGGCGGCTTGCGGAACAGCGAACCGAGCAGTCCCTGCCGCGCTTGCTGCTGCGGAGGCGGCGGCTTGCGCACGTCCGGCATAGCCACCCCCTGCGGCCCCGGGCCAAGGGTCTCCACCTCTTCATCCTCCACCTCCTCCTCGATCTCGTCCAGCTCCCTCGTAGCAGCCCTCCGCCTTGCCGCCGCTGCCCGAAACGCTTCAACCTCCTCCCTCCCAGGCCCGGCCGCAACCCCTCCGTAACTACCACTAGGCTGCACCCGCCCTCCCCGCGCCGCCTCCCCTCCGCCTCTTATCCCGGCCTCCACAGCCCCGAAACCTCCCTGATTGCCGTACAAGGCTCCGTACGCCGCCGTCTCGCCATCCGCCTGCATCGACGCCGCCGGAAAGCCCGCCGCCGCCGCCGCCTGCTGAGCCAGCCGTACCGCCTCCGCCTCCCCGGCCGCCGCACTGCCGTACGGCGGCGCTGGCGGCTGAGCACCAGTGGTGATGCTCGTGCGCACCATGACCCAGCCAGGTACTTCCTTAGGCCCTGCCACGCCCTCCACAACTTGCTGCTGCTGCCCCTGCTGCTGCTTCTGCTCCTGCTCCCACGCACCGACCTCCCCCGCGCTTGCCTCCTCCTCACCTGCAGCCGCTCCCAACAGCTCCTCGGTCCCCGGCAGCAGCATCGGAGCGCGCAGCGGTAATTTAGCAGCGCCCTGCGGCTGGTACACGGTTGCGGTTGCGACGGTTGTGGCGGTTGGCGGTTGGCCCGGCTCCGGCGGGTTGATGGCGGTGACGCTTGTGACCACCACCCTGGGCGCGGGGCCGCCGATCACATGATGCTGCACGATGCGTTGGCCAGCCGAGGACTGAGGCATTCCCTCAACCTCCGTGCCCACAGGTAGTAAAGCGCCTGCCTCTGCTGTGGCATCACCCCGCGCTGGTGGACCGGCGCCGCCTACCCCTGCGTCCGCCTCTCCGCTCCCTTCGTGCTGGTGCATGGCCTCGGGGGCGTGTGGGGCTAGCCGCTCCGGTTGAGAAGCCGTTGGGCTGACGGCACGTGGCGGTGGCTGTACGACACCGCGCTGCTGCCCCGAAACGGCAGCGCTCCCTGGCCTCCCTGGCGCGTAAAAGGCAAAGAATGAAACCATGTTATCAACTTAACATGACTCCCGGATATCACGTACTGTGAGACACTTACCGTACACCGTACAGTACACTTTGCGATCCACCTGTGCCCCCTCTGTGTGTAACCACCTGCGCAGAGGACTCACCAGCACGCCTCTCCGCTGACCTAGGCGTCCTGTCAACGCTGGCCGCCTCGGTCCCAATGGTGGTTGTGGTGGTTGCAGCAACCACCAACGGACTGTCCCCACCAGCGCCCCTGCCCCCGCTGCGCGTGGTGACAGAGGTCGTGGTGGTGGCGGCGGGTGCAGCTGAGGCGGGCGCAGCTCGCGGTGGCTGCTGCCGCGGGCTGCGGCCCTGCGCTGCAGCAACGCGTGCCGCCAGCATGCCACCACCACCGCCGCCGCCGCCACCGCCGCTCCTGGGCCGGTTAGCGTCGCGCGCCTGCTGTCTACTGGGACCAGCTTGCTGCTGCTGCTGCTGCTGCTCAGCGTCCGGCGTGGCTGCTGCGGCATCCAGGGCCCGCTCCCCCGCGCTTGCAGCTGCCCTTGCCGGGGTCGCCGCCGCGGCGCGTGCGTCCCGCTGCAGTGCGCCCCGGAGAAAGCCGAACAGCGACTTGCGCTGCAGGGGCGAGGGCTTGGACTCCGCTGCGGACGCCGCCATCCCTTGCGGGGCGGGGGGACGCGGCTGCGGCTGTGCCTGGTCCAGTACCGCTTCACCAGCCCCAGGCAGTGCAGCCTCCCGCTCCATGCCTGCATCCGTGTCCCCTACACCCTGCCCTGCACCGGTGGTGCCTGCGGATTTCTTGCTCCGTGCCCGGCCTTCGACCCTGGGCCCCTTGGCCCCCGGAAGCCTCTCCGGGTCCATGGAGTCCTGCACCAGCCGCGATGGTCTACCTGCCTCCGCAGCCCCTTTACCCATCACCACCGGACCTCCATCCCCCGCTGCCTCCGCTGCCGCCTTGGTGCCCTCCTGCTCCTGCTCCAGCTCCTCCCCCAGCCGCCCGCTCCCCCTCTCCCCAAGCGCTACAAACTCAAACCCACCAGCCTGCACCTCCTGCCCAGCCGATAGCTCGCCCATCCCTGAGTCCCGCGCTGCCCCTTGCGCCGCTTGCTGCCCCATGCCACCCCCGGACGGTTCGGGCACACCATCCGTGGGTTGGGGTTGAGACTGGGCCGCGGGCGCGACGCCCATGCCCTGTGCCAGCGACGCAACCAGCAGCACCTCACCGCCCTCCGCCCCAACCGCCACGTGTGGCTGCAGTGTGTCGGCAGAGGCAGGTACGGCGCCGCCAGCATCGCCGGCAGACCCGTGGGTCAGTGCGTCAGCCGCCTCCGTGTCCCCCGTGTCAGTTCCCATGGCGCACGCGCCGCCTTGTGGGACTGCGCCCGCAGGTTCTGCTGCAGGTGCGACCTCAAGCTGCACATCAATCGGTTCAGAGTGTGCAGCTAGGGCAGAAACGTGCTTGCCATCCGCCGCCATGCCGCTGCCGCTCTGCTCGTTGCCACCGCTGCTCGGCTGCGGCTGCGGCTGCTCGCACGGCCCCGTAGGCTGCTGCCGCTGCTGCTGTTGGCGGTCCGGCTGACCTGACGTGCCGTGCTGCTGCTCCGCTGGCTCGGCGTGCGCAGCTGCATGGGAGCCACGCAGATCTCGGCCCTCGCTCGCCACGCCGCCACCAGCCCCCGAGCCCGTGCCCAAGCCCCCACCCTCCGCCCCCTCGCCCTTCTGCTTCTCCGTTTCCCCTCCTTGCGGCTGGAGCAGCAGCTGCTCCTCCTGCTGCTGCTCCTCCTCTTGCGGTTCCTCCTGCTGCTCCTCCTGCTGCTCCTCCTCCTGCCGCTGGCCCTGCTGCTGCTGCACAGGCGCACCCGCAGCGGCGCGGTCCAGTGCTGCTCCCAGCGCGCGCGCCGCCTCTCGGCCACCCATGACCCCTTCCCTCCCCCTGTCCCCCGACACAGCATCACCATCACGCTGAGGTGGCTCCCCACCCACCACCACTCCCTCGGCACCCCTCGTAAGCAGCCCCACAGCGTCGCCCCCTGTGCCCCCCAGCTGCCGCTTCGGGCCTCGGACGCTTCCTGGGGACACCAGCTTCCCTCCGCCTGCCCCCGCCCCTCCGCCTCCGCCGCCGCCGCCGCCGCCGCCGCGGCCCTCGCTGTCAATGGCGGCAGAGGCAGGCGCCACGCTTTGCGGGACGGTGTTGGGCATGGTGGGCGGTAGTAGCGGACCCGTCTCCGGAGCGCCATCTTGCCCCTCAGGCGGCGGGCCAAGGCCAGATGCCATCATCTTGGCCACCACAAAGTGACCGCCCTCGCCCTCGACTGCCGCTGACGCCGGGCTGCGTACGGTTGGGACTAGGGCAAGGACCTGGGTGGGCGGTACGGCAGCCATGGGCCGTACGGCATTCGGCGGCGCCGTAGCACCACCTGCTTGCTGCTCGTCGCCCTGCTGATGCTCCTGCCGCTGGCCTCCGGCACCCCCGCTCTCCTCCTGCCCCGCCTGCTGCTGCTGCTGCGGCCGCTGCTGCTGCTCCTGAGGTGTTGCTGTTTGTAGCGGCGGCTGTAGCGGGGCATACTCTGTAGCAGAGCGCACCACAGCAGCTCCGTCGCCATGCACCGCTGGCGACCCAGCCACTGTAAGCAGGGGCTGGGACTGGGGCACGTCCGGGAGCAAAGCCGGCTCCTCCCGCAACCCCACCGCCACATTCACATGCATCATCAGGGCTGCGTCGGTGGTTTGCACCTGGATCGCAGCGGTTAGGACGCCTGCAGGCAGCTGCTGCGGTCCCGCGATACCGCGGCTGCCTTCTCCAGCGCGCGCTATGGCCGGCGTATCCATTTGCGACAAGAAGATGCCTTTAGACCTATATACCAGCTGCTTCGTTCCTTTCTTGCTGTTTCTCTGCTCGTTGCCAGGCGCGAGTAAGCTGGTGACGCTGTACGTTCGGCCCTCTTCACCCTACCGGTACACAGCTGACAGGTGTGTCCAACTATATTTGCAACCTGGCTATACCGATAATTGCCTTCCCGTGCTAGAGACTTCCGTGTGGCCTGCACCGGGAACGTCGCTTGTGTCCCATGGGTCAGAGTGAAGCTGCAATGAACTGAACTGCTGGCAGCACGAAATCATGTAGTATTGGGTGTATGCAAATTCTAGAATAAGCTGATACATATTATGGAAGGCAGGTTGTGAGATGCGAAAGACGGCCGGGCCTTGAGGGTTTGGGAATGACGTCATGCAGTCACATGAGGTTTGGCCGGCGTCCTGCAGGTGTCTTCGCCTCGTTGGCTAGCAGCCGCAGTATGCCCTGATGTACAGGGGAGGTAACGGCGTTACCTTCCCTGTTACCGTCACGCTGGCCCAATCAAACTTCAATCGTTGTCGTTCATCCAGCCTACTGCTGAGCAACAGCTTGTCCGCCACCTTAAGGACTTGTCCCTGTATGCAACACCAATACCGCTTGGATCCCAGTAAGCATACAGGTGGCCACCTGGGTGCAAGGCGTATACGGTAGGTTCATAGCGCGTGGAGGCATCGCCGGAGCCTACCGCACACAGCCCGCTCAGGCACGGTCCTCCTGTTGCACCACAGGCCAGGCCAGGCCCTAACACTTACAGCCGGCAACAACGACATGCACCTCACCTCGTGCCAGCAGTAACCCCATCGACTGCCCTATCGCTAATGCCTGCAATCCGCCAGGACTGGTGAACCGCCGCACCGGGCTGAATCTGCCCACGCAGCCGACCTGCCCCATCCCCAACGCAGCTTGATACCACGCCTCCCACCGCCGAGCAACGGAGCAGGGCACTGCGCCCAATCGCATCCGTACGTGCTCTCCCCTCTTCCCCTCGCCGGACTGCCCCCTGTCTCTCCCAAGCCCACCCCAACGCACCACAGGCAGTTGCCGTGGCCTCCAGGGCCCCGCTTCGCGTGGCGTCTGGATTGCCGGTGGCCGACAGGGTGTCACGGGGTGGACGGGCACCTTTGTCCCCTTGACATTCCTAGTGTGCTGAGTGCTTTTCGCAGTCTTCTGGTCGACGAGTGGAGAGTCCATGACCAATCGCAGTTGGACCCGCGCGATTATCATGAAAGCACTGGTGTTACCCTGTCTCGGTACGTGCAGTGGATGGGGCCCCCTTCGGGGGACGAAGACGTTTTTGGGGATCAAGACACGTGTCAGTACCAGCGTGTGTACCTTCCCGTTAATCAGGTTCAAGCTATTATGAGGTTACGTGTTTGCAATTGGCCTTTGGAGGTGTATCGAAACACTGCGCGTGCGCGTAGCGAGCGTGTGTGTAGAAAGTGCAGTGCTGGTAAGCCTGAGGATGAGTTTCATGTGGTCTTTGAGTGTGCTGCTTACAACGACCTTC
>VFQN01001615.1_pt1 | contig 37007 bp, 36 predicted proteins | sample 3512371 | NCBI WGS metagenome assembly VFQN01 (sample SAMN10412370, study PRJNA504923) | tailings metagenome | isolation source: Replicate 2 from Balatoc abandoned mine | place: Philippines: Itogon, Benguet | collected 2017-08-28
CCTGGCGCAGCACCTCGACGTCGTAGCTCTTGCGCAGCTGCGGCGTGGTCAGGTATTCGGGGAAGTGGAAGGCGAGCACGCCGAGGAAGCACAGGATCGCCAGCGACAGCGCGATCACGCCCGAGATCAGCCCCTTGCCCGGGCGCAGTGCGCCGTGCGATTCGGTGAGCCGGTTGAGTTTGTCGAGTTCCTGCATCGGCGTCCGCCTCCCTGGTGGCGCCGGATGATAAGAGTCGACGATGGTCTCAGGCGCTGCGCTCGTGTTTCATCGGTTGCGTTCGCGCTTCGGCGTGATGCAGTCCACGCAGCACGTCGCCGACCACGATGATCGCCGGGCTGGCCAGGCCGTGCGCGTGCACCAGTTCGGCCAGGCCGCCGAGCATGCCCGTGGCCTGTCGCTGGGTGGGCAGGCTGGCGTGCTGCACCACGGCCACCGGGGTGTTGGCGGGCAGGGCGCCCAGCAGCCCTTGCTGCAGATCGCGCACCGTGGTGACGCCCATGTAGACCACCAGCGTGAGTCCCTGCGCGGCCGCGGCGGCGAGCGTCGGCCAGTGCAGCGCCGCGTCGTCGCCGCGGGCGTGACCGGTGACCAGCATCACGCCGTGGGCGTGGTCGCGGTGGGTGAGCGGCACGCCCAGCGAGGTGGCCGCGGCCAGCCCGGCGGTGATGCCGTTGACCACCTCGACCGCGATGCCCTGGGTGCGCAGGTGTTCGGCCTCCTCGCCGCCGCGCCCGAAGACGAACGGATCGCCGCCCTTCAGGCGCACCACGCGCTCGCCCTTCAGCGCCTCGGCGGCCATCAGTTTCTCGATGAAGGCCTGCGGCGTGCTGGCGCAGCCGCCACGCTTACCGACGTGCACGATGCGCGCCGAGCGGCGCGCGAAGCGCAGAACCCCTTCGCCGACCAGGTCGTCGACCAGCAGCACCGTCGCCTGGCGGATGGCACGGACGGCCTTGATCGTGAGCAGTTCCGGGTCGCCCGGACCGGCGCCGACCAGCGTGACCCGGCCTGTCTTCATGCGATCAGCTCGCTGGCCGCGGGACGGGCCAGCGCAGCGAGCGCCGCCTGAATGGCCCCGACCTGTTGCGCCAGCGGCCCGGGTGCCGGCTTCTCGCCACTGACCACCGACTGGATGTACAGGGAGGTGGTGGCCGCGTCGTGGCTGCGCGGCAGCACCGGCATCTCGGTGAGCACGCCCTCCTGCGCGGGCAGCGACAGCTCGGCGCGCAACTGACCGCCGATGATCAGGTCCAGCCGGGGCAGGCGGCGCGGATCGGCGACCGGCTCACCCTCGGTGCCGCGCATCAGCATGGCGTCGGCCAGCGTCGCGGCGAGGAACTGCGCCAGCGTCTGGCCGTACTCTGGATGGGTGTAATTCACCACCCGCAGCGAGCGGGCGCCTTGTGCCGGAGCCATCAGCTTGGCCACCGTGTGTGCCGGGTTGCGCAGGCCGATGACCCGGCGCACGTCGAGCAGCCGGGCCAGGGGCGGGCACAGCGCCTCGGTGCGGATGAAGACGGGCTCGCGCCGCGCCCAGGCAGCGTGCATGTCGGCGGCGTCGGTCGCGCAGGGCAGGCCGAGCGTCTGGAAGATCTCGGCGGTGGTCACGCGGCCGGGGTCGTGCTCGGGGCCGTGCACCAGTACCGGCACGCCCTCCTGCGCCAGCAGCAGGGCCAGCAGCGCGGTGAGGTTGGGCAGCTTGCGTGCGCCGTTGTACGAGGGCAGCACCACCATCGGCTGCTGCGGGTGCAAGGGAATGCAGCGCTCGTGGACGGCACGAAGGAAGCCGGCCAGCTCGTCCACGCTCTCGCCCTTGATGCGCATCGCGATCGCGAAGGCGCCGATCTCCAGGTCACTCGCATGTCCGTCCAGCACCTGGCTCATCAGGTCATGGGCCTGCTGCGGATCGAGTGACCGAGCGCCTTCCTTGCCGCGGCCGATCTCCTTGATGTAGGGGGCGATGCTCATGCGCTGTTGTCTCCGTTCGCGGCATCGCAAGCTTCATGCCGCTTGTTCTCGGAGGCGGACGATACGACGGAGTTCCGGCAGGCAGGAGCCGCAGTGGGTGCCGCAGCGCAGCTCGGCTTGAAGTTGCGCAAGTTTCGTGTCGATGCCTCCGGTGCAATGGTCGAGCGCGGCGGCGATTTGCGGCTCGCGCACGTCGAGGCAACTGCACACCTGACGGCCGCTGTCGGGAACGGCCACCGGCGGGCGGGCGCCGCCTTGCAGCAGGGCGCGGCCGAATGCGGCGGCGCTGCCACCGTCGCGCAGCAGCGGCTGCACCCAGGCTTCGGCCTGCGTGTCGCCGGCGAGGAGGAACGCTTCCAGCCGCGCATCGCCGCCTGGCGCGGCCAGCTTCATGCGGCGCTGCTGGCCGCGGCGGATGTCGTCGTAGCGCAGCACGCCACCGCCCTCCAGCCCGAGCCAGCCGGCCAGTTCGGCCAGCAGCGCGGGCGGCGCCGCTTCGTAGGCGGCGGCCCGGAACATGACGCCGCAGCGATCGCGCCCGAACGGCACCACCGTGGCGTAGGCGAAGTTCGCCATCAGCGGGCGCAGCCGCTCGCGCACGCGCAGCGCCTCGTCCTCGGGCAGCCAGGCCATGGCGAGCAGCCGCCAGGGCAGCTCCGCTTTCAGGATACGCACCGCCGCATGCTTGAGCTCGGGCTGCTTCGAACTCGGGCAGAACGCCGGGCTGGTCAGCGCATTGACGCCGGCCCCGGCGACGCCGTTGGTGCCGCGGCCGCCGAGATACTCCTCGCCCCAGTGCATCGCGATGAAGGCCTGCGCGGGCGCCATCTCGGCGCTGGCGCGGGCCGGCAGCACGATCGAGCCGCGGCGCGAGGTCACGTGCACCAGGTCGCCGTCGGCGAGCTTCAGCCGCGCCATGTCCTGCGCATGGAGCTCGATCGAGGGTTCCGCCACCTGGCCGAACAGGCGCGCCACCGTGCCGGTGCGGCTCATGCCGTGCCACTGGTCGCGTAGCCGGCCGGTGGTCAGCGAGAAGGGGTGGCGCGCGTCGCGGGGCTCGGCCAGCGGCTGGTAGGCGGTGTCGACGAAGCGGGCGCGTCCGTCCGGCGTGGGGAAGACGCCGTCTTCGTAGAGCCGCGCCCGGCCCTGGGCGGTGCTGGTCGGGAAGGGCCATTGCTGCGGCGCCGCTTCGAGCGCGGCGTAACTCAGGCCGGTGATGTCGAGGTCGCGGCCGCGGGTCGTTTCGCGGTGTTCGTTCCAGATCGCCTCCGGCGACTCGTAGGCGAACAGCGGCGGCAGGTCGGGCCGCAGCCGCGATTGCAGCCGGCGGGCCAGGGCGGTGGCGATCCACCAGTCGTGGCGTGCCTCGCCAGGCGGCCACACGGCCGGCCGCACGCGGCTGATGCGGCGCTCGCTGTTGGTGACCGTGCCTTCCTTCTCACCCCAGGTGGTGGCGGGCAACAGCAGGTCGGCGCGCTCGCAGGTGGCGGTGGTGGCGAAGGCCTCCTGGACCACGACGAATTCGGCGCGTTCCAGCGCCCGGCGCACCGTGGCCTGATCGGGCAGCGACTGGGCCGGGTTGGTGCAAGCGATCCACAGTGCCCTGATCTCGCCGTCGGCGGCGGCCTGGAACATCTCCACTGCCGTCCTGCCGGGCGTGGCCGGCACCTGCTCCACACCCCACAGGCGGGCCACCTCGGCGCGGTGCTCCGGATTGGCCATGTCGCGGTGAGCGCTGAGCAGGTTGGCCAGGCCGCCGACCTCGCGCCCGCCCATCGCGTTGGGCTGGCCCGTCAGCGAGAAAGGCCCGGCGCCGGGCTTGCCGATCTGCCCGGTGGCCAGGTGCAGGTTGATCAGCGCGGCGTTCTTGGCGGTGCCGCTGCTGCTCTGGTTGAGCCCCTGGCAATACAGCGAGAGCGTCGGCCGGCGCGGGCCTTCGTCATCCCGGCCGGCGAACCAGCGCGTGGCGGTGACCAGGTCGGCCTCGGCGATGCCGCACAGGGCGGCGGCGTGCTTCGGCGTGAACTCGCGCACCCGGTCGCGCAGCGCCTCGAAGCCGGTGGTGTGGGCGTCGATGTAGCCGCGGTCGACCAAGCCTTCCCACAGCATCAGGTGCAGCATGCCGTTGAACAGCGCGACGTCGCTGCCCGGCAGGATCTGCAGGTGCAGGTCGGCCGCGGCGGCGGTCTCGGTGCGGCGCGGGTCGACCACGATCATCCGCAGCGCCGGGCTGGCGCGCTTGGCGTCCTCGATGCGGCGGAACAGCACGGGGTGCGCATAGGCGGCATTCGAGCCGGCGATGAACAGGGTGTGCGCCAGGCCGATGTCGTCGTAGCAGGCCGGTGGCGCGTCGGCGCCCAGCGTGGCCTTGTAGCCCGACACCGCCGAGCTCATGCACAGCCGCGAGTTGGTGTCGACGTTGTTGGTGCCGATCAGGCCCTTGGCCAGCTTGTTGAAGACGTAGTAGTCCTCGGTGAGCAACTGGCCGGAAAGGTAGAAGCCGATGGCATCCGGCCCGTGCGAGCCCAGGATGCCGGCCAGTCGATCTGTGGCCAGGTCCAGCGCGGCGCCCCAGCCGAGCCGCTGCGGTGCCGCGCCGCGCTGCGTTCGCAGCATCGGGTGCAGCAGCCGCGTCTGTGCCGTCACCGCCGCGGTGGCCGTCAGGTGCAGTGTGCTGCCCTTGCTGCACAGTCGTCCGAAGTTGGCCGGGTGATCGGGGTCGCCGCGCACGCCGGTGATCTTCCGGCCGTCGGATTCGACGATCACCCCGCAGCCCACGCCGCAATAGGGGCAGGTGGTCTTGGTCTCGGTCACGTCAGACCACGCCGCTCGTCGGGCGCAGGGCGAGCGCATTGAGTTCGTCGAGGTCCAGCGAGACCACGCCGCCCTCGACCTTCACGCTGAAGCGCTGCGCGCAGCCTTCGTCGGGCGCGCGGGCGCAGCCGTCGTCCAGTCCGATGGTCCAGTTGTGCAGCGGGCAGGCCACGCTGCGCCCGAACACGATGCCCTGGCTGAGCGGCCCGCCCTTGTGCGGGCAGCGGTCGAGCAGGGCGAACACCTCGTTGTCGGCGTTGCGGAAGATCGCCACCTCCGGCCCGTGGGTGCGCGCCACGCGGCGTGCGCCCAACACTGGGATGTCGTCCACCGCGCAGATCGGCTTCCACTGGCTCATCACAGCGCTCCCACGGGGTTGAACTGGCGGGTGTCGACGCGCGCCTGGTCGAACTCGAACCACGGGTCGGGCTCGCCGTCGAGCGAGAACTGCAGCCGTTCCCACAGCGCGCGGCGTCCGTCGGCGTCGTCGAGGATCTTCTTCTTCACGTGGTCGAGGCCGACGCGGCTCACGTAGTGGCAGGTGCGTTCGAGGTACCAGCCTTCCTCGCGGTACAGCTGCAGGAAGGCGCCGCTGTACTCGAGGACCTCGGCGGCGGTCCTGAGCTTGACGAGGAACTGCGCCACCTCCGTCTTGATGCCGCCGTTGCCGGCCACGTAGATCTCCCAGCCGGAGTCGACGCCGATCACGCCGACGTCCTTGATGCCGGCCTCGGCGCAGTTGCGCGGGCAGCCCGAGACGGCCAGCTTGACCTTGTGCGGCGCGTACATGCGCCACAGCGCACGCTCCAGGTCCTTGCCCATCTGCGTGCTGTCCTGCGTGCCGAAGCGGCACCACTCGGAGCCGACGCAGGTCTTCACCGTGCGCAGCGCCTTGGCGTAGGCGTGGCCGGAGGGCATGCCGATGTCTTTCCAGACCGCCGGCAGGTCTTCCTTCTTCACGCCGAGCAGGTCGATGCGCTGGCCGCCGGTGACCTTGACCGTCGGGATCCTGTACTTGTCCACCGCGTCGGCGATGCGGCGCAGTTCGTCCGCGCTGGTCTCGCCGCCCCACATGCGCGGGATCACCGAGTAGGTGCCGTCCTTCTGGATGTTGGCGTGGCTGCGCTCGTTGATGTAGCGGCTCTGCGGGTCGTCGTTCGCTTCCTTGGGCCAGGTGCTGATCAGGTAGTAGTTGATCGCCGGACGGCACGAGGCGCAGCCGTTCGGCGTCCGCCAGCCGAGGCGCTGGTAGACCGAGTCGATGGTCAGCAGATGTTCGGCGCGGATGACCTCGCGCGCCTCGGCGTGGCTGGCGTCGGTGCAGCCGCACATGGCCTTCTTGGTCGGCGCCTTGGAGTAGTCGCCGCCGGCGGTGAACATCAGCAACTGCTCGACCAGGCCGGTGCAGGAGCCGCAGCTCGCGCTGGCCTTGGTGTGCTTGCGCACATCGTCGAGGGTGAACAGGCCCTTGTCCTGGATGGCCCTGCAGATCGTGCCCTTGCTGACGCCGTTGCAGCCGCAGACTTCGTCGCCATCGGCCATGGCGGCGGCCTTGTTGTGGCCCTCGTGGCCGACGTCGCCGATGTTGCTCTCGCCGAACATCAGCTTGTCGCGGATGTCGGCGACCTTGCGGCCTTCGCGCAGCAGCTTGAAGTACCACGAGCCGTCGACGGTGTCACCGTACAGGCAGGCGCCGACGAGCCGGTCGTCCTTGATCACCAGCTTCTTGTAGACGCCGCCGAAGGGGTCGCTCATCACGATCTCCTCGGTGCCGTCGCCGCCCATGAAGTCGCCGGCGGAGAACAGGTCGATGCCGGTCACCTTCAGCTTGGTGCTGACCTGGCTGCCGGTGTAGCGGCCGATGCCGAACTCGGCCAGGTGCGTGGCGCAGACCTTGCCCTGCTCGAACAGGGGCGCCACCAGGCCGTAGGCGATCCCGCGGTGGGCCGCGCACTCGCCGACGGCGTAGATGCGCGGGTCGGTCACGGTCTGCATCGTGTCACTGACGACGATGCCCCGGTTGCAGTGCAGGCCGGCCTTCTCGGCCAGCTCCGTGTTCGGGCGGATGCCTGCGGCCATCACGACCAGGTCGGCCGGGATCTCGCTGCCGTCCTTGAACCGAACGGCCATCACGCGGCCGTCGTGGCCACCGATCAGCGCCTGCGTCTGGGCACCGATCATGAACTTCAGGCCGCGCTCCTCCAGCGACTTCTGCAGCAGTCGGCCGGCCGCCTCGTCGAGCTGGCGCTCCATCAGGTGCGGCGCGATGTGCACCACCGTCACCTGCATGCCGCGCAGCATCAGGCCGTTGGCTGCCTCCAGGCCGAGCAGGCCGCCGCCGATCACCACCGCGTGGCGGTACTTCCGCGCCGCCTCGATCATCGCCTCGGTGTCGGCGATGTCGCGGTAGGCGATCACGCCGGCAAGGTCCCGGCCGGGCACCGGCAGGATGAAGGGATTGGAGCCGGTGGCGATGAGCAGGCGGTCGTAGGCCTCCTCGGTGCCGTCGGTCGCGCGAACGATGCGACGTCGCCGGTCGATCTCGACCACCTTCCTGCCCAGGTGCAGCCGGATGCCGTGCTCCGCGTACCACGACAGCGGATTGAGCACGATCTCGTCGATCGTCTGCTCGCCGGCCAGCACCGGGCTGAGCAGGATGCGGTTGTAGTTCGGATGGGGCTCGGCGCCAAAGACGGCGATCTCGTAGAGGCCGGGGGCGATCTTCAGCAGTTCCTCGAGGGTGCGGACACCGGCCATGCCGTTGCCGACCATCACGAGCTTCATCTTTCTCATTCCATGTACGACGTCCATGACGCGCTCCAGAGGGCCGGTCGGGCGGTCCCGGCCGGCGGTTCGGCATCACCGCGCACGTCCGTGTGCGCGCGGCGGGTCAGACCCGCCGGGTGCGTCGTTACACCCACCCGTCCCTGTAGCAAGCGGTAGGCCAGGGGCGGAGCCGGGTGCGCCGCTGCCGTTGCACCGCGGCGGTGCCCCGATCGGCGCAAGGACGGTGCACGTGATGCACGTCACGACCTGTTGCGCCGGCGGGATCGCACCGCATTCGGCCCCCTGATTCAGGCGGTGCGGTCGACCCGCCCCTGGTTATGATGGGTTTCAAGTTGGGGATACGGGATCGATCGGTTCTGCCGATTCCTTGTCATTCCGCCGGCCGGCATCCAAGATGTCCGAACGGCACCGTTCCCGTCAGATTGCACCGATTCGTTCCATGACCACTCCTGATCCGTTGGCGCCCGCCGGACGCACCGAGACCGCCGGTGCCCTGCAGGGTCTGTCACGGCCCGGCGATGCACCCCTGGTCGATGCATTGCTGGAGTTGATCTCCCGTCTCGACCTGCCCTGTGCCGTCAAGGACCCCACTTCCGGGCAGTACCGCTATGCCAACGCGCGCATGGCGACGCTGTTCGGCACCACGCCCGAGGCGATGGTCGGCACGGCCGACGCTCAGTGGCTGGAGGCCAGCCAGTGGCCGGCGCTGCGCACCGCCGAGAACGCCGCCCTGGCGATGCCGCACGGCGCGCTCACCGAACACAAGCTCGAGCTCGGCGGCACCCGCCGCGAGTTCGGCGTGGCCCGCGTGGCGCTGCGGGGCGGCGACGGGGCGCCGGTGGCGCTGTGCAGCCTGTGGCTGGACCAGACGGCGCAGCGCCAGACCGAGGCCAAGCTGCAGCTGGCGCTGGCCCAGCTCGAGCAGCAGCAGCAGGCTGCCGAGGCCATGCGCCGCGAGACGCAGGACCAGAGCCTGCGCGACAACGTCACCGGCCTGTACCAGAAGGTGCACTTCGAGGACCAGCTGCGCCGCGAGGTCGATCTCTCCTCGCGCGAGCACCGCGAGTTCTCGCTGGTCTCGATCGAGCTCGATCCGCTGTCGGCCGAAGCCCAGGCGATGGGCCCGGCCGCGCGCACGCGCATCCTCGAGGCGCTCGGCCGGTTGCTGCGCGGCAACACCCGCGCGATGGATGCCTCCTGCCGCCTCGACGAGAGCCGCTTCGCGGTGCTGTTGTCCGGCGTCGGGCTCGCCACGGCGCATTCGCGCATGGAGGGCCTGCGCCGCCAGTGCGCCACGCAGATCGTCGTGCTCGAGGGGCGTAACCTCGGGTTCACGGTGTCGATGGGCGTGGCCAGCTTTCCGCACACGGCCCACACCCAGGACGGCCTGGTGGGCGCCGCCGAGTCGGCGCTGGCCGAGGCGCGCAAGCGCGGCGGCAACCACGTCACGCTGGCCAGCATCCGCTTCGAGCTGGAGTGAGCGCCGGGCGGGCCGCAGCCCGCGTCGTCAGGCCGTCAGCCCCTTGTGCACCATGTACGCCGCCAGGGCGTAGAGCATCAGCGCGAACACCCGCTTGAGCTGGCGGACATCCAGGCTGTGCGCCACGCGGGCGCCCAGGGGCGCTGTGCTGACGCTGGCTGCGGCGATGCACAGCAGCGCCGGCAGATACAGGTAGCCGAGCGAGCCGGGCAGGGCGTTGGGCAGGTTCCAGCCGCCGATCACGTAGCCCACCGTGCTGGCCAGCGCGATCGGAAAGCCCAGTGCCGCGCTGGTGGCCACCGCGTTGTGGATGGGCACGTTGCACCAGGTCATGAAGGGCACCGACACGAAGGCGCCGCCGGCGCCGACCAGCCCCGACAGGAATCCGATGCCGGCGCCGGCCGCGCCCTGGCCCATCGGCCCGGGCATCCCGCGCGAGGGCTGGGGCTTGCGGTCGAGCAGCATCTGCGTGGCCGAGAAGCCGACGAACACCGCGAACAGCACGGCCAGCACCGACCCCTTGATCAGCGCGAAGGCACCCGCGCCGGCCGCCAGCGAGCCGACCACGATGCCCGGCGCGATGCCGCGCACCAGGTCCCAGCGCACCGCGCCGCGTTTGTGGTGGGCGCGCAGGCTGGAGATCGAGGTGAACAGGATGGTAGCCATCGAGGTGGCGATGGCCATCTTCACCGCCAGCCCGGCCTCGACGCCGCGCGAGGCGACGATGAAGGTGACGAAGGGCACCATCAGCATGCCACCGCCGATGCCCAGCAGCCCGGCGAGAAACCCGGCGAAGGCGCCCAGGGCGAGGAATTCGATCAGCAGCGTGGGCGAAGGGAGCGGGAACGGCATCGGCGCAAAGGGGCAGGCCTCGCGACGGGACTCGATCCGCTCGGCAGCACGGGACTTGGTGACAACCATGAATTGTGCCGCCTCGCCCCGTGCGTTATAAAGGCGACGCTTGCGGTCTGGGCCTGCATCGAGGCCCGTGTGTCGGTCCGGCCATCAGCCGGGCATCGGGCTGCAAGCATTCCCCGCGCCCCCTGTCCCAGCCGTTGTGCCGTCGCCTGCCGTCGGCAGGCTGGCCATTTCGTTTCGAGGAGCTTCATGTCTCGCACCCTGAAGGACCTGCTGGCGCAAGGCGCCGAGTCCGCCGCCGCCGTCGCCGCCCCGGGCCGCAGCGCCCTCAGCCACGGCGCGCTGCGCCGGCTGATCGACGCCACGCTGCAGCGGTTGAACGCGCTCGGGCTTGGCCGCAACGACCGCGTCGCCATCGTGCTGGACAACGGCCCCGAGATGGCCACCTGCTTCATGGCCTGCGCCAGCGGCGTGGCCAGCGCGCCGCTGAACCCGGCCTACCGTGCCGACGAGTTCGAGTTCTATCTGTCCGACCTGAACGCCAAGGCGCTGATCGTCTCGCGCGGCAGCGCCTCGCCGTCGGTCGACGTGGCGCTCAAGCTCGGCGTGCCGGTGATCGACCTGGTCAGCGACCCCGCCGAGCCGGCCGGCAGCTTCACGCTGGAGCCGCGCGAGCAGCGAGCCACCACGCCCAGCGCGAGCGGCGGCTACGCGCAACCCGACGACGTCTCGATGGTGCTGCACACCTCCGGCACCACCTCGCGGCCGAAGATCGTGCCGCTGTCGCAGGGCAACCTCGCGGCTTCGGCCACGCACATCGCGCGCACGCTGCAGTTCACCGCCAAGGACTGCGGGCTGAACATCATGCCGCTGTTCCACATCCACGGCCTGATCGCCGGCGTGCTGGCGCCGCTGTCGGCCGGCTCGCAGGTGTTCTGCACGCCGGGCTTCAACGCGCTGAAGTTCTTCGCCTGGATGGACGAGGCCAAACCCACCTGGTACACGGCCGTGCCGACGATGCACCAGGCCATCCTCTCGCGCGCCTCGAAGAACGCCGACGTGATCGCGCGCCACCCGCTGCGCTTCCTGCGCTCGTCGTCGTCGTCGATCCCGCCGCAGGTCATCCGCGAGTTGGAAGAGGTGTTCAAGGCGCCGCTGATCGAGGCCTACGGCATGACCGAAGCCACCCACCAGATGTGCTCCAACCCGCTGCCGCCGGCGGTGCGCAAGCCCGGCACCGTGGGCCAGGCAGCGGGGCCCGAAGTGGCCATCATGGCCGAGGACGGCACCCTGCTCCCGCGCGGCGAAACCGGTGAGATCGTCATCCGTGGGCCGAACGTCACCGCCGGCTACGAGAGCAACCCCAAGGCCAACGCCGAGGCCTTCATCAACGGCTGGTTCCGCACCGGCGACCAGGGTGTGATGGACGCCGACGGCTACGTATCGATCACCGGCCGGCTCAAGGAGATCATCAACCGCGGCGGCGAGAAGATCAGCCCGCGCGAGGTCGACGAGATCCTGATGGACCACCCGGCCGTGGCGCAGGTGGTCTGCTTCGGCATGCCGCATCCCAAGCTCGGCGAGGAAGTGGCCGCCGTGGTGGTGCTGCGCGAAGGCCGCGAGGCCACCGAGCGCGAGTTGCAGGAGTTCGTGGCGCAGCGCGCCGCCGACTTCAAGGTGCCGAAGAAGGTGCTGTTCATGGCCGAGATCCCCAAGGGCGCGACCGGCAAGCTGCAGCGCATCGGCCTGGCCGCCAAGCTCGGTCTGGGCTGAGACCGCCCCGACCCGAATCCGTTTCGACCAACCAGGAGGCAACATGACGACGACGAGACTTTCCCGGAAGGGCCTGCGGGCCGGCTTGCTCGCGGTGGCCACGGCCTGCGCCAGCTTCGCGGCCGCGGCATGGGAGCCGACCAAGCCGATCGAGTTCGTGGTGCCGGCCGGCACCGGCGGCGGCGCCGACCAGATGGCCCGCTTCATCCAGGGTGTGGCGGCGAAGAACAACCTGACCAAGCAGCCGATCGTCGTCGTCAACAAGTCGGGCGGCGCCGGCGCCGAGGGCTTCCTCGACGTCAAGGGCGACAAGGGCAACCCGCACAAGATCATCATCACGCTGTCCAACCTGTTCACCACGCCGCTGGCCACCGGCGTGCCCTTCAACTGGCGCGACCTCACGCCGGTGCAGATGCTCGCCCTCGACCAGTTCGTGCTGTGGGTGAACGCGGAGTCGCCCTACAAGACCGCGAAGGAGTACTTCGATGCGGTCAAGGCGGGCAACCCCAACCAGTTCAAGATGGGCGGCACCGGTTCCAAGCAGGAAGACCAGATCATCACCGTGATGCTCGAGAAGGCCGCGGGCAAGAAGATGACCTACATCCCGTTCAAGGGCGGCGGCGACGTGGCGGTGCAGCTGGTCGGCAAGCACATCGACTCCACGGTGAACAACCCGATCGAGGCCGAGTCGCACTGGCGCGCCGGCAAGCTGCGCGCGCTGTGTGTCTTCGACAAGGACAAGCTGCCCTACAAGGACAAGGTCACCGCCACGCAGGCCTGGGGCGACCTGCCGCCGTGCTCCTCGGCCGGCATCCCGGCGGAATACGTGATGCTGCGCGGCATCTTCATGCCGCCGGGCGTGACGCCCGATCAGACCCAGTACTACCTCGATCTCTTCGCCAAGGTGCGTGCCACGCCCGAGTGGAAGGAGTTCATGAACAAGGGTGCGTTCCGCCAGACGGCGCTGACCGGCCAGGAATTCTTCGACTGGCTGGGCAAGAACGAGCAGATGCACCGCACGCTCATGAAGGAAGCCGGCTTCATCGCCCAGTAAACCACCCGGCCCGGCCACGGTGCCGGCGCGAGGAGACAACATGACGGACGAGAAGGAAGCCGGCGACGAACACGTCGTCGGCAACCGAGGGCCGGAGATCGGCGTGGCCGCCTTCCTGCTGGCCATCGGCGGACTGGTGGTGGCCGACAGCCTGCGCGTGGGCATCGGCTGGGCCGACGACGGCCCGCGCTCGGGCTACTTTCCCTTCTACGTGGGCCTGTTCCTGATCGGCGCCAGCGGCTGGACGCTGCTGCGTGCGCTGATCGGCCGCAGCCCGCTGAAGGGCGAGTTCGCCACGCGCGAGCAGATCGGACTGGTGTTCGCGGTGCTGGTGCCGATGCTGGTCTACGTGGCGCTGATCGCCGGCCTCGGCATTTACGTGGCCTCGTTCCTGCTGATCGCTTACTTCATGAAGCGCCACGGCAAGTACGGGTGGCCGATCACCGCGGCCGTGGCGGCCGCCGTGCCGATCGCCTTCTTCCTGCTCTTCGAGCGCTGGTTCCTCGTGCTGCTGCCCAAGGGCCCGCTCGAGCGGGCACTGGGATTCTGAGGGGGCGCGATGGAAGAGATCGGCAACCTCCTGGGCGGCTTCAGCGTCGCCCTGACCGGCCCCAACCTGCTGTACATGCTGGTGGGCATCACGCTGGGCATCCTGATCGGCGTGCTGCCGGGCCTGGGCGGCGCCAACGGCGTGGCCATCCTGCTGCCGCTGACCTTCAGCATGAACCCGACCTCGGCGATCATCATGCTGAGCTGCATCTACTGGGGTGCGCTGTTCGGCGGGGCCATCACCTCGATCCTGTTCAACATCCCCGGCGAGCCGTGGTCGGTGGCGACCACCTTCGACGGCTTCCCGATGGCACAGAAGGGCCAGGCGGCGCAGGCGCTCACCGCGGCGTTCACCTCGTCGTTCGTCGGCGCCTTCTTCGCGGTGGTGCTGATCACCTTCCTGGCGCCCTGGCTGGCCAAGTTCGCGCTGGAGTTCGGCCCGGCGGAGTTCTTCGCCGTGCAGCTGCTGACCTTCTGCAGCTTCGTCGGCATGAGCAAGGAGCCGCCGGCGCGCACCATCGCGGCGATGATGCTCGGCTTCGCGCTGGCGGCGGTCGGTATGGATACCGTCACCGGCCAGCTGCGCATGACCTACGGCGTGCCCGAACTGCTCAAGGGCTTCGACTTCCTGATCGCGGTGATCGGCCTGTTCGGCATCGGCGAGATCCTGCTGACGATGGAAGAGGGCCTGGCCTTCAAGGGCAAGAGCGCGCGCATCAGCCCGAAGGTGGTGTGGCAGACCTGGGGCGAGATCATCAAGCACTGGAAGGTGTTCCTGCGCTCCACCGCCATCGGCTGCTGGATGGGCATCACGCCGGGCGGCGCGACGCCGGCCTCGTTCATGGGCTACGGCGTGGCGCAGCGCTTCTCGAAGGAGCCGCAGAATTTCGGCAAGGGCGCGATCGAGGGCGTGGTGGCGCCGGAGACCGCCGCGCATGCCGCCGGCACCTCGGCGCTGCTGCCGATGCTGACGCTGGGCATCCCCGGCTCGCCAACGGCGGCGGTGCTGCTCGGCGGCCTGCTGATCTGGGGCCTGCAACCGGGGCCGATGCTGTTCGTCGAGCAGAAGGACTTCGTCTGGGGCCTGATCGCATCGATGTACCTCGGCAACCTGGTCGGCCTGTTCGTGGTTCTGACCACCGTGCCCTGGTGGGCGGCGCTGTTGCGCATCCCGTTCTCGGTGATCGCGCCGGTGATCATCGTCATTTGCGCGATCGGCGCCTACACGGTGCACAGCTCGATGTTCGACGTCTGGCTGATGCTGGTGTTCGGCGTGCTCGGCTACCTGTTCAAGAAGCTGAAGTACCCGCTGGCCCCCCTGGTGCTGGCGCTGGTGCTGGGCGACATGGCCGAGGCCAGCTTCCGCCAGGCGATGCTGCTTTCGCAGGGCAGCCTGGCGATCTTCTGGTCCAACGGCCTGGTGGGCAGCATCGTGCTGCTGGCACTGGTCATGCTGCTGTCGCCGCTGTGGACCTTCGCGCGCAAGTCGCTGCGGGCGCGCGAGTACAGTCAAGCCCAGTGAGGACACGAACATGAAGATCGCGGTGGTCGGCGCCGGGGCGATCGGCGGCTACCTGGGGGCCAAGCTCGCGCGCGCCGGCGAGGACGTCACCTTCATCGCGCGCAACCGAAACCTCGAGGCAATCAACGCGCGCGGCTTCCGGCTGATCCTCGAGGACGGCACGGAAGAGCATGCGCCGACGGCCAAGGCGGTGCAGCACATGGCCGAGGCGGGGCCGCAGGACGCGGTGCTGCTGACGCTCAAGGCCCACCAGGTGAAGGACGTGCTGCCCGGGCTGCGCGAGCTGTTCGGCCCGCAGACCGTGGTGGTGACGATGATCAACGGCATCCCGTGGTGGTATTTCCACAAGCTCGGCGGCGCGTACGAGGGCCGGCGGCTGGACAGCGTCGATCCGGGCGGCCTGATCGACCAGCACATCGAGCGCGAGCGCATCATCGGCAGCGTGGTCTACCCGGCCAGCGAGCTGGTCGAGCCGGGCGTGGTCAAGGTGATCGAGGGCAACCGTTTCACACTCGGCGAGCTCGACGGCGAGCGCAGCGAACGCATCGAGGCGCTGTCGCAGGCGATGATGCGCGCCGGCTTCAAGGCGCCGGTCAGCCGCGACATCCGCTCCGAGCTGTGGGTCAAGCTGTGGGGCAACCTCAGCTTCAACCCGATCTCGGCGCTGACGCATGCCACGCTGGAGCAGATCTGCCGCTTCGGCCCCACACGCTCGCTGGCCGCGGCGATGATGCGCGAGGCGCAGGCGGTGGCCGAGAAACTCGGCGTGCGCTTCAAGATCTCGCTCGAGCAGCGCATTGCCGGCGCCGAGGCGGTGGGCGCCCACAAGACGTCGATGCTGCAGGACGTGGAACACGGTCGCGCGCTCGAGCTCGAGGCGCTGGTCGGCTCGGTGGTCGAGCTCGGCCGCATCACCGAGACGCCGACGCCGACCATCGATGCGATCTACGCCGCCACCAGCCTGCTCGCGCAGACGCTGGCGGCCCAGAAGGGGCGGCTGGAGGTGCAGCCGCTGGGCTGATCAGCCGTAGGTGTTGGTCAGCCGGCCGATGCCGTCGATCTCCACCTCGACCGTGGTGCCCGGCTTCATCGGCAGCACGCCCAGCGAGGTGCCGCACAGGATCACGTCGCCGGGCTCCAGCGTCATGTCCTGCGACAGGCGCGAGACCAGCTCGTGCGGCGGGAAGATCATGTCGGCCAGCGCATAGTTCTGCCGCTCGCGGCCGCCGACGAGGGTGCGCACCGAGGCCGAGGCGAGGTCGAGGTCGGTCTCGATCACCGGCCCGAAAACGCCGAAGCCGTCGAAGCCCTTGGCGCGGGTCCACTGCGGGAAGGCCGGGTCGCGGTTGAGCAGTTCGATGGCGGTGAGGTCGTTGGCGCAGGCATAGCCGACGATGTGCGACGCGGCCTGGTCGGGCGGAACGTTCTTCGCGCGGCGGCCGATCACCACGGCCAGCTCGCCCTCGTAGGCCACGCGGCCGGCCTCGGCCGGCGCGGCGGCGATGGCCTCGCCATGCGCGGCGAAGCTGTTCGGCGTCTTGAGGAAGTACAGCGGCTCGGCGGGAACGGCCCAGCCGTTCTTCTCGGCCGCCGCGCGGAAGTTGTTCCACAGCGCGATCATCTTGCCCGGGCGGCAGGGCATCAGCCATTCGACATCAGCCACCACCACGCACTCGCCAGTAGCCTGGTGGGCGCCGAAGAGATCGCCATCGTGCACGGCGAGCGTGTTGCCCTCGAGCACGCCGAACAGCTCGCGGCCCTGATGGCGGCAGCGCATCCACTTCATCTCGTCTCCTCGTTGTTTTCGTGGGTTCTAGGCTTCGAGCAAAGCCAGCACGGCCTTCCATTCGGCTTCGGTCACCGGCGTGATCGACAAGCGGCTGCCCGGGCGCAGCAGCAGCATGGTCTGCAACTGCGGCAGCTCGCGCATGCGCTTGAGCGGCAGCAGGGCGGTCTTGCGGCGCAGTTTCACGTCGACCAGCAGCCAGCGCGGATTTTCGCGGCTCGATTTCGGGTCGAAGTACGGGCTCTTCGGGTCGAACTGCGTGGCATCCGGGTAGGGTGCGCTGCACACCTCGGCCAGGCCGGCCACGCCGGGTTCCGCGCAGGACGAGTGATAGAAGAGCACGCCGTCGCCGATGCGCATGTCGCCGCGCATGAAGTTGCGCGCCTGGTAGTTGCGCACGCCGAACCACGGGACGGTCTGCTTCGGCGCCGCGGCGAGGTCGTCGATCGAGCACTCGGCGGGCTCGCTCTTCATCAGCCAGTAGGACAAAGGCGTCGGTCCTGAGCGCGGGGAGAGAAGGGGGGAGAGGGTGTCCGCCACGAACCGGGAGCCGCATTCCTGAACCCAGGGGATTCAGGTGGGCGAGGTCAGCAAGGCTTCGGGTTCATCTGACGCGAGACGATCACACCTGCCAGGCGATGTTCCAAGCCCTTGCTCGCAAGAGCATCGGTTCAAGGAAATATAAGACTCACGCGAACGCGACGGACCGGCTCATTCTACGTGCCGGGCGCCAGCGCCTCAGAGCAATTGCCCATCGGCTCCGAGGGTCTGATCGATGCGCTTGATGAGGGCCTCGAGATCGATGTCCGAGGCCGCTACCGTCATGCCGGCTGCCGTGGGCAGCGGCCGCTCTGCCAGCGCGAAGGCGAGGTTCAGCGCCGCCAGCACGGCGATGCGCTCCCGCGCCTTGACCTTGCCGGCATCGCGGATCGCGCACATCTCGCGGTCGACGTTTCCCACCGCCTCGAGCAGCGAGGTCTCGCCGCCTTCGGGACAGCCGAGCAGGTAGCTCTGGCCCATGATCGTCACTTCGATCTGCTTCACGTCGTGCTCCCCGTTCCGTCACCCGCCTCGGCGGGCAACCGCTCGAGCAGTGCGTCGATGCGGCTGCGCGCCGCGTTCAGCCGCGAGCGCAGGCTGTCGCGTTCCTGGGTGACGCTGGCCAGCTGCTGTTCGAGCAAAGCGTTGGTGCGCTGCAGTTCCTGATGCCTCAGCAGCAGGCGTTCGACCCGTTCCGCAAGATCCAGGAGTTGGGACATGGCGCGCGAGGAGGTGAAGGCGACGCCGATTGTAGGCGCCGGCCTCGCCGCCCCCGCCGGCGGCGCTTGCCGCTTCGTGCAACCGGTCACGAGCGGTCGCGGCGGCGGTCCTCGGCGTCGTCGGCTTCCAGCGGGGCCGGCATGGTCAGCAGCCGGTTCGGCGAACTCGGTTCCCACAGTGCCGCCGGTTGCGTGTCGGGCATCGCGGTGGCGGCGTGCAGCAGCGCGAGGCTGGCGCGCGAACCGATCTGTCGCAGCATCTGCACCTGGCGCTGCGTCCAGACCAGTGGCTGCCCGGCCTGCTCGCAGCTGAACGTGCCGAAGGGCACGCCGTTGATCGAGAAGCACACGTCGAGCAGCGAGTGCAGGTCCAGCGGCAACAGGTAGTCGTCGCGGAAGCCGACGGTGGCCGGGTGCGCGCGGGCGTCGGAGGCGATCACGCAGCCTTCCCGCACGAGTGTCTCGAAGTAGGGACCGGAGTCGGCGTTGTAGATGTCGGTGGCGCCGACGATGCGATCGATCCGGCGGTCGTACATCGCCATGCAGCGCAAGGCGCGCCCCTCCGCGGTATCGACGAACACCCAGACACCGCAGCGGGTGCAGCCGATCAGGTCGGCCACGGCACGGGTGAGCTGGTCGAAGAACTGGTCGCGGTCGATCTCCCCGCGGTCGAGGCGACCGCAGATATCCTGCACATCCTGACCGTCGGCCATGGCCGGATTCTGGGACGAAGGCCCATCCCCGCGCCCTGCAAGGTCTTGCAGGGTCCCCGAGAACGAGGGGTCAGCGGCGCGGCGCCGAATCGCACCAGGCCGCCACGGCGCATTCGGCGCAGCGTGGCCGGCGGGCCTGGCAGACATAGCGGCCGTGCAGGATCAGCCAATGGTGGGCATCGACGAGGTAAGCCGGCGGTACCCGCTGCATGAGCTCCTGCTCCACCTCCAGCGGGTTGCGTCCGGGCGCCAGGCCGGTGCGGTTGGAGACGCGGAAGATGTGCGTGTCCACCGCCATGGTCGGTTCGCCGAAGGCGACGTTGAGCACGACATTGGCGGTCTTGCGGCCGACGCCGGGCAACGCCTCCAGCGCCTCGCGTGAACGCGGCACGCGGCCGCCGTGGCGCTCGACGAGGATGCGGCAGGTCTCGTACAGGTTCTTCGCCTTGGTGCGGTACAGGCCGATGGTGCGGATGGCCTCGGTCAATTCGGGCAGGCCCAGCGCCAGCATGCGCTCGGGTGTGTTGGCCCGGGGGAACAGCCGGCGCGTGGCCTTGTTGACGCCGACGTCGGTCGCCTGCGCCGACAGCAGCACGGCCGCCAGCAACTCGAAGACGTTGGTGTACTCGAGCTCGGTGACCGGGTTGGGATTGGCCCGCTTCAGCGTGGCGAAGAAGGGTTCGATGTCGCGGGTCTTCATCGGTGGGTCAGGTGCGTGACTGCTGGCGGGCTCTCGCCCGAGCCAGTGCGGCCTCGATCACCGCACGCTTGCGCTCGATCGTGGCGGGGTCGGTATGCTGGGTATGCCGCGGCAGGTCGGCCAGCTTGGCCTCGGCCTTGGCGGCCAGGCGGGCGTCGTTGTCGCGCGCGGCCTGCTCGATGCGGATGCGGCGGAAGGCATAGCGGTCGCGCGCCTGCTCGGCCTGGGCCGTGCTCCAGGCCGACCAGCCGGTGCGGCCCGCGCTGACCTCGACCATGGCAATGCAGTCCACCGGGCAGGCCGGAATGCACAGCTCGCAGCCGGTGCATTGGCCGGCCACCACGGTGTGCATCACCTTGGGCGCACCAAGGATGCAGTCCACCGGGCAGGCCTTGATGCACAGCGTGCAGCCGATGCACCAGGCTTCGTCGATCACGGCCAGGCGCAGCGGGCCTTCGGTGCCGTGGGCCGGATCGAGGGGCGCGGCGGGCCGGCCGGTGAGGGCGGCCAGCCGGGCGATGCCTTCGGCTCCGCCGGGCGGGCACTGGTTGATGCCAGCCTCTGCCCGGGCCACAGCGTGCGCGTAGGCGGCGCAATCGGGGTAGCCGCAGCGCGTGCACTGCGTCTGCGGCAGTGCCGCGTCGATCAGGCGGGCGAGGGCGTCTTCTTCGGTCGTCGGCACGCGCCGATTATCGGGCGCGCGCCCTCTTCGCCGGTGCGGCCTTGGCGGCCGCGGCCTGGTGCGAAGCGATGAAGCTGCGCACCTCCGGATAGACCTTCTCGCGCCAGCGGCGGCCGGAGAAGATGCCGTAGTGGCCGGCGCCGACCACGTCGTAGTGGAACTGGCGCGACTTCGGGATGCCGGTGCACAGCTCGTGCGCGGCACGCGTCTGGCCCGCGCCGGAAATGTCGTCGAGCTCGCCCTCGACGGTCAGCAGCGCGGTGGTCTTGATGTCCTGCGGACGCACCAGCTGGCCGTTGACCTTCCAGGTGCCGTTGACCAGGGCGAAGTCCTGGAACACCGTCTTGATGGTGTCGAGGTAGTACTCGGCCGGCATGTCGAGCACGGCGTTGTACTCGTCGTAGAACTCGCGGTGGGCGTCGGCGCTGTCGCCATCGCCGCGCACCAGGTCGAGGAAGTAGTCGTAGTGCGAGCTGAGGTGGCGGTCCGGGTTCATCGCCACGAAGCCGCTGTGCTGCAGGAAGCCGGGGTAGACGCGGCGGCCGGCGCCGGGGTAGTTGACCGGCACGCGGTAGATGACGTTGTGTTCGAACCAGGTGTGGCTCTTGTTCATCGCCAGGTTGTTCACCGCGGTCGGGCTGCGGCGCGCGTCGATCGGGCCGCCCATCATCGTCATCGTGCGCGGCGTCGCCTCGCCGTTGCTGGCCATCAGCGAGATGGCCGCCAGCACCGGCACGGTGGGCTGGCACACCGAGATCACGTTCACTTCCGGGCCGATGTGGCGGATGAACTCCTGCACGTAGGCCACGTAGTCGTCGAGGTGGAAGGGGCCCGCCTCGGCCGGCACCATGCGGGCGTCGGTCCAGTCGGTGATGAAGACCTTGTGGTCGCGCAGCAGCGCACGCACCGTGTCGCGCAGCAGCGTGGAGTGGTGGCCCGACAGCGGCGCGACGATCAGCACCGTGGGGTGGCCCTTCATGGCCTCGAGCACCTTCGGGTTGTCGCTGAAGCGCTTGAAGCGCAGCAGCCGGCAGAAGGGCTTGTGCATCGCAGTCTGCTGCTGCACGGCCACGTCGATGCCGTCGACCGCCACCGAGGTGATGCCGAACTCCGGCTTCTCGTACTCCTTCGAGAGGCGGTGCATCAGGTCGAGGCCGGCGGACACGCGGTCGGCCATCGGCGTGTGGGCGAACGGCGACAGCGGGTGGCTGTAGAGCTTGGACGACGCGGCGGCAAACTCGGCGAAGGGGCTGAGCAGCGCGCGCTGCGTCTCGTACATCTGGTACAGCATGGTCGGGCCCTCTTGGTGCAATGCAGCATTCTAGGGAGAATGCTTGCATCTTGCTGTCGGTCAGGCGGGGTGGAAACCCCGATCGGGCATCAAAAAGGGGCGCAAATCGCGCCCCTGGGTGTCGCCAAGGTGACAGTACGCGGCGTTCAGGACACCTTCGCGATCGCCGCCACGACGGCATCGATGTTCTTGCTGTTGAGCGCCGCCACGCAGATGCGGCCCGAATCGACGCCATAGACGCCGAATTCGCTGCGCAGGCGCTGCATCTGCTCCTTGCTCAGGCCGGAGTAGCTGAACATGCCCTTCTGGCGGGTGATGTAGCTGAAGTCCTGCTTCAGGCCGGCGGCCGTCAGCTTCTGCTGCAGCGCCTCGCGCATCTGCTTGATGCGCACGCGCATGCCCGCGAGCTCGTCCTCCCACATGGCGCGCAGCGCGGGCGTGTTGAGCACCGTGGCCACCACCTGGGCGCCGTGGGTCGGCGGGTTGGAGTAGTTGGTTCGGATCACGCGCTTGAGCTGGCTGAGCACGCGGTCGGCCTCGTCCTTCGACTCGCAGGCCACCGACAGCGCGCCGACACGCTCGCCATAGAGCGAGAAGCTCTTCGAGAAGCTGGTCGAGACGAAGAAGTCCAGGCCGGCGGCGACGAACTTGCCGATCACCGCGCCGTCTTCGGCGATGCCGTCGCCGAAGCCCTGGTAGGCCATGTCGAGGAAGGCCACCAGCTTGTTCGCCTTGATCGCCGCGACCACCTGATCCCACTGGCTGCCGTCGATGTCGTAGCCGGTCGGGTTGTGGCAGCAGGCGTGCAGCACGACCACCGTTCCGGCCGGCGCCGCCTTCAGTGCCGCGAGCATGCCGTCGAAGTTGACGCCGCGTTTGGCTGCGTCGTAGTAGGGATAGTTCTCGACGACGAAGCCGGCGCTCTCGAACAGCGCGCGGTGGTTCTCCCAGCTTGGGTCGCTGATCAGCACCTTGGCGCCCGGGTTGATGCGCTTGAGGAAATCGGCGCCGATCTTCAGGCCGCCGGTGCCGCCGAGCGCCTGCACGGTGGCCACGCGGCCGCCCTTGACCATCGCGCTGTCGGCGCCGAACACCAGGCCCTGCACCGCCTTGTCGTAGGCCGCGATGCCGTCGATCGGCAGGTAGCCGCGCGGCTTGGGCGCCTCCATCAGCAGCTTCTCGGCCTCCTGCACGCATTTCAGCAGCGGCAGCCTGCCGGCGTCGTCGTAGTAGACGCCGACGCCGAGATTGACCTTGGCCGGGTTCGGATCGGCCGCGAACTGTTCGTTCAGGCCGAGGATCGGGTCGCGCGGGGCCATCTCGACGGCGGCGAACAGCGACGAAGCGGGCGAAGCCATGGTCAGTCCTTGTCAGTAGAGCAGGGGGAGGAATTCCGTTAACCTGTCTGATTGCCTTGCACCTGTGCGAGGCGGGTTAACCCGGAGATTTTATCCGCCATGGCCGATGTGTCCGAAGTGCGCCCCGCGCCGGTGCCGAACGAGGCGCCGGCGGGGGAGTTCGTGAGCTTCCCCGATTCGCCGTTCCAGCTCTTTCAGCCCTATCCGCCGGCGGGCGACCAGCCGCAGGCGATCGCGCAACTGGTGGAGGGCGTGCACGACGGCCTGAGCTACCAGACGCTGCTGGGCGTCACCGGCTCAGGCAAGACCTTCACAATGGCCAACGTGATCGCGCGGCTGGGGCGACCGGCGATCGTGTTCGCACCGAACAAGACGCTGGCCGCGCAGCTGTACAGCGAGTTCCGCGAGTTCTTCCCGAAGAACGCAGTCGAGTACTTCGTCAGCTACTACGACTACTACCAGCCCGAGGCCTACGTGCCGCAGCGCGACCTGTTCATCGAGAAGGACAGCTCGATCAACGAACACATCGAGCAGATGCGGCTGTCGGCCACCAAGAGCCTGCTCGAGCGGCGCGACGTGGTGATCGTCGCCAGCGTCAGCGCCATCTACGGCATCGGCAACCCGAGCGACTACCACCGCATGGTGATGACCCTGCGCGTGGGCGACAAGCTCGGCCAGCGCGACGTGATCGCGCACCTGATCCGCATGCAGTACCAGCGCAACGAGACCGACTTCTCGCGCGGCACCTTCCGCGTGCGCGGCGACACCATCGACGTGTTCCCCGCCGAGCACTCGGAGCTGGCCATCCGCATCGAGCTGTTCGACGACGAGGTCGAGTCGCTGCAGCTGTTCGACCCACTGACCGGCCGCATCCGCCAGAAGATCCCGCGCTTCACCGTCTACCCGTCGAGCCACTACGTGACGCCGCGCGACCGCGTCGTGGCCGCCATCGAGACCATCAAGGAAGAGCTGCGCCTGCGCCTGGACGAGCTGGTGAAGATGGGCAAGCTGGTGGAGGCGCAGCGCCTCGAGCAGCGCACCCGCTTCGACCTCGAGATGCTGCAGGAGGTGGGTCACTGCAAGGGCATCGAGAACTACACGCGGCACCTCTCCGGCGCGGCACCCGGCGAGCCGCCGCCGACGCTGGTCGACTACCTGCCGGCCGACGCGCTGATGTTCCTCGACGAGAGCCACGTGCTGATCGGCCAATTCGGCGGCATGTTCAACGGCGACCGGGCGCGCAAGACGGTGCTGGTCGAGTACGGCTTCCGGCTGCCCAGCGCGCTGGACAACCGGCCGCTGAAGTTCGAGGAGTTCGAGAAGAAGATGCGCCAGGCGATCTTCGTCTCCGCCACCCCGGCAGCCTACGAGCAGCAGCATGCCGGGCAGGTGGTCGAACAGCTGGTGCGCCCGACCGGGCTGATCGACCCCGAGGTCGAGGTGCGTCCGGCCGCGCACCAGGTCGACGACGTGCTGCAGGAGATCCGCGAGCGTGTGAAGGTCAACGAGCGCGTGCTCATCACCACGCTGACCAAGCGCATGGCCGAGCAGCTCACCGACTACCTCGGCGAGAACGGCGTCAAGGTGCGCTACCTGCACAGCGACGTCGACAACATCGAGCGCGTGGAGATCCTGCGCGACCTGCGCCTGGGCACCTTCGACGTGCTGGTGGGCATCAACCTGCTGCGCGAGGGCCTGGACATCCCCGAGGTGTCGCTGGTCGCCATTCTGGACGCCGACAAGGAAGGCTTCCTGCGCGCCGAGCGCAGCCTGATCCAGACCATCGGCCGGGCGGCGCGCAACCTCAACGGCCGCGCCATCCTCTACGCCGACACCATCACCGAGTCGATGCGCAAGGCGATCGGCGAGACCGAGCGCCGCCGCGCCAAGCAGATCGCCTTCAACGCCGAGCACGGCATCGTGCCGCGCAGCGTGAACAAGCGCATCAAGGACCTGATCGACGGCGTCTACAGCGACAAGAGCGCGAAGGACGACGCCAAGGCCATCGCCGAGGCGGCGGCGGTCGAGGCGATGAGCGAGAAGGACCTGGCCAAGCGCATCAAGCTGCTCGAGAAGCAGATGCTCGACCACGCCAAGAACCTCGAGTTCGAGAAGGCGGCGCGGGTGCGCGACCAGCTCGCGCTGCTGCGCGAACAGGCCTTCGGCGCGGCCGGCCACGACGTCAACGTGGTGCCCATCGTCCCGGCGGCGCCGGGCAAGGGCTAGGCGACCAGGCTCGCCGCCAGCGCCGGGTGGGCGATGCGCCCCTCGGCAACGTTGAGCCCGGCGGCCAGGTGCGGGTCGTCGGCCAGCGCGCGCCGCCAGCCCTTGTCCGCCAGCGCCAGCACGAAGGGCAGGGTGGCGTGGTTCAGCGCCGCCGCCGAGGTGCGCGGCACGGCGCCGGGCATGTTGGTCACGGCGTAGTGGACGACGCCTTCGGCCACGTAGGTGGGTGAGGCGTGCGTGGTGGGGCGCGAGGTCTCGACGCAGCCGCCCTGGTCGATCGAGACGTCGACGATCACGGCGCCGGCCTTCATCCCCGCCACCATCGCGCGTGTCACCAGGCGCGGCGCGGCCGCGCCGGGCACGAGCACGGCGCCCACCAGCAGGTCGGCCGCGGCCACGCAGGCCTCGATCGACGCCCGGTCGGCGTAGCGCGTCGCCACGCGGCTGCCGAACGTCGCCTCGATGGCGCGCAGGCGCTCCAGGTTGCGCGCCAGCACGGTCACGCGGGCGCCGAGTCCGGCGGCGGCCTGCAGTGCGTTCGTGCCCACGGTGCCCGCGCCGAGGATCACCACGTCGGCGGCCAGCACCCCCGGCACGCCGCCGAGCAGCACGCCGCGGCCGCCCTGCGGTTGCTCGAGCCAGTGCGCGCCGACCTGGATGGCCATGCGCCCGGCGACCTCGCTCATCGGCGCCAGCAGCGGCAATCGATCGCCTGCGCCGGTCACGGTCTCGTAGGCGATCGCCACCACGCCGCGCTCGCACAAGGTGCGGGCCAGCGCCGGCTCGGCGGCGAGGTGGAGGTAGGTGAACAGCACCTGGCCTTGGCGCAGCAGCGCCGCTTCCTGCGGCTGCGGCTCCTTGACCTTGACGATCAGCTCGGCCCCGGCGAACACCGCCTCGGCATCGTCGACGAGCGCGGCGCCGGCCCGCTCGTAGGCGGCGTCGTCCGCGCCGACGCCGGCGCCGGCGCCGCGCTCGACCCGCACCGAGTGGCCGTGCGACACCAGTTCGCCGACGCTCTCGGGCGTCAGGCCGACACGCCGCTCGTGCACCTTGATCTCGCGCGGAACACCGATGTGCATCGCCTGGCTCCTCGACTCGACGGGATGCTGCCGACGATGGCAGCACGGGCGCGGCCGCGCTTGCGTTCGATCAACCGCGGCCACCGCGCCGGCCGCGGACACTGCGGCGCAGGTCCACCGTGCATGCGTCAGCTGTTCGAACCCCGCCTCGTCAACGACCGCTTCGGCGATCCGGCCTTGCTCGTCGACCTGCGCGACGAGGGCCGCGCGCTGCTGTTCGACCTCGGCGAGCTGAGCCGCCTGCCGCCGCGGCTGATGCTGCGCCTGTCGCATGTCTTCGTCAGCCACACGCACATGGACCACTTCGCCGGCTTCGACGGACTGCTGCGCGTGGTGCTGGGCCGCAAGGCGCAGCTGGTGCTGACCGGCGGGCCGGACTTCGTGGCGCAGCTCGAACACCGCCTGCGCTCGTACAGCTGGAACGTGGTTCACCGCTACGCCGTGCCGCTGCGGCTGGAAGCGCGAGAGATCGGCCTCGGCGGCCAGGGTCGCCGGGCGAGTTTCTCCAGCCGCGACGGCTTTGCCCGCGCGGATGACGCCGCCTTCACGCCGGCCGGCGACGTGATCCACGACGAGCCGCTGCTGCGGGTGCGTGCCTGCTTCGTCGACCACGAGATGCCCTGCCTCGCCTTCGCGCTCGAGGAGAAGCCGCGGCTGCGCGTCGACCGGGCGCGCCTGGCGTCGCTCGGACTGGCCACCGGGGCCTGGCTGCGCGGTCTGCGCGAGGCGCTGGCGCGCGGCGAGCCGCCCGACACACCGATCGAACTGCGCTGGCGTGACGCGGCGGGCGAGCACACCGAGGTGCGCCGCCTCGGCGAGCTGGCGGGCGTGCTGCGCGAGCCAGCCAGCGGGCGACGCATCGGCTACGTCACCGATCTGCGCGACAGCGCCGCCAACCGGCAGGCGCTGCAGGCCTTGCTGTCCGGCGTGGACGACCTCTTCATCGAGAGCGTGTTCCTGCAGGCTGATGCCGACCATGCCGTACGCAAGAACCACCTCACCGCGGCGCAGGCGGGGCGCATCGCTCGCCAGCTCGGCGCGCGCCGGGTCGAGCCGTTCCACTTCTCGCCGCGCTACGGTGGGCGCGAGGCCGAACTGAAACGCGAGCTGAACGCCGCCTGGGCGGGCGAGGCTTGAGGGCGCTCAACGCCGCCGCGGGGGTGGGGGCTAGATTGGTGGCGTCGAATGAACCGCTACCGATGCCATGAACATTCCGCTGCAGATCCACTTCCGCGACATGGTGCCGCTGCCCGGGCTGGAGGCCGAGATCCGCCGCCGCGCCGAGCGCCTCGGGCACTGGACGCGCGAGGTCACGCGCTGCGAGGTCACGGTGGAGTCGCAGGACAGCCGCCATCGCCAGGGCCACGAGTACCGCGTGAAGCTGCACGTGCGCGTGCCGGACGGCGAGTTCGCCGCCGGCGGCCGCCAGGGTCACGAGGATCCGGTGGTCGCCATGCACGAGGCCTTCGCCGCGCTGGAGCGCCAGATCGAGGACTGGGAGCGCCGTCGGCGCGACGCCAAGCGCAGTCCGGGCCCCTGAAGGCCGCAGGCCTCAGAGGCGCTCGTGCAGGCGCGCGATGCTCTGCACGGTGCGCAGCACCTCGTCGTCGGGCAGCGGCGGGCGGCAGTGCGTGCGGTTCCACGCCAGCAGCAACTCGAGCACCACCGCCGGGTCGACCTCGCGCCACAGCAGGTGGCCGGCCAGCGAAGCGAGCGTGTCGTTGCGACGGCCTTCCTCGATGTCTTCGCGCACGAGGTGCCGCCAGTGCGCCGGCGTGTGGCCGCCGGGGGCAGGGTCGGCCGGGGCGAAGAAGTGCGGCGGCAAGCTCGCCAGCGGCAGGTCGCCCGGCGCGCGGCCGTGCAGCCAGGCGTAGTGCCGGCCGCTGGGGTGCAGCGAGGGCGGGGCGACCACGCAGCCGCCGTCGCCGCGCACGTCGATGCCCGGCCGCATCGCCACGCGGTTGGGCGTCCAGCGACCGGGATGGGCGCAGTACAGATGCCGCCCGCCGCCGCCGGTGAGGCACTCGACGGTCGTGGGCAGCGGCCCGTGGGCGCGCTCGGCGGCCGCCACGCTTTCGGCACCGCCATGCCTCGCGTCGACGTCGATCACCACCAGGCCGGAGACCGCGCCGGTGACGATGCCGACGTTGGCATCCGGCCAGCGCCGGAACCAGGCCTCGATCTCGTCGGGCTGGGCGCGCCGCTGCTGGAAGGCCCGCCAGGCCACCAGCGGCCGCTTGGCCTGCGGCTGCATCGGGATGACCGACCAGCCGCGGGCGGCGTAGCTCAGGGCGGCAGTGCGACAGTCCATGCGCGCTTGTGCCGCCGCTGGCCCGGCCTGCCTTTGAGGCTGCTCAACCCGGTGCCCGCCGGCCCGCCTAGATTGGCCTGGTCATGGGTTGCGAATCCGTCCGCATCGGTGCGCTGGCGCTGCCCGGCGAGCTTGTCGAGGTGCCGGGCGGGCGCGGCGTGGTCGTCTTCGCCCACGGCAGCGGCAGCAGCCGGCTCAGCCCGCGCAACCGCCAGGTGGCGGCGGCACTGCACGCGCAGGGTCTCGGCACGCTGCTGTTCGACCTGCTGACGCCCGACGAGGCCGACGACCGTCGCCTCGTGTTCGACATCGCGCTGCTGGCCGAGCGGCTGGCCGGCGCGATCGACTGGCTGCGCGCGCGGCCGTCGCTGGACGGGCAGCGGCTCGGCCTGTTCGGCGCCAGTACGGGCGCGGCGGCGGCGCTGGTGGCGGCCGCGTCGCGCCCCGGCGACGTCGCCGCGGTGGTGTCGCGCGGCGGGCGGCCGGACCTCGCCGCGCCGGTGCTCGGTGCGGTGCGCGCGCCGACGCTGCTGATCGTCGGCGGCGACGACCTCGAGGTGCTCGCCCTGAACCGCGAGGCGCTGCGCGGCCTGCACTGCAAGAAGCGCCTGGACGTGGTGCCCGGTGCGACCCACCTCTTCGAGGAGCCCGGCACGCTCGACGCGGTGGCGCGCCTCGCCGCCGACTGGTTCACGCTTCACCTGTCACGGAGTCCGTCATGAAGATCGCATCGCTGTGCACCCGCCGCCTCGTTACCGTCGACGGCCAGGCGAACCTCGTCCAGGCCGCCGCCCTGATGCGCGAGCACCACGTCGGCGCCCTCGTCGTCACCACCCAGACCGACCAGGGCGTCGGCGTGCTCGGCGTGGTGACCGACCGCGACCTCGTGGTCGAGGCGCTGGCGCGCGGGCTCGATCCGTCGGCCAGTCGGGTGGAAGCGCTGGCCAGCGAGTCCCTGGCGGCCATCGGCGAGGAGGCCGAGGCGGCCGCGGCCGTGGCCGAGATGCGGCGCGCCGGCGTGCGGCGGCTGCTCGTCACCGATGCCGACGGACGGCTGGTCGGGCTGCTCTCGCTCGACGACCTGCTGCGCGGCTTCGCCGACGACCTGGCCGGGCTGGCCGGCGTGATCCGCGCCGGCATCGACCGCGAGGTCAGCGAGACGGCCCCGCTGCCGCCGCTGCCGACCCACCTGCTGCGCATCCCTGCGATCGGCACGGCGGGCTGGGGACTGCCGCGCTGAAGCCGGTGCGGGCCGTGGAGGGCGCTGCGGGCGTCGAGGTGATCGAGACCCACATGTCGTGGGTGTTCCTCGTCGGCGACCAGGTGCTCAAGCTGAAGAAGCCGGTGCGCTACCCGTTCCTCGACTTCTCCACGCTTGCCGCCCGCGAGGCCTGCTGCCGCGAGGAACTGCGCCTGAACCGGCGGCTCGCGCCCGGGGTCTACCGCGGGCTGATGGCCGTGCAGTCGGCGCAGGGCCGGCTGGTGCTGCGCGGTGAAGACGAGCCGGCCGCCGGCCCCACGGTCGACTGGCTGGTGTGGATGCGGCGCCTCCCTCGCGAGCGCATGCTCGACGCGCGGCTCGCGGCCGGCACGCTGGCGGCGCCGGACATCGATGCGCTGGTCGCGGCGCTGGCTGGCTTCTACCGGCAGGCGCTGCGCGTTCCGCCCGACCCCGTCGCCTACCTCGCCCGCTTCGAGCGCGAGCACGCCGTCGACCGCGAGGTGCTGCTGAGGCCGCAGTTCCAGCTGCGCGGCGCGTCCGAGGCGCTGGACCGCTTCGCCTCGGCGCTCTCGGAGGGCCGTTCACTGCTGCACGCGCGCGCCGAGGGCGGTCGCATCGTCGACGGCCACGGCGACCTGCGGCCCGAGCACGTGGCGCTGCTCGACCCGCCGGTGGTGATCGACTGCCTGGAGTTCAACGCCGCGCTGCGCCAGGTCGACCCGTTCGACGAGCTGTGCTTCCTCGCGCTGGAGTGCGAACTGGGTGGCGCCGCCTGGGTCGGGCCGCGCCTCGTCGAGGGCTGCGCGCGGGCCCTGGATGACCGGCCGGCCGACGCGCTGCTGCACTTCTACGCCGCCGCCCGCGCGCTGCTGCGTGCCCGGTTGGCGATGGCGCACCTGCTCGACCCGCACCCGCGCACGCCGGCGCGCTGGCCGGCGCAGGCGCAGCGCTACGTCGATCGCGCCCGGACCGCGCTGCGCGCCTTCGAACAGGGCGCGCCGTTCAGCGCCGCCACGCCAGGTGGCTCTCCCGGATCGCGTCGGCCAGCAGCGTGACGCTGGAGGCGACGAGCAGCTTGCGGCGCAGCGGCGTGTCGGCCGGCAGGCGGAAGGCCGGCACGCTGTCGGTCACCACCACGCGGGTGATGGCCGGGTCGTCGAGCGCCTGCGCCGCTCGACCGACGAACAGACCGTGCGCCGCGAAGGCCAGCACCTCGTGCGCGCCGGCAGCGCGCAGCGCCTGCGCCGCACGCTGCATCGTCTCGCCGCTGGCGATCAGGTCGTCGAGCAGCAGCACCGTGCGGCCCTGCACCTCGCCGGCCACCAGGCGCTCGCTGCTCACCACCCCTGCGCTGCGCCGCTTGTCGACCATCGCGAAGCCGACCGGCGCGGCCAGGCGCGCTTCGAGGGCTTCGCGCCAGAGCTGCGCGCGCTTGACGCCGCCCGGATCGGGCGAGGCGACGACGAGGCCTCCCGCGGCGCCGCCGGCGATTGCGTCCACCGCCGCGTCGAAGGACGGGTGGGCGTCCAGCGCACGCACCGGGCAGCGGAAGGCGTTCTCGAAGGCGGCCACGTCGTGCGGCTGCAGCGCGATCAGCTGGGCGACGCCCGAGGCCTCGACCCATTGCGCGAGGTAGCGCAGCGCGAGCGGGTCGAAGGGCTTGGTGCGGCGGTCCTTGCGCGCATAGGCGAGGTAAGGCACCACCGCGGTGACGCGCGCCGCCCCGTGGTCGCGCAGCGTGGCGGCCATCGTCAGCAAGCGCACCAGCTTGTCCTGCGGGCTCTCGCGTGGCCCGCCGTGCAGGCTGGCGACGAGGTAGGCGTCGTCGCCGCGCGGGTCGACCAGCGGCCGCCACTTGTGCTCGCCGTCCTCGAAGGCGCGGTCCTCGTGCGGCGCGAGGCGCTCGTCGAGCGCGGCGGCGATGGCGCCAGCCAGCGGCTCGTCGCGATCGAGGCCGAAGATCAGCACGACGGGTTCTCCCAGTGGGCGTCGGCGAGCGTGCGGATGAAGCGGTCGAGCTCGGCCGCCGGCAGGGCATCGATGCCGCCGGCGGCGGCCCGGCCGTTGCCCCCGAAGGCGCGGCACAGCGCGGCGGCGCCCTGCGGTGCGTCGCGCGGCGCGCGCACGCTGACGCGGTAGCCGCCGACGCGCTGCACGCTCAGCACCGCCTGCGCCTGGGCGGGCCGCTCGGCGGCCAGTTCGTTGGCGAGCACGCCCGACACGCGGCGGCCCCAGGCCGCGTCCGGCAGCACCACGACGCGCGCTCGCTCACTCTGCCACGCGGGTGCGAGCGCCAGCGCCAGGCGCAGATCGGCCTCGCGCTGCGCGTCGATCTCGTCGATCACCGGCTCGCGCGCGAGCAGCGCGAAGGGGTCGGCGTGGCGGGCCATCACGTCGTACAGCGCGGCCGGGTGCAGGCGCACGTCGGAGGCCTCTTCGCCGTAGGCGTTGTAGTTGATCGCGCGGCCCAGGCGCTGCAGGGCCGCGCGCTGCGCGGCGTCGAAGCCGCTCGCGGCGGCCAGGCGGTCGGCCACCGCCGTCAGCTCGTCGCCATAGGCGCCCGCCAGCGCCCAGGCGCGGTGGCGGCCGCCGAGGTGGCGATCCACCAGCAGGCTGCTGCAGATGTCGGCGCCGAAGTCCAGGTGCGCCTCGAGGCCGGGATCGGCCGGCACCTCGCCGGCGGCGTGGTGGTCGAACCAGCGCACCCGCACGCCATGCGCCAGCAGCTCGAGCAGCGCAGCGCGGTTGCGCTCCAGCGAGACGTCGCATACCAGCACCTCGTTGGCCGCTGCGACCGGCACGCGCTGCAGCAGCGCAATCTCGCGCTTCAGGCCAGTCACCAGCGTGGCTGCGGCCGGTTCGTGCAGGCGCCACTGGCGCACCGCGCACAGGCCGTCGGCGTCGCCGTTGCAGACGTCGAAGCGGCGGGGCGGGGCAGGGGAACTCATGCGCGGGCCGGGTGCGGATGCGACCTTAGCCGGCCGACACGCCGCGCGCTTGCGTGGGATCAATCGGACCGGGGGCATTCGGGCGCACAAGAGGCCATGGCGACAGCGGTGCAGGATCACTGGGAGCATTTCGAGCATGGGGCCGACGTCGGCGTGCGCGGCATCGCGTCGACCAAGGCCGGCGCCTTCGAGCAGGCCGCGCTGGCGCTCACCGCGGTGGTGACCGATCCGGCGCAGGTGCAGCCGCGCCGCGCCATCGAACTCGAGTGCCGCGCGGCCGACGACGAACTGCTGCTGGCGCGCTGGCTCAACCTCGTGATCTCGGAGATGGCCTCGCGCCGCATGCTCTTCAGCCAATTCGACGTGCGGCTGGAGGGGCACCGGCTGCACGCGCGAGCGTTCGGCGAGACCGTGACGGCGCAGCGACACCGTCCGGCCGTGGAACCCAAGGGCGCCACCTGCACCGCGCTGCGCGTCGCGCCGCTCGAAGACGGCTGGCTGGCCCAGACGGTGGTGGATGTCTGATGGACCTTTCCTCGCTCGTGCGCCGCGGCCCCTGCGCCTGGGAGATCCCGCGCAGCGGCGCGATGCGCGTGCCGGTGGTGCTGTACGGCAGCGAGTCGCTGCTGCGCGCGATGGACGAGAAGGTGCGCGAGCAGGCCGTCAACGTGGCCACGCTGCCGGGCATCGTGGCCGGCTCGTTCGCCATGCCCGACGCCCACTGGGGCTACGGCTTCCCGATCGGCGGCGTGGCGGCCTTCGACGCCGAGGCGGGCGGCGTGGTCTCGGCCGGCGGCGTCGGCTTCGACATCTCGTGCGGCGTGCGCTGCCTGCACACCGGCCTGCAGCGCGACGCGCTCACGCCGGAGCTGCAGCAGCGCCTGGCGGATGCGCTGTTCAAGCACATCCCGGCCGGCGTGGGCAGCACCGGCCCCATCCGGCTCGGCCATGCCGAGATGGACGACATGCTCACCGGCGGGGCGCGCTGGGCGGTGGCGCGAGGCTGGGGCGAGCCGGCGGATCTCGAACGCATCGAGGAGCACGGACAGATGCTGCACGCCAAGCCGGGCTGCGTGTCGGTCCAGGCCCGCAAGCGCCAGCGCGAAGAGATGGGCACGCTGGGCAGCGGCAACCACTACCTCGAGGTGCAGGAAGTGGCCGAGTTGTTCGACGAGCGCATCGCCGCCGCGTTCGGGCTGCGCGCCGGCGCGCTGGTGGTGATGATCCATTGCGGCTCGCGCGGCCTGGGGCACCAGATCGGCAGCGAGTTCCTGCTGCGCATGGCCGAGGAGGCGCCGCGCCACGGGCTTTCGCTGCCCGACCGCGAGCTCGCCTGCGCACCGATCCGCTCCGACCTGGGCCGGGAGTACCTCGGCGCGATGCGCGCAGCGATCAACTGCGCGCTGGCCAACCGGCAGATCCTCACGCACCTGGTGCGAGAGGTGTTCGCCAGGCACCTGCCGGCCGCGCGGCTGACGCTGCTCTACGACGTCTCGCACAACACCTGCAAGCAGGAGACGCACCGCGTCGACGGCCACCCGCGCGAGCTGTTCGTGCATCGCAAGGGCGCGACGCGTGCCTGGGGGCCGGGCCACCCTGGTCTGCCGGCGGACCTGAGGGAGGCCGGCCAGCCGGTGCTCATCGGCGGTTCCATGGGCACCGGCTCCTACGTGCTGGCCGGTACCACCGCATCGGAGTCGCTCGCCTTCTCGTCGGCCTGCCACGGCGCCGGCCGCGCGATGAGCCGGCACCAGGCGCTCAAGACCTGGCACGGCCGCGAGGTGGTCGACGAGCTGGCGCGGCGCGGCATCGTGGTGCGCAGCCCCTCGCCGCGCGGCATCGCAGAGGAGGCGCCGCTCGCCTACAAGGACGTGGCCGAGGTCGTCGATGCCGCCGAGGCCGCGGGCCTCGCGCACAAGGTGGCGCGGCTCGCGCCGCTGGTGTGCATCAAGGGTTGAGACGGCGATGGCTGCGCCGCTGACGCTGCTGCTCGGCGGCGACGTGATGACCGGCCGCGGCATCGACCAGGTGCTGGCCCATCCGGGCGATCCGGCGCTGCACGAGGAGTTCGTGAAGGACGGGCGCGACTACGTGCGGCTGGCCGAGCAGGTTCACGGCACGATCCCGCGTCGCGTCGCCGCCGACTACGTCTGGGGCGACGCGCTCGACGAACTGCGCCGTGCCGACCTGCGCATCGTCAACCTCGAAACCGCCGTCACTCGCTCGGAGACGGCGTGGCCCGGCAAGGGCATCCACTACCGCATGCACCCCGACAACGTGGCCTGCCTGGCCGCGGCCGGGCTAGATGCCTGCGTGCTCGCCAACAACCACGTGCTCGACTGGGGGCGAGAGGGCCTCGTGGAGACGCTCGCCACCTTGCGTGCGGCCGGGCTGCGCACGGCCGGCGCGGGCACGGGCGAGGCGCAGGCCTGGGCGCCGCGGGGCCTGGCGTGGGGCCCGGGCCGGCGCTTGCTGCTGCTGGCCTGCGCGACCGCGAGCAGCGGCGTGCCCGTCGACTGGGCCGCCGGCGCCACCCGCTCGGGCGTGGCGCTGCTGCCCGACCTGTCGGACGCCACCGCGCAGCGCCTGGCCGACCACCTCGCCCGCCAGCGCCGCCGCGGCGATCTGGCGATGCTCTCGGTGCACTGGGGCGGCAACTGGGGCCTGGACGTTCCCGACGCGCACCGGCGCTTCGCGCATACGCTGATCGAACTGGGCGCGGTCGACCTCGTGCACGGGCATTCTTCGCACCACCCGCTGCCGCTGGAGGTGCACCGCGGCCGGCTGATCGTCTACGGCTGCGGCGACCTGATCAACGACTACGAAGGCATCGCGCCGCACGGCCCGCTGCGTAGCGATGTCGGCTGCCTTTACCGCGTGGGGCTCGCCGACGACGGCGCCGTGCAGTCGGTGCAGATCGTGCCGCTGCGCCTGAGGCGCTTCCGTCTGGAGCACGCCGATGCCGCGGCGCGGCACTGGGTGGCCGATGTCTTCGACGGCGGCCGGGCCCGCTTCGGCACCAGCGTCGAGCGCGCCGCGGACGGTTCGCTCAGGCTGCGCTGGCCTGCGGGGAGTCACGCGTGATCGGGGCGTGAGCCACGCGCCGGCATCCCGGCCGCGCGCAGCGCAGCGATCACCTCGTCGTCGGGCACCTGATGGAAATCGGCATAGTGGTTGCCGATGGCGTGGAAGAACTCTGGCTGCTCGAGGCAGACCACTTCGTCGACGTCGGCCGCGAGCGCCGCGATCGTGTCGGCCGGGGCCACCGGCACGGCCACCACGAGGTGCTTCGGCTTCATCTGCCGCAGCCCCTTCAGCGCGGCGCGCATGGTGGTGCCGGTGGCGATGCCGTCGTCCACCACGATCACCGTGGCGCCGGCCACCGGCACCGGCGTGCGGCCCTGAAGATAGACATTTCGCCGACGCTCGATCTCGCGCAGTTCCCGCTGCTGGGCCTTCTCGATGTAGTCGGCGTCGGCGCCGCTCATCGCACTCGTTTCCTCGTCGATGACCAGTTGCGGCGGCTGGCCATCCACCACCGCGGCGACGGCCAGTTCGGGTTGCCAGGGCGCACCGATCTTGCGCACGATCAGCAGGTCCAGCGGCGCATGCAGTGCGCGCGCCACCTCGAGGCCGATCGGCACCCCGCCGCGCGGCAGCGCCAGCACGACCAGCGGCCCTTCGCGAGAGTGTGATGCCAGGCGCCGGGCCAGCAGCCGGCCAGCTTCTTCACGGTCCGCAAAGACGGCGCTCACCCTGGTTCTCCCCCGACACGCGTCGACGAATGATTGGGCGAGCCGCAAGGCCACGCCTTGAGCGGGCTCAGCGCGAGGCGCCGCTCACGACTCTTCGGCCTCGACGCGCAACTGGCGGCGCAGCGCACCGCCGCCCGTGCGCGCCAGCGCGCGCACCCGCAGGGCGGCCCCGGCAGGCACCTCGACGCGGCAGTGGAAGTCGAGGCTGTCGGTCTGGCCCGGGTTGCTGGTGGCGATGCGCCGGCGCCAGTGCTGGCGTCCGTCGAGTTCCACCGTCAGCGCATGCCAGGCCTCGCCGGCCGGCGCGGGGCACTGCACGACGAAGCGCACGTCGACCTCGAAGCGCCGGGTGCGTGACAGATGGGGCGGGATGTCGAGCAGGGCGACGTCGGCGTCGCCGGCGTCGACGCACCAGCGTTCAGCAGTGGGTTCGGTCATGGCCAGAGCTTGCCATGCGCCCGGCGGGGATGTCGGCAGGGCGGCGACAATGCCGTTCATGATCTCCAGCGTCCTGTTCGTCTGCATGGGCAACATCTGCCGCTCGCCGACGGCGGAGGCGGTCATGCGTCACAAGCTTCGCGAGGCAGGCCTGCATGAGGCCGTGCGCGTCGATTCCGCCGGCACGCACGCCTGGCACGCTGGCGCGCCGCCGGACTATCGCTCGGCCCATCACGCGGCCCGGCGCGGCTACGACCTGAGCGCGCTGCGCGCCCGCGAGGTGGTCGAGACCGACTTCGCCCGGTTCGACCTGATCCTGGCCATGGACTGGGACAACCTCGCGCTGCTCGAGGAACGCTGCCCGTCCGTCCACCGGCGCAAGCTCGGCCGCCTGACCGAGCATTGCCGCCGGCACGACAGCCCGGTCGTG
>VFQN01001616.1_pt1 | contig 37004 bp, 56 predicted proteins | sample 3512371 | NCBI WGS metagenome assembly VFQN01 (sample SAMN10412370, study PRJNA504923) | tailings metagenome | isolation source: Replicate 2 from Balatoc abandoned mine | place: Philippines: Itogon, Benguet | collected 2017-08-28
TTTTCAGCGGAAAATAATATAATATTCTAGCATTATTAATTAATAGTACGGCACCGTACGGGGGCGGGCGGTCGGTCTGGACCCCCCTCCTGAAACTAAGTAGGCATAGGTGTCCCAAACTTAGTTTTCTACCCCCCCCCCCTGACGTGGTACAAAGTTGCTTTTGGGCGCAGTGCTGTGCCGTTCATCGTGGCCGCGCAGCTGGGCCCCTACTTAGTTTGCTATTTAGGGAGCATAGGCCCTTGAAACCAGAAAGAGCTATGCTGCCCGGGCCGTGGCTACATTCCCGCATGGCATTTGGCACATCAGACGGCTGAGAGGTGGGTCAGAACTCAAGCAAAGGCATTCTATGCTTTGTTAATGACTACAGATAAAACCAGCTAGTGCGGAGAGGCTTGCGGAGAACGGAGCACTGAGGGACGGCTGCATCAGTCTGAATACGACTGCAGTACGGTTGCCGTTGCCTGCGTTGTTCCATTCTCCTTGCTTCACAGCTGCAAAACACGGGATAGGAAACATTAGCCTCTGCGTCTCCGCCTCAACCTCACGACGTGCGGAGGCAGGAGCCCCACGATTCCATCTCCGCAACGGTTGAGGTACCACGAGGAGCCGCAGGCCAGCAGAAACCGGCCAGGATACCGCAACCCGCGCAGCCCCCCACGTGCAAACATTGCACGGCGCACACGACCTACAGGGAGCCATGCCAGTACTACGCTGGGCCACGCATGCACCGGGGCACCTTGCCGCTTGCCCATACAGAACCGCAACGCCACGGTACGGTGCACATCAAGCCTCTAGTGACCACCACGCCGGGCTGGTGCCTGCAGGCAGGTTGCACTGTGCAGCTGGGCTATGCTGCACACCACGCTATCGCTCCCGCCGTCAAACTGTGACGCAGGTGTGCTGACCCCGGCCGCATGGCGCAAAGTAAAATGCACATACATACCGGTCAGGTACTTCTGCTGTGCGGCCATGCATGCTTGCACTCAACACCCACAACCGCCAATCGCCAACCGCCATTCATCAAACAGTTACAAGCAGGCACAACGTCTCATCAGAGCGAGCACCAACGCGCCGACCATCTACTATTGCCCAGCCGCTGTCGCAAGCTGCATCCCACTGCGCACCCCATCCCTCCCCCAACGCTCTGCTCACGGCGGTCATGCCTCCCCAGATGCCGCTTGCGCCCTCACCAACCCCCGCAGCCAGTCCTCAATGCCCCAGCGGACGTCTTCCGCCAACCGATTGATGGCCGCCTGCAAGTCCGCATAGCTGCCCACAGGCGCACCCTGCTCCACCAGCCAGTGCAAAGCCGCAGTTGCAAAGCCGCCGCAAGCCACCACATCCACCACCACGTTCCCTGTACCCCACGGCACGCCAAGGCGCCGCAGGGCAGTAAGCGTCCCTAGGTCTCCCGCCTTGGCCGCAGAAACGTACGGCGAGGTACCTCCCGGCTGCGCCGCCAGCCAGCCCGGGTGCTGCTCCACCAGCCACTCCAGCAGCGCCTCGCAGCCACCTCCGGCCGCCGCTACCTCCACACTCCAATCCGGCTGGTAACCCGGCCGCTGCTGCAGCAGGTACTGCACCAGGGCCAGGTCGCCCCGCCTTGCAGCCATCGCGACAGCATCGCCTGTGGTTCCCCAGCCTCGCCATCCCGCCTCGCCCACCAGCAGCTGCACCGCCTGCAGCAGCTCCCTGCTCGTTGCAGCCGTGCGGCCCTGGGGCCACCACATTACCACGGTCGGCAGGTCCAGACCCTCAGCGGCCACCCGCGCATCGCATGCCAGCCACCGGACCATCGCCAGGCTGCCGGCCTGTGCTGCCTTGATGTAGGCCTCACAATCAAACGCCACACCGGCATGGCGCATGAACTGCACCATTGGCACGCTGCCCGACCCCACGGCTGCATGAGCTAGACCTTGGGGCACGTCTCCTGTTGGCCCTAGCGCGGACAGCGCGTGTCGAACCATCTCAACGCGATCCTGCTTCGCGGCCGCCACGGCCATGCGCTGCCAGTGGCTGGATTTTGATGGGCGCCCCCGTCGCTGTAGCAGCCAGCCCACCTTGGCCACCCCATCCGGGCTCCTGGCAGCGGCTTCCAGCAGGCTGCCCCAGCCCACTTCGCGCTGAGACTCATCAGCGTACTCCCTGCCAGCCAGTAGCACCTGATCCTCATCGCCATCGGTGTCATCGTCAGTGTCTGCCTCCGGCAGCTCGCACCCCGCCTCGTCCACCAGCCACTGCGCCACGGCCAGGTCCGCATGCTGCAGCGCGTTCTCCAGCGCATCCAGGCCCCCCGTGGAGCAACCCCGCTCCCGCAGCCACCGCAGCCGGCCCAAGTCCCCCGAGCGGGCCGCCGCCACAGCGGTGCTCTCTAGGGGTCGCCACCTCCACTCGCCATTGACCCACGTCCACTCCATTTTGGCCACAGCGTCTGCGGTGGCCGATCCGGCAGTCCGGTCCAAAAGCCACCTCCGACCTGCCGGGTCGACGGACAAAGCGCCGAAGACCGCCTGCAGCCCCGCCAGGTCGCAGTGCTCCGCTGCAGCCGTGAGCACCTGGTTGCGTCCCACGAGTCCCGGGCAGTGACGCAGCAGCCAGCCCAGCAGCTGCGAGTGGCCGGCCGTCACTGCTGCCTCGCCGGGATTGGCTTGGCGGGACACAAGCGTGCGAGCCCAGGCGAAATCAAAGCTGTGAAGCAGCTCCGGGAAGATGCTCGGCTTTAGCAGCGCCAGCGCCACCTCCAGGTTGACCTCGCACCCGCTGGCGGCAGCAGTGCACAGCAGCTGCAGCTTGTGCATGAAAGGCAGCTGCCGCACGTGCTGCTGGCCTGCCTCAAAAGCCCAGGGCGCGGCGTGGCGGGGCAGCGGCTGGGACAGGGAGGCGGTGCTGTGCTGGGCCCCGATAAGCCCGGCGGCTGCGTCCCGAGAAACCAGGCGGCCGCTGATGCTCCTCTCGTTAGGAGGCAGCAGGGACAGAATATTCAGCTGGAGGGCTGCCGGTAGATGGCGATGCAGGTCTATGCTGCTGCGTGTTCCGTCCCTGTGCATGGGTACGGCGACTTGTAGCGTACCCGGTTTCATTTAGGGGAGATGGGTCTCCTGTGCGGCGAGGGAACGAGCATGGGTGGATAAGGGGCAAGGTCACGACGGTCGACTGGCGGGAAACCTTTAGCATCCGACGCAGCGGCATACACAGATAACCTGTACATGTTTTACGCTGTACCTGTGGTTGTATCGTAGTTAACGGCGTATGCTTCTAGGGTTTGCCTTCAACCGCCGAAGCCGAAAGCCAGGGCTGCAGAAGACTATGAAGACAGATCAATTTTAGTACAGTAAATATGCTCTGTGCTCTGTCAGGAAGAAAGTTTGCGTGTCGGCGCGGGTGAGGAGTAGCCATCTGGGGCGTGCATGCCGCGTGGGTTCAGCATGGGGCCCACCGTACAGCCGTGCGTACAGCCCCACGCACGGCACGCAGCGCATGATCAGGATCGAGTGCCGCTACGTAAACGCTAGACATGTTACAAGATTGTTGAACGTCCAGTTACCGCAACCGACATGGGATGCGTAGGCAGGCCAGCAGGCTCGGGTGCTGCTTCAAGGCTCGGTGGGCGGTGCAATGGCCCAACACACTAGATTGGGGCAAGGCGTGGGGCAAGGGCACAGTAGGCCGATACCTGCAGGCTGCAGCATGTTGCTGCGCATTAGCAAGTGCATCTCTCTGTAGCTCAAGTTGGAGTACATTTAGCGGTTCTTGAAAACACGGCACGTGCCACATTTACCCTGGACCTGCCTGGACCTCGCAGGCTGCCGCGGGAGCGGTTGCAACTGGGGAGGACATATATCCTGCCTTCACCTGCCAAATCCCCTGCCATGTCCCCTGCTTTTCTCCCTGCGCACCTGCCGTACCCCTGCGTACCCAAGCGCCGATAAGCAGCCGGTCGCATGCTGAGGCTGACGGGAAGGTCGCTGTGGCGGCAGCGCGGGGACGAGCTTGGCGGATATGACGCCACGACCACCGTATGGTACAGCAGGCGGCGGCCGCAGCCCGTATAGGAGGAGGGCGTGTCGTGCAAACACAGCTGGGAGGTCAGCAGCGAGGACCTGCTGGAGGGGCGGCGCAGGGAGGTCACCCAGGGCCGCTCCGCACGATTTTGCGTTTGTCAAGCTGCGGCCAGCGGGCGGTCAGTTTGGAGGCGCCTCCAAGGTTGTGACCTGGGTTGCATGATACGTAATACGCGTAATATACGTTGGCAGCGTTTGGCAACGTATCCATGTAACCTAGGTTCGTTGTGGCGCTTGGGCTTCAGTGGGGGCTGCAGATTCAACACACACGCCGCTATCCTTCTCTACCGCTACGTTCCCTCGGACATTAAGCGGCTGACCGGCAAGCTGCAGGGGCCGCTGTGTACCTCCTCTGCCGCCCTTCCTTGGTCATTGAGCAACTAACTTGCAAGCTGCAGGGCGGTGTCGCTCGGCTTGCTGGCCGGCATCGCCCTGCCGGACGAAGACGGCGGCTCCCGTGTTCTGGTGCAGTAGTGGTTCTCCCACGGCACGATGGTGTGGTACGGATCGGTTAGTATTTGATGCGATGCCCCCGGCGGGGGTGGGGGTCTTGCGGCGGGTGTGAAGCAGCAGCAGGACCAGGCGGAGGGCCAGCAGAATTAGATGTGGCCCTGCTGGTCCCCTGGTCCAGGCTACTAGCGCCGGACGGCATCATCCGGGGGCCGGGGGCTGCTGCGGATTGACAGCAGGCCGGTGTAGGGATGTGGGTTAACGTAGCAGCAGCAGCGGCAGAAGCAGATAAAAGCAGCTGTTGTGTTGCTGCCAAGGCCTGGGTAGTGGATCTGCCCACCAGCACCAGCTGCTCTGTGCACCTGGGGGCGGGTGGGTGTGGGTTTGCGGCAGTGGGCTAACTTGCATGGGGGTGGGGCGTTGGGTAGAAGCGCCGGGGCCAGGCTGCCCACTGCCCCACCTCCACCAGCGCCCTGGCGTCACTACATGGTGTATTGAACAGCCGCTGCGTTCTCGTGTGTGCAGGGGTGTACGGCGGTCCCCCGGATGCCTGACCCAGCACGACCTGAACGCCCTGGTGCGTTAGGTCTCGCCCTGCAGGAGATGTCATACAAACCGTCTTCCTGGCAAGCGCAAAAAGTACAATGGAATTAGGTTTGCATACAGTCTGTCTTCATTGTAGAGTTCAGCAGTTCTTGCTTTCAGCTTTCTCTTTGCGATCGTGTGCACAGCCTCAGAAGCATACGCCGTTAACCACGCATAACTACAAGATGAATGAGTTGAACTGGTTGCAGGTAAGCTCTGCATGCCGCTGCGTCAAGTGTCGCGCCTTCCGCTTTCACTCCTGCGACAGGACAACCCTTTTCTTGCCTTGCGCAGGAGACCTAGGCCCCCTGCACTCGACCCTCGACGCTAACTGTCGCCATAGCCATGGCAAGCGACAAGAAAGGCAGCGACACAGGCTTGCAGCGCCATCTGCCGTCAGCCCTCCAGCTGCACATCCTGTCCCTGCTGCCGCTCAACGACCGCGCCCTCAGCGGCCGCCTGGTGTCCCCAGATGCAGCCGCCAGCCTCAGCGGGCCGGAGCACTGCACCGCCTCCCTGTCCCAGCCGTTGCCGGCCCACGCCTTATCCTGGGCGTTAGAGGCAGGCCATCAGCACGTGCGGCAGCTGTGCTTCCGGCACAAGCTGTGGCTGCTGTGCACGGGCGCCACCAGCGGCAGCGAGGTCAACCTGGAGGTAGCGCTGGCGCTGCTGCAGCCCAGCATCTTCCCGGAGCTGCTTCACAGCCATGACCACAGATGGACCTACAGATATGTGACACCCACAGCCAATCCCGGCGTGGCGGCTGTGACGGCAGGGCACCCGCAGCTGCTGCGCTGGCTGCTAAGCCACTGCCCGGGGCTCGTGGAACGCAACCAGGTGCTGACGGCCGCGGCGAAGCACTGCGACCTGGCGGGGCTGCAGGCGATGTTCGGCGCTTTGGCATTCGACCCGGAAGGGCAGGGCTTGATTCTGGACGCGGCTGCCGAGTCGGCCACCCCAGACGCTGTGGCCAAGATGGAGTGGCTGATGAGGATCGGCGGGAGGCGGCCCCAACTGCAAGAGAGCACAGCGGCGGCTGCGGCGCGCTCGGGAGACCTGGGCCGGCTGCGGTGGCTGCGAGAGCGGGAGTGCCCGATCGGCGGGTTGCGTGTGCTGATGGACGCGCTGCAGCATGCGGACCTGGCCGTGGCGCAGTGGCTGGTGGACGAGGCGGGTTGCGAGCTGCCTCCGGCGGTAGGCACAGAAGGTGAGGGTACGGTGGAGGTAGAGCGCGAATGGGGCAGCATGCTGGAAGCCGCTGCCAGGAGCTCTGATGGGGTGGACAAGGTGCGGTGGCTGCTGCAGAGGCGGGGGGGCCAACTGCAAGCCAGCCACTGGCAGCGCATGGCGGAGGCAGCTGCAGAGGCGGGGCGTGTGGAATTGGTGCAACATGCGCTGCCCTTGCTGGGGCCAGCAGGAGACATGCCCCCATGGCTAGCTCTGGCAGCCGTGGGGTCGGGCAGCGTACCAATGGTGCAGTTTCTGCGCCAAGCCGGTGTGGCGTTCGGACCTGTGGCCTACATCAAGGCAGCGGAGGCCGGCAGCCTGGCGATGGTCCGGTGGCTGGCGTGCGATGCGAGGGTGACCGCGGAGGGCCGGGACCTGCCGACCGTGGTGACGAGGTGGCCCCAGGTTCCCACGACCGCAACGAGCAGGGAGCTGCTGCAGGCGGTGCAGCTGGTGCTGGACGGGGTGGGGTGGCGAGGCTGGGGGTCCTTTTGCTACATGGTGGTGGAGGGCGCGGCAACGCGCGGCGACCTGGCCCTGTTGCAGTACCTACTGCAGCAGCTGCCAGCGCACCAACCGAGCTGGTATCTGGTGACGGCAGCGGCCGAGGGCGGCTGCGAGGCGCTCCTGGAGTGGCTGGCGGAGCAGCACCCGGGGTGCCTGGTGGTGCGTCCCGGGGGGCCCTCGCCGTATTCCTCTGCCGCCGCCGTGGGAGACCTGGGCACGCTGACTGCGCTGCGGCGCCTGGGCGTGCCGTGGGGTGCACAGGGCCTGGTGGCGAGCGTGGCGCTTTGCGAAAGCATTGCGACTGCGGCTCTCCACTGGCTGGTTGAGCAGGGTGCGCCTGTGGGCAGTCACGAGGAATTGCAAAAGACCTGCAGGAGGCTGGGGGAAGACGGCAGGGGCGTAAAGGACTGGCTACAGCGGCTGGCGAGGGCAGCGGAGGAGGCCTGACCGCCGGGGGCAGAGCGTTGGGGAAGGGTTGGGGTACGCGTGAAGCGCGAGATACCGATGCACGGCGGCAGGGAGTTATGGATACGCTGATGCCTGTCCGCTGAGGTGAACTGAGTTGGCAGCACATGAGCGGTAGCAGGCAAAGTTTGTTTCACTAGGATCACCGCTACGGTGTGCTGCGCGCGGGGTGAGGGACTGGCTGCGGGACTTAACGGCAGAGGCATGTGCGGTTGGCAATTACAGGGACCTGCAGGGTGTGCGCATTGCTGGGGGTAGACGTTGGCGACGGCGTTTGGGGCTGGCTGCGGGGCCTGGTGACCGCGGAAGCGGCAAAGTCATCTGGGGGTGCCTAACTGCCTGTCGGCAGGGACGTTTGGGGCCGGCTGCGAGGCCTGTTGAGGGTGGAAGCAGCAGAGTTATCTGGGGATGCCTAACTGCCTTGGAGGGAGCGTTGGGGGAGGGATGGGGTGATCAGCAGGATACAGCCTCTTGGTAGGGCTTACTGCAGCAGCAGCAGCAGGTTGGCAAGGGGACTCAGCATTCCCCTGCTGTGCATTGTGCGTCTGGGTAGAAAGTGTATGTGGGTGTGTGCTTAAGGACTGGGCGTGTCTTGCGGCGCCGGGCATTGTTGTAGGTGTGCGGTCGCAGACACGGGGAGCCCCTGTCAAGCCCGAGTGCCGCTGCTCCATGCATGAAGTACCGTCGGTGAATGGGAGGTCGTCACATTGTTGTAGCGAGTTACGATAGCACCAGAGCACGTGCACGTGCATGTGAAGAAGTACACGAAGGTCGCGCCTTCTGGCTCCTGCCACACGGGCAGCTGCGGGCAGCAGCAACCCTCAGGGCCCTACGGCTCGTACCGGTACGGGAACGGAGTTACACCTGCCACGTGTAACAATTTATAAACTGAAGAATGGGCAGTGTGTGTCCTTTTCATCGTCTAGCACGAACAAGCCCGTAAGGAGCACTTTACGCAACGCCGTGTCTGTTGCAGGTGTTGGACAATGAAATGCGCGTATGGGGTATCCACGAGGACCCACTCCCACTCCAATCTGGCATTCGGTGCGACTGTTCGCTTTTCCATATTTCGGATGCGCTACGAACAAAGCTTGCGGTTTCGAGCAGGGCCACTGGATATGGACCACCGTATGAGACAGGACAGCTGTACGCAAACATTGGCATTTACAGAAACTCGAGCTCGCCAAGCGTTTCAGCCTGGAGCTTTGTGTTAGCAGTCAGCCAACAAAGGCCACACCCCGGGGCTGTGCACTTGCTAACCCGTAGAGGATGTACAGTTTAATAGCAGGATGGCATGCACTGCCCCTTCCCCGATGCACGCCGTGCTCAAAGTATGATACAGGGTACAAGATTAACCGCAGCAGGGATAGGTAGACCATGCCAGTGCCTTCAGGGAGCTGTGCGCTCCTCATGCAATCCAAAAACCCAGAGGGCAAGTTGACCAGAGCGGCCCAAGCAGCACAGTATATGTAAAAGAAGCGAACCGCCTAGCAAGGCCGTTCCTCCGAAGTCCTGACGGTAATGTGCTGCAGCAGAGTGCACCCTGCTCGCATAACATGCAGCCATGCAATGTCGTGTGCGGTGCATCAAATCGGACACCACCGCACCACCCCACGACACACCAGGCGGGGCAGGCACCGCTGTCGAGCGCGGATGAATGTTGTGCGCCACCCCAGGCGCACAAGCCACTGCAAATCCATCCACGCTCCGCACAAGCAGCGCGCAGCTCCGAAAGAATACCATCACACCGTTAGAACAACAGCCCTAAAGCCTTGTACTTGTGAACGTACGGAGCAAGTGCGCCCCGAAGCAAGGAAACCCATGGCACAACACCGCTTCCCAAAGGAGTACAATACCTTGAGGGACAGCGGTCCAAGTCTCCGCAATCCATACCGCAAGAGCACATCGTCTTGTGTGAAGGACGTTTGCGGAACACGCATGTATTGAGTTACGTGTACGGAGTAGTGGCGGCTGAAGGCCCCTGTCCTCACACCCTAGCATGCCTAAGGCCCAACGGGTGCCTTCCAAATTCCTGGCCGCAAACCAAACAGCGCCAGCAAGATCTGTACAGCGTACCGGCAGCCACAAGCAGCAAGTTCCATACAGCCGTACCGGGGCCCTGCCAAGCACAACGAAACAAATCAAGGTAGCCATACAAAGCGGAACCGGTAGCACGCCTGGTCTGCTCTCTGCCACCTCGATGAAGCCCACACTGCGCTACCCTCTTAAACGCTCACTACATACAAGCGGACAGCTGCCAGCTCAGCGCAAATGTAAGAAGACGGATGGACTCCATTCCGATAGTCAACGGTAGTGGGTGCTATAAGGTTGTCCGTCGACACGTGTAAGCCCATCAACCTCTGCGTCTTTACCACTGAGCCGCTTCTCTGTCAACTCCCAACAGTGATCCTGCTACTGTACTTGCGGCAACGTAAGCCGCCCCACTCTTACCGTGACGAATGGGCTGGCCGCTGAACTGTCGCCCACCCCTCGCACCTCGCTCTGCCCTATGCCCAATGCCCGAGCGTCCTTGCAAATAAATAGGCACAAACAGCAGCTACACTCAGAAGCAAGGCGGTAAATAGCTAAATACCAAGCCATCATAACGACCGCCTGTGGAGATGCTTACGCACACAATGTACTTTTGGTCAGGGCACCGCACCACCGATCGCCCAATCGCAGCCGCAGCTACCGCCTCCAAATAACAACAAATCATGCTTGTACAATGCGAACACAACAGCCTCAATGCAGCCGTGGTCACAACTGCGAACACCCACGTACTTGCGCCGCATCCATGTAGCTAGCACCCAGCGCAATACGCCACCGAAGCCACGCAACCCCTCGATTGTACAAACACGGCATACCCCATCTCTGCGCACCACCGCAACTGATTTCTCTTCTCTTTTGTGCCCCTTTCTCCTTTCCTTCATCCGCAGGCTCCACCATCCCTCATACCCATACCCGCCACCCCGCACCCCCGGCACCAGCGTTTCCGTGCTTCCCTGACACCTCACACGGTTTCCTCGCGTTTTACGCGTACCCCGCACCCCATGCCCTTAACACACCCTCACCACCACCTCGCCCGTGCCCTCACACGTCCATGATCTGCCGCACACACGCCAGCAGCTCCTCGTGCGTGCTCCACACGCCCACCTGCGCCACCACCTGCGGCATCTCCGGGTTGGCCTGCGCCTGCCGGACGTAACGCTCCAGCGTGTGCCCGGCACGTGCCAGCAGGACATCCCCTGGCCTCAGCTCCAGCGCCGCGCACACGTCACCCCAGCCGTCGCCACAGTACACGATGTGCGCGTAGGTGTTGGCGTGTATTAGCCGCCGCACCTCGAGCCCCTTGCACATGTTCTCCGGGCAGCGTGCGCACCCGTGTCCCAGGCCGCGGCAGGGACACGAGCCGGCGGCGTTGCCGGCGCAGCAGCCGTCCGCGGCGGTCCGTTGACCGTTGGTACGGATGGCGGTTGGCTGGGTGCTGGCGAGGACCAGCTGCGGGTCGCCGGCGTTGAAGCAGGGCTTGATGACGAGCTTGTGACCCGTGGGTCGCTCCAGGGCCAGGGAGGGGGCGGGTGACAGGGAGGGGGAGGACCCCGCGCCGCTGCAGCCGGTGGCAGCGGCGTCGGGGGTGGCGGTGGGGGAGCAGGGCGAGAGGGAGGAGGAGGAGCAGGCGATGACGCGCTGGAAGGCGGCGGAGTTGGTGGTGACGTCGGTGACGTAGCCGGACACCTTGGCGCCCGCCAGCATGTGGCCGATGAAGACCGAGTTGCAGTCGGACACGATGCGCACATCCACCTGAGCAGCAGCGCGTGTGGGTTGGTGAGGGCGAGATTCAATTCGAAGCACATGGCGTACAGGTAAGCCCACTCCTGTGAAGCTCCAATAAGTTATATCTGCAACAATACTGTTCCATGAATTGTTTTGGTCCAGCAAACAGCGCACGCTGTCGTATTAATACAATCCAACACTCGCAACGCGCACAGCACCCACCTGCGCGCCGTGCATCATGCGCAGCAGCTCCACCGACGCAAGCGGCATCTCCGCCCCCAGCTGCTGCAGCGTCGACAGCAGCACGTCCCTGCTTACACCGCGCCGCTGCATCTCCGACAAGATGGTGTTGGTAATGGGGATGTAGTTGGTGGGCCCGCCATCGAGGCCCACCAGCATGGGCAGCAGCTCGGGCGCCAGCAGCTCGGTCAACGCCTCGCCCGCGTCAACGTCGGTCAACGTCCGGTCAAAGTCGATGACTAACGCGAAGCGCTTGACGGGGTGCGCGTGGCGGGCAGAGCTGAAGACGTAGCGCGGGTGGCGGGACGCGAAGGCCACCTCGGAGGGCGACCGGGAGGGCAGGTGGGAGCTGCCCGGGCAGCTGATGGCGGCGGTTGTGGTTGCGGCGGAGCTGGCGGGAAGCTGCGAGGAAGCTGACCGGCCGGGCAGGGAGGCGCCGGGTGTGGTGGTGGTGGTGGCGAAAGAAGGGGACGAGGGCGGGAGGGTGTGGGAGCGCTGCAGGGGGTTGGAGGCGGAGGTGCAGGGGCAGGAGGAGGGGTCGCCGTGCAGGGAAGCTGCCTGCTCGCGGCGCACGGCTTCGCGGGCCTCTGCCAGGATGGTGTCGATGGGGAAGTTGTTGCGGCGGAACCAGGTGGCCATGTCGAAGCGGCGCTGCAGCACCGCCCGCACGTCGGCCTCCTTGGACAGCACCTGGGGAGGGGCGATCAAGGAATTTGCGTTCTGTGAAGTGACGCAGACGGTATCATGCGCGTTGAGCAGCGTATATGGGCCTCCCATATGGACGGCACGGGCAACACACTGGTGTACCACTTGGTGAGGACGGGTACACAGTGCGTTGCATCAAGGTGCGCCCGCAGCTTCGCACAAGCGCCCCCCACACCTACCTGCATGAGCGGCAGCACCGCCTCGCACAGCAGCCTGTCGTCGGGGTCTCCCCTGAAGCCCAGCACCGGCACGCCGTTGTCGGGCTGGTGCAGGAAGGCCAGGGGGGTGTCGTCCACCAGCACCGTGCGACGCAGGTCGCGGCCCACCCTACGTGCAGGGAATTATGCGTGAGGGGATGGGGCAACAGCGGTGAGGGGCAGTGCGCTGCATTGATTTACCCGGGAAATCGCCAGGCTGAACATGGGTTAGGGCAAGCACGAGGTGAGGTATGACACCAAACCAGTGCTGTGGGGCCCGTGGCAACGAAGGGGCACAATGGCCCACGAACAGTGAAACGTTGGCATCCAGTGTGTCGGGAGCAGAGCCGAGCGTGACGCCAGCATTGTGCTGTGGCTCCCCGCTCACCGCGCCATGTCCTTGACGCACTGGTAGTAGTCTGTGCGGGTGGTGCCCTCGCGGTAGATGCGGTGCGCGAAGAAGGCACCGGCGGGGTCGATGGCGTCCACGATGGGCCGAGCGTAGTCCTCCAGACCTGCGGGAGGAAGCGTGTTTATGAGTCAACTACGACATGATTGAAAGGGACGGGCAGGAGTTTCGAAGCGGGAATAGAGCGGGAACGAGCGTAGTCCTCGAGGCCTGCGTGGGGGAGCGGGACGGGAAAGCTGCGCCCGCGTGCCGCAACCGCCTCCTGAGCCACAGGCAGAACACTAGAGCGACAAATGTCTACCTGTGCTATGGCCCGCTTCTGGTCCCCGAGCGATAGCTTGCGCAAAAAGCACTGCGAGTTACTACCCGTCATGTGTGCCAACTTCCCACACACCACTGTCCTTCTTTCCTCTCTTCCCACCAGACCGGTGCTGGCTCTCGCGCTCTCCTCCTCTTTCTCATGGCTTCCCCAACTGGTCGCGTCGTCCCTCACCTGCCGTGAACACCACCACCTCGGCGATGGCCGACAGCTCCTGCAGGAACTCCCGCAGGCCGGGCCGCTCCACCACGAACACGCCCTGCGGGTTGAGCTTGCTGCCCACGCCCACCAGGTGCGTACGGACGTACGGCGGCAGCCGCGGCGCCCGCCGCGGCGTGTACGACGATACGAGCGTGCCGTCCAGGTCCAGCAGCACGCACAGCCGCCCGGCGTGCTCGGGGCGCTGCGGCGGTAGGATGCCCCAGTGCTTCTGCTGCTGCTGCACCTGCTGTGTATTAGCTGCTGCTGCTGCTGCGGGTGCGCCGTTGCCGCTGACGGACAGCACCTTGAGCGACTCGATGAAGGACGACAGGAACGGGTCGATGGACAGCGAGTCGACGTCCAGCAGCTGTGGCTTACGACACACGGGGCAGGAGTAGAAGCGCTGCTGCTGCTCCTCGCCGCCCTGCTCCTGCGCCGCGATGCGCTCCAGCAGGCGCAGCGAGGATGCAGGGGAGGGCCCCTCGTCCCCGGCCTTGCCGTCCGCCTGGCCGGGCGCCAGGGGCGGCTGCTGGTCGCGTGTGGCCGTCACGTGGGCCACCAGGCAGCCCCAGCAGAAGCGGTGCGCGCAGGTGAGCACCACGGGGTTGTGCAGCGTGTCCAGGCAGATGGGGCACTGGTACTCCTGCGGACGTGAAACGCAACAAGGAACTTCATCACGAAAGTTCCGCCTGGGCTCAGAGATGCTGAAGGGCAAGGAGCCGGCAAGCGTGCCCAGGGTCAGGACCCCGTCTCGCTGGCTTCTCCCTTGGCACTGCAACTACTAGCCCAGCCAAGCCCTGGCCCCGCCCACGCACCTCGAGCACCTCCCCCGGCTGCTGCTGCTGCTGCCCCGCGCCCGCGCCCGTCGCCATGTGCCTGCTGACCAGCACGTCGGTCTGGGTGGCTAGAGAGGCCAGGCGGGGGGAGGTGAAGAACACCTCGTGGCCCAGCAGCTCCAGAGCCTGGTGGTTGAGGTGGTTGCAATGATTAGACGGTGGTTGCAATGGTTAGACAGTTAAGGAGGTGGTTGAACAGGGGTTGCGGGGCTTGCGCGTGGGTCTGCGGCTGCTACGAAGGTGGTGCGTAGAGGCGGCGAGGGGTGACAAGAGGGAGGTTGCTGCATCCGAACACGCGAGAGCTGCTGTCGCACGGGGCGTTGCTATAGAAAGCGTTGGGCGCACGGACGGACCTGGAGGGAGGGGATGGCGCTGGCGGCGGCCGCGGAGCCGAAGTGCTCCCGCAGGTGGCGGTTGCGCTTCTTGATCGCCTTGACCACCTGGGGGATATACGAAGGAGGATGTCATACACATAGGTTAAGTACGATGATTGCGGATATTGGCGGGAGCACAAAGACAGATACCCAAGACCCTTCTCGGCCTGCCCAAGGACCAAACGGCCAAAAGCGTTTGCCGCGGCTCGCGACGTGCTGCCGTGGCGACGGGGGCCGACGGCCCATGGGCCCAGGCCGAGGGGTTCGCTTTTGCATGGTGTTAACAAGCAAAGGCAGCTGCGTCGTCTTACCGCCAGGTAGTTGAGCGCTGCGAACTTGATTAGCTCCTTGATCTCCGTCCGCAGCTGTGTGAGCTGCTGCAGGCCGGCGCAAGGCCCGCTGCCGTTGCATAACGCACGTAGGGTGGCCTGCAGGAGCACCCAAACGATACTGCATAAGGCTGCGAACTGTGCGTACAAGAGGTGGTGAGCCTTGTCATATCGAACATGAAACGCTTGGCAAAGACGACGGGGTGCCGTGGTTGGGGGCGGGGTGGTCGGGCAGGCGTGTGGCGTGCAGCAGGGCCCGCCCAGCAGCAGGGCTGTTGCCGCCCAGGGGCCACCCACCTCGATCTTGTCCGCGCGCTCCGAGTAAAACTGCGACACTTTACATAGCTCCTGTTGTAGCAGTTGCTGGAACGAAGCTGTGTTGACGTCTGCGCAGCCACAGAAGGGGTTGGCACGCGCCATGCTGGATATTTCAAGGACTCGACGACGGCCCGTTGACCAGACAGCATTGAAAGCATCACTGATCGAAGACGCTCTATTGAACGCGGTAACGAGGCCCCTGCGAAGATGATCTCACCCGAGCAGCTTATGTCATCTTTGATTGTCTTTTTTAGAGTTCGATAATCAAGATACGCCGCAGCGAAGCAGCTCTTTCTACTCGCTTCTGCTGCAAGACGCTTTGCAAACTTCATGGTATGGCACCTGCAAGGCGCGCAAGCCCAAAGCAAACAAGGTCTTTCGCTTGGTGTCGTCGAGCGTGAGCGACCCCACGGAACCTCCGACAGGCCATACAAACGCGGCACGGTAAAAGCTAACGGATACGCGGCTTCAAGGGGATGCGCATTTCGGTCGAGAAGTTCTATCCTAACCCACCCCAAGGACGGCATGCAGGCCTGCAGGCCCTAGTCCGAGGCGGCTGCAGCAGACACTGCGCACCTGGTTCAACAGCTGCAAAGCAGCCGGAGCTCAGCAGGCTCGACGACGCAGCGTCCGAGCCGCGTGTGTTTCGCGCGAGTGGGGTCTAACTGACTGTCAACTGATAGAGGCAAAGGGTTTCACCTTCTGCACGTGCTCTGGGTAAGCTACCCTATGTGTTTATGGATACAAGTGTATGGAGGCCGGTAAGGGCCGCCTATGTCAAGCGATTCCTCGGCATCATGACTATTATATACTCGTACGTATACCGGCGCCCATACATGCCCCAAGTTGCACTCCTTGCTCAAACGTCGTTTAATTATTCGTTCAATGTTGATGTGCAAGATGCCCTGCTCCAGACGTCAGCTGGAAGCCAGGACCTGGACGGATATGCGGGGCTTGGTGCGAGAATTGAAACGCGAAAGAATCAGATCTGCTTTTCTGTCCAAGGGCATCAGTGCAGCCAAACGATCAGAACTTTGGGCGCGGACCCCGATATGGGCGCGCTTGCTTCGGTCATGGAAGGGTTTGCGTACGCGCGGCACGAGCCTTGCCTTACCTCGAAAGAGATTCAGCGCACCTATGACCTGGTGTGCGGGCTGTTCGTTGCATCTGGGAAAGCACCCGGACGGAAACCTAGTCCAGCACCTGCCGTTGGCCTGCGGGCCAAGCTTGGGACTTGCGGGACCGGGAGGGGGTGGGCGGTACCCTGGGCGTGGCTGTGGTCGTCAAGGACAGCCTGGGAGCGTATCATGTATAGGAGAGAGGCCTCTGACTCAGGGTTTGCTGCTATACTTTCTCTGCTGCCGTCCGTTCCTCCCTGTGACCTTGCACGTCTCAGGGCGGTCACAGGGGGCCGGATTCGGTGACCACGGCTGCACTGCGTTTTGGGCCCGTGTTGCCAAGCAGGACGGAAGTCTTGCTGTCAGCAGCAGTGCGGGAGCAGTTGCTGGCGTGCATTAGGTAGCTGACTCGCCGTGGAAAGGGGTAGGGCCAGGTACGTAGGGCGCCCACGGCAGCCCCTGCGGCAGTCCTCAAATTGCCCGATCAGGCAGGACAGGCACTGGGATGGGCCGGGAACCGGCTTTGGTCTGGGATCAGCCCTCGGCATCCGGAACATCATGGGACATGACTTGCTGGCGCCAATCGTACTCGCAGTATCCATTATGTCCGAGGCGGTAACCTGAGGCCCCTAAGGCCCATGTGCTTGTGCTGCGGCGCCAATGTCCCTGCTACCCTGCTTAACACACGATCTGCTAAGGGGCACCGGTATGGAATGGGACGTTCTTGCACTGTGGCATGCCAAGCCACCTATGGGACTATGGTGGCGGTGGCCCGTGGTATATGTCGATGTGACCCCCACCACCATCGCGAGTTGCCCCCTCGCCCCCACCTCTGCTGGGGGCCGCCAGCCCCAGGTGTTGTGCCAGCACGCAGGCAGTGCTACACACCATGGCAACATTTGCTGCCTCTTCTGCTGCATGCCCGTCCTTTCTGCCGTACACCACCAGTACACAGGTAGCGTCCATGTCTTCATCACTTGGCACCACCAGTCCGCCACCACAACCACCTGTGCCTCCACCACCACAACCACAACGACCGTCGCTACCGCTTCCAGGACTGCTTACACGGCCGACACGCCTGACAGCACTACACACACGCTGCCAAACGCCAGGAACTGTCCATGCTGCTGCTGTGGTCCCCTGAACAATCCGGTGCTCGAGGCCTAGTCCAAACTGCGTGCTGACACACTGACGCTGCCACTTAACCCATCGGATACCGGTACACTGGGGCATACATACGACTGTACCCTTCTCACAACGGTCGCACCTTACCCCGCCCCGCCACAACCCTCACGCAAATCACGCACCCCTGCCCCTTCCCCACCAACTCCGCCGCCCGGCCCTCCCCACGCCCTACTTCCCACCGCCCCCGCTCTCAACTCAAGTACAAAAGCTACACTGCTTACTGCCGAAGACGGACATGTCAAGAACGCCGGCAAGACCGAGTTCCGTTCAAGGCGCCTCGGCTTGTGTTTTTTGTCTGGTGTAAACTGCTTACTGTACACGTGCTAAATAGTTTGTTTCCCGCCGCTCACCCGAATCCCTGAACCACCCCCGACACCCTGCCCAATCCCAGCCGGTCCAACGACCTCCGCTCGTTAGCCCACGCCTGGTCCTGCCACATGCCCATGCTTACACGCCGTAACGTACCGCTACACTGCACCCAGCTGCGTACCTCGGGGGCACCCGACGCTCGCACATGTAGGCCCCCACACCCGCCCCCGTCCCCTCCCTCGCCCATTCCGAGGCCCTGCTGCTGCTGCTGCTGGTGTCGCTGCATCCTAGCCGCCGCCAGGCCCACCGCACCTCCACCCCCACCGCCGCCGCTGCTGCAGTATCCCAGCAGCCCCCCCGCGCCGGGCCTCCCTGCTGCGCCGGGTGCGGCCCCAAAGGCCGCCGCAGGGGCAAGTGTCTTGAGGCCCTGGCCGCAGCTGACGCACACATAGCGGTGGCAGCCGGTGCAGGTCCGCGTAGAGCCTGCAGGCGCAGGGGAGCCTGACAGCACGGTCGTGGGCGGGGAAGGGGCGGGGAGGGTTCCGGGGGCCGGGGGGGAAACAGGAGGCAAGGGCGTGACTCCTCCTCCGGACACGGTTGCTGCCTCTCCGTCCCCGTGTCCTGGCCCTGGCGGCTGTAGTGGTACGTGGGGGTGGGGTACGGCCAGCCCGTGCGCCGCCGCCCCCGGTACCGCCCCGGGCTCCCCTGCCTGACCCTGGCCCTGCCAAGTCAGAGGGTGCGACCCGAAGCCCATCAGCGCCGACGTCAGTCCCGCCGCCGCCGCCGGTGTTGCAAACACAGACGCAGATGCTCCGGGCCGCCACTCTATTCCCCCTCCCCCGGCCGCCCCTCCTCCTCCTCCTTCGGCTGACGGCGTGTCCCCGCTGTGCTGCCCCGAGCCTCCAAAAGGCACCGCCGCCGCCGCCGCCGCCACCGCGGCCGGCAGTACCCCGCGTGTGGAGGCGGCGGATGTACGGCAGGCGGCGGCGGGCGCCAGCTCGGAGGCCGCAGCTGACGGTACAAACACACACGCTGACGTTTCGGTCGCTGCCGGCTGCCCACATCCTGCTTCCCGTACCGCTGCTGCCCCTGTTTGAAGCGCTCCCCCGCTGCCTGCAGCGGCGGCAGCTAGCCCGGATGACCTGTACGGCAGCGCTTCCGCTGCCGTCACTGGGGTCGGCCCCGCTGCAGCAGTAGTTGCGGCAGCTGCAGCGACATCCGGCAGTGTGCCCCGTGTGGATGTGGCGGAGGTGAGGCCGGGGGCGGGAGGTGTAGTGGCGGAGATGCGGCTGGGGAGGGGCGGTAGCACGGAGACCGCGCCGTGGCGTGCTGTGCTGAGTGCCAGCAGCTGCTCCAACACGGGGAACAGCGTCCCCGCCTCGGCGGAGGCCTGCGGGTGGGACGCACGTGGGAGTATTTCGAGGCAAGAAGGCAAAGCGGCGGGCTGCATTGGGTACGGCAAAGCAACTACGGAGTACTAGTGACTTGCATTCAAAAACAAACGAGGAAGAGGCTCAGCCCAGACCATGGGCGAAGGGGCAACACTAGAGCGGCAAAGCAACAGGAACGGGGAACAGTACTGCGCCAGGGAGAGGAGGGTTAGCGGCAGGGGGTTCCAGAAGGAGTGGGTTAAGTGAAAGTGCAACGGAGGGGCACCGCGGTTCGCTTCCCCTTCCCGCACCCCGCCCCGTGCCTACCCGCCCAGGCGCTTTCGGTCCGCACGAGCACGTGCACACCTTTGCTGTTTTCCTTCCCTCCAACGAGTACTACCGGTACTATGTGTGCAGCAACCAGACAGCACGGCAGCAAAGTGGCACGTCCAGCGCCCTGATGCGTGGTACGAGACGTGCTGCTGGCGGATCCGTCGTCACCTGGTATGCACTGTCGTCGGCACTTTCAAAGCCAGCGTACGCCAGCCTTGCACACAGCCGGTGTAAGCTTTGTAGCAATCCGCTACCCCACGTAACCCCTTCTCACTGCTCACATTGTACAATTGCATCACGGTGTCCGCCGCCTCGTCCCTCGGCATGCGCTCGTGCAGCTGCCGCAGCATAACAAAAGCCAGCTCACTCCAATGCTCGTCAGTCCTGGAAGGGATTGCCAGGGGGCACAACACATGAATCGCAGGTGAACACAGCCTGGTATAAGCTGTCAAACAGCCACAAGCCCTGGCGTTGTCTCCGCCCTAGCATTGTCACCTCGCGCTTTACGCCTTACCCCGCCCGACAGCCCTACGCACTCACGGCTGGCTCGCCATTGTGAATGCCACCTTGACTTTGACGTACTCCGCCGCTAATAGCCCGATGGCTGGGTGCAATCGCAGCAGCGGATATAGATCCCCCAGCGGGATGCCCCACAGCCGGCAGGCTGACTTGGTGCGCAGCGTCCAGTGCCGCACCCTGGACAGGGGGGTACGCGTGAAACGGAAGGAAAGCCGTGTAAGGCATGAAGGAGTCACAGAGACACTACTGGTGCCTACACGCGTAGAGGAATGGTGGTGGCACAGCCGCGCCCTAGGGGGGAGGCGGAATAGGTCAGGGGCAACGCAGGCGAAGGGCATGGGGGCAGGGGGCCGTGGGTGGCCACAAGCGCGCGGGTTTGGTTGGAGTGTGCTAAGAGGAGGACGAAAGCACGGGGAGGGGGTGGGAAAGCGTGGAAGGAGTAGCATGCGGGTAAGGCTTGAGGAAGCGCTCAGTTAGGAACCAGACGGGACATACAGTTGCGGTGTCAGGATACACGTACACGTGGCATACGGCAGCCACCGGTGCGCAAGCATGCATGCATGCTAACCCCCGACACGAAACGCACTTGCATCCCTCCACTTGGCAGCCCAGCAGCACGCCCTCTCCCAGCAGCCGGGGAGTCTCCCCTGCGCCGACGGACAGCGCCACAGAGCCCTCCCTGTAACAATAAACGGAGCAGAAAGTTACCGCACCGTTCAAGCATCGCTCTTGTATCAAGATTCGTGAAGCTGGGGATGAATATAACTACAAGCGTGGCTTGCCGGTACCAGGTGCATTCTTGGGCGTTAACCCCTTGGCCGTAAGTGTCAACGTGCATGCCCCTGCCACCTGCTGGCCCCCGGCACTCACTTGTACCGCACCGCCTCCACAGTGCCCTCCACAGTACCCTCCCATGCTTCCCCCAATGAGGGCCACTGCCACCTGCTGGCTCCCGGCACTCACTTGTACCGCACCGCCTCCACAGTGCCCTCCACAGTACCCTCCCATGCTTCCCCCAATGAGGGCCACTGCCACCTGCTGGCTCCCGGCACTCACTTGTACCGCACCGCCTCCACAGTGCCCTCCACAGTACCCTCCCATGCTTCCCCCAATGAGGGCCACTGCCACCTGCTGGCTCCCGGCACTCACTTGTACCGCACCGCCTCCACAGTGCCCTCCACCAGGATCCACAGGCAGTCCGCCACGTCCCCCTGCTGACACAGCTCTTCGCCTGTGGAAGGGCAGGGCAGGAAGGGAGGTTTGTGTATTAGCTTGTGGCCTAGCTGGTGCTCCCCAGGCCAGGCGTTTGAAGCAGATACTGATCAGCGGGCTGTTGAGCAGTAGGGGTCGTCGGGCGGTTGAATGGTAGGGGCCGTAGGACAAAGTGACTTGGGTGCACCTTGGGTGCGGCTTGGTTGGGCTGGTGGGCAGCGGAGGGCATACCGTGGGCTGACAAGGCTAGCGTGTGCTGTGCGTGTCGAATCCTGCAGCCGACATGCAGCAGCCATCAGCGGCCAGAAGCCTTTCCACAGAAACAAAGGGCAAGGCTGGTGTGTGCGGGTGTGCTGTACAATGTCAATTTGCGCCCACAGCTAACCACGCATGGGTCCCCAGGTCTACCCACCTGCCGGAAGGCGCTCTGGCACCCCACGTGTCTGTCCCAAATACCGTAATACACGCACCAGCTAACACACACGCGCCGCTCGCACTTCCCACCTGCCGGAAGGCGCTCTGGCACCCCACGTGTCTGTCCCAAATACCGTAATACACGCACCAGCTAACACACACGCGCCGCTCGCACTTCCCACCTGCCGGAAGGCGCTCTGGCACCCCACGTGTCTGTCCCAAATACCGTAATACACGCACCAGCTAACACACACGCGCCGCTCGCACTGCCCACCTGCCGGAAGGCGCAGCGGCCGCATCCTCTCCGCTATGAGGCTCTGCAACAAGTCAAGCAATGAGGGAATTAAACAATGAGGGAGGGAGAGGCCACACTCGCCCGGCTCTGTTGCGAATATTTGCTGAGTGAGCACCGAGCGAGAGTGTGGCTTTCCTTGACCTCTGCCACCATCGCAATCTGCAGGCGTCGCCGGCTTCCCGGTCTGTCATTCTACCGCTCTGCGACTACATCACGTACCCACACCCACCACCCACACCCACCACCCACACCCACCACCCACCACCCGCACCCACCACCCACACCCACACACCTACCTGCAGGTCCCGCGGCAGCTCCATGAGTATGTGCACCTCGGACACCAGCGGAACACACAGCGTCTCCGCGACCTGCAAGGACAACGCACAGCCAGGCGCCCGTTGTGGCTGGCGGCCATGCATGCACACGAACGGCATCAGGTGCAGCCTTGTACGGCAGAGTCCCGCTGCTGCACGTGTCTAAGGGTGTAAGGGGCAGCGGCCATAAGGAAGGCAAGTCCAAGTTGGTGTACGCGTGCACCCCAAGGGAACGGAAAACCATGCCTTGGTTGCAAGGCTGGCGCCCTCCTTGCTCCGCAGTCCGCTAGGCGGTCTCATCCAGCGCCCCCACGCACGTGCGTCCACACATGCGCTCTGGCACTACACGTGGACGCCCGTTAACCCACGCACCGGCTAACACACACATGCCATGTCCGCATCCTGCTACACACATGCCATGTCCGCATCGTGCTGGGCAGCTCGTCCAGCACCGCCACGTGCATGTCTACCCGAAGCTCTGGCACGACACGTGGCCATCGCAAATTACCGTAATACACGCACCAGCTATCACACACATGCCAGTCGCACCTTGTTACGCAGCTCACAGGGCAGCTCGTCCAGCACCGCAACATCCAGTGCGTCCTCTTGTTTGCGAGTGTAACGGTCGGCAAAGTACCTCTGCAGGGGGGGAGTAGGCAGGCGCTCTCGCTTCTCGACGTTTCGACAAAACCGTGAGCGCGATCAACCCGCTTTGCTTGGGTGCCTTTCGTAACCTGGAACAGCGAGTGTTGCGCACAGGCTGCCCGATGCCGAGTTACACCATACCGTATCCGTCCGTCGCCATTCCAGTGACGCCCATCTCTCTTCCGGCCCCCGTTCCCCCGCCGGGCTAATCGGGAAGCACCCAAGAATCGTGTGGTCACACCAACCGGAATGTAACACAAAACGCCATAAGACCCACCTGCACCTGCTTTGCCAGGTCGGGGTCGAGGCCACGTGTCTTAGCCCACTGCACAGCGTGCACGATCTTGCACCGTGACACACAGCCCTGAGCGTCAATGGGCACAGGAAGCGAGCAACACGCAACTTACTAGCGCTAGGTGCCGTTTCCCCGCCATCCTAGCTAGCGAGTAAGCGGGAAGGGAGCAGGTAGAGGGCATGCTGCGCCCACGGACGCACGCAAGCGCTGGCGTTGCATGTTGCATTGCTTTAATATTACGCTGCTTGCGGCCGGCAGGATGCACCACGCCGCCTGTGCCCCGAATCAACATGCACCGCGACTTTCCACCGTGTCGTACGCACCTTGTGCGCTTCCGCCGTGGCCCTGGCCAGGGCGTTACCGATGAACGCCACGTAAACGCCGAACATGGTCAGGCCGCCAAGCATTGCCACATTGGCGATAACCTGGAGGCGGCAAGAGGGTTCACCATGTATCGTGTATACATGTGGGGCGAAGCGGGTTGTGCGGTAGGAAGGCATGCACCACTTCCGTACCTTGCCGTGGTCGGTGATAAGATGTAAGCACTGGACTTGAGAGCCCAAACAGTTACCAGACCGCTTCCGGACAGGCGGGGGAAGGGATGCCCAGCTTTGCGCCACTTGAATCGCTTACATTTAAAGGAAGCAGCTACGGATACCGCCAAAGCAGGCCCACTGCATGCACAGGGCGTGCCGGGCACGCCCTCTCCTCCGTGCCCCCTTTCCCCCCACTGCGCCACGGTTCGTCGCACCAGGGGAGCTCTCCTGCGTTGCACGTCCTACACACCGGTTATTTGTTGTCCCCCAGTCTGACCCCACTCACCATCTCGGGAATCGACGTTGGCAGATAGTCGCCGAAGCCAGTCGTGGTGCTCTGCAGACGGGGGCGCAGCGAGGGCACAGCGTGGGGATGGGGGCTCTTGCGTTGTGCGCCACCCTGCACCACCGGTACTTGCGGGTGGCTAGCAGGGTTGCATGAAGTCCACAAATACGGCAAGCTTTCAATCGTACAATAGTAGCAACGCATGGGGCGTTCTGTCTTGGGTGTGCTGCCATACGGGCTGTCAACGCCTAGACCTTGTTCACCCATCTCCAATCCCCCGACCGCACATATCCACACGTGCAGTGCCTCGGCCCCCATATGCCGCCATTACTATGCTGCACCCTTGCGCACACTGTACTAAGGAAACCTGGAGCCTGACGGGACCTCGCTCACCGCGATGATCATCCAGTATACGGCGGAGTACCATTGGTACACGGGCGATGCGGCCGGCACGTCCACCCACGACAGGCTCGACATCCAGCTGTTGGTGTAGCCCTGGGCAGGGCGGAAATGTCGTTTCATACCACTTCAGCGAGGCAGTGGAACAGGATGACGCAACGCACAACACACGCTGCCCCATGTTGCCCCCATGCTGCCCCATGTGTATTACCATATGCTACCCCACATATGCTACCCCATGCTACCCCATACTACCCCATGTTGCCCCCATGCTTCCCCATGTGTATTGCCATATGCTACCCCACATGTGTTGCCCCATGTTGCTTGAACGACCAAGCATGGAATGGACGACAGCCAAAACACCGCGCCCTTCCCGCCCCACTACCTGGAAGTATGCGCATAGGATCATGGCGCACGCCAGCAGGTTGAGCGCCACCAACAGCTGGTAGGCCAGCAGCAGGGAGTACACCACCGTCACGGACAACCGCCGAGCGAGGGCCGAGTCGCGCACACGACCCGACAGGGAGTCCAGGTATATCACCTGGGTCGAATCGGAGGGGCAGGGGCGAGGGCACGTACCCTGTTACGTCAAGGGCCGGTACGTGTGGATACGATTGCGAACGCGGTACCAGCATTGGTGTTCATGGACGGGACCCTGATAGCCGGCTTGGGGGCTACCTTGCTGGCACAGTGGCCTTGTAGCCGATGTGGGTTCAGACGCAGCCCCGTTGGGCCGGTGGGGCAACGGGCATGCAGCAGGTGCGTGCAAATTAAAAAGGGTGCAATTAACGGAGCGCAAGGAGAGGCGTATTAGTAGGTGTGGAGGTTGTGAGGGGCGCACGGAAGAGGGCGAGCGACTGGCGGAGAGCCGGTGGCGCACACCATCCACAAAGGAGGACACGAAGCAGCAGCCCAGGGGGCCAAGGACCCGACCCCAGGGCGTCCACAGCACCTCAAGGCACTTGGTATGCGTATTCATGGTCAGGAAGACCAGCCTCGATCATGAATGCATCCTTGACACCTGTTGCTTTGCGCGTATGGCATACGGTACCCCTGCACGCGGCACGGCGTTTCTGCAGATGCCAGGACCTCACGCGCCGCCGGATGCCTCTCCCCCGGCCACGCTGCCCCCGAGCCCCAGCCACAACCACAACCACATCCTTTATAAGCCACCCTCCTCCCTCGCCACGCTCTATGCTTGCGCTGCTGGGCACGATGCGATGCCCCCGGCCACGCAGCACCGAGCACACACCTTGGTGATGGCCACATCCCATCCACAGCTCATCCACAGCTCGCACGCAGCCGCAGCCTGCCTCCCTGTTTGCTCTTTACCCTCAGACATGCCACCTGTCTCGCCCTCCAGCATTACCTGCTTGACAGTACATTATTTTGTCCCCGCAACTGCATATGCTACGCACCTTGGTGATGCTGACGAGCCGCAACAGGCGCAGCAGGCGCAGCAGCGATAGGAAGTTGACCCAGCCCTTGTCGAGCTTCCTCCCCGCGAGCACCACGATCCAATACAGGAAGGGCACGGATGCTACGGCATCCAGCCAGAAGCGGCCGTGCCGTACGTAAAGCCACGCAACCAGCAGCCCGTCCGTCACCGTGCGCTTGCGGTAGCCGTGCGTGGCCACAACACCGATCTGGTTCCGGAGCAAAGCAAGCAAGTTGCAGGGCAGAAACAACTTGTTAGCTAAAGAAATTGTTTGTTTGTAGGCTGCAGTGCCTGCGTACGGGAGCGAGGCACCTGGTTTGTGGTCATCGCACACGCGCCACGACGGTTGGCGAGGTAACAGGAACAGGAGGGTCGGGGGTAGGACATGTGGCATGTCGGGAGCAGGGTTGTCCGGGTGGAGGGAGATTTGGGAGTGTCGTCGAAGGGGCGCCGGAATGTGGGAGTCACGTAAGCCTCGCCGCGCCCAGATTGCAGAGCAGGGGGCCGTGTCTGCTGAGGAAGGGCCGCTGTGTGCAACCTGTGCGCGCAACGCATCTACATACGCTGTGCTACCTACTCTGCAGAGCTACATACCGTGTGCTACCCATTCTGCAGCACTACATGCATTGCGCTACCTGTTCTACACGTAGTACATTAATCGGATGTGCAGCTAGTAGCCTGCGCCACACTGCTCCCACCTGGAAGGACACGATAAGGTTCATGGTGTACAGCGCGCCGCCCGCCAGGTCGCTCTGGGTGCATGCGGAGGCGGGGTTGCCGTACTGTGCCGTACAGAAGGCCACGTCCATGGGCACCCACAAGGCGGTGTACACCAGGTCCAGCAGCAGCACGGCCAGCGTCCACAGCACCGCCAGGCCGCTGTCCGGCTGCATGACCGGCAGGCCCCAAATGGAGCCGCGGCTGGGGACGGACGTGGGGAGAGCACGCAGCGGGCGTGAGGCGGGTACGTACGGTACGCGTAAAACGCGAGGAAACCGTGTAAGGCGTCACGGGATCACGGACACATTGGTGCATGCACGCAATGACGAAGCGTGACATGCAGACGCAAGAACGACGAATAGGCGACGGGTGTGAGGGGCGGGCCAGCAGCACCAGCAGCGCGCGACGTGCGTTTCCCTTCGTCTCAGTTGGAGGTAGGGACTAGGGAGGTCGCAGTGCGAGCGCGTAGGCATGGAGGCAGGTGTGATGCACGTGTACGACACGTGGCTTCCCACGCGGCAGCCGTCGCCAGAAAAGGCCGCCTAGGGCTGCACATGCCTTGATGAACATGCAACTTTTACTGGCCAGGCAGACAGGATCCCGAAACAGTACGTGTCGATACGTCCCTGCCACTGTACTCACGGCGGCTGCTCCTTGGGGTGCATTGCCTTTCCATCCTCCACCTCGCCAGAACCAGCGCCCCCGCTGTCCCGCTCTTGCCCCCGACCAGGGCCAGGGCCACAACCGAGCGGCACTGCCTCCGAGCCCGCCGCAACCCTGCTCCTGCAGCAGTAATCGGCGCATTGCCATGGCTTTTTACGTAGCTAGGCTGGACAAGAGTCACAGTAGTGCGGCAAAGTGGCGCCTCGTGTGCAGACCTACCCGTGTGCACTCCCGTCCCGTTGACATCCCACCCTGTGTCACGGCCTTGACCACCCAACCCCAGCCCCAGTCCCAGCCTTGCGCCTCAACCGATAACCCCAGCCCCAGTCCCAACCAAAACATAATGTGACAACTATAGCCCCAGCCTGCAGCCTCCAGGCCAGCCCCAACTATAGCCCCAGCCTGCAGCCTCCAGGCCAGGACCGCCCTCATCTCACGTCCAGGAGTGTCCGTCGCTGACCCCCAGCTTCCTCAGCAGCCGTGTCCACGCCGGCCCCGGCACCTCCACGTGACGACCAAGCAGCGCCACCAATCCTTGGTCGCCTGGGGTTGACAAGGGCGGTAAAGAGGAGGAGACTGCTTTGGGCAAGTAAGTATGGTATGCATTAGGGTGAAGGCGGCACGTCCACGTGGTGACCAAGCAGCACATGTAACACAGAATGCCAAATGCCGCAGCAGCGCCATCAGCCATTTGCTGGCGGTGGAACGGAGGACGTTAGGAAGAAGGAGAGATAGGGGTGAGACTGATGTGGTAGGCATGGGTCGAGTTCAGGTGCGTGAAGGCGCACTGGCGGTTGGGGTACGGTGGAGAGCGGTTGGCAACGCATACGCACCGGATGAGATGTGCTGGTCTCGGGGTTCGAAGTCACGGTTGGAGGGAGGTGTGGCGAAGCGGGTCATGGCGCGGAGGAGCGCCCGGGCGAGGCGGCAGGGGAGGGCTACCAGGGTCCGGGTGTAGGAGCGCAGGAGGTACAGGAGCAGGAGGATGACGAGTATCGGCAGGGGCAGCAGCTCTGGGTTAGCCAACCCAGCGCCCATTGCCGCTATTGTAGGAATACGATTATAATGCTGTTGGGATAGCGCTTTTGTCCGCCGCGACAGGGCAAACCAGTAATGTCGCCCAAGCAATTTTGCGCAATTTAGCGCGTGCGTGCTCCTTTGCCGGACGGCAGCCCGAAGCGCTCAGGCCGTCAGTTGCTCAACCAAAACTGGAAACTGGGATGTAATGAGATCGATTGGCGCACAGCGCGCCGTGACATGGCATGCTGTAATCGATGCGATTTGTAGTCGGGGTCCCGTGTCCCTACGCCGACCGCACGGCCGACCGTCTCCGGGCTGGAACCGAGGCTCAGGCCTTGGTGCGCGCAGCAGGTCTGACTGGAGTACGATTCGCTAATGCTCTGATGTGCATATCCTGACGCCGTAACGAGCGTTTTGGTCTGCGCGGCATGTACATGAACGCGCAAAAGACGGCGTTCTGCAGGCTCACGTGCAGGCCCGTAGTACCAGTTAGTACAGGTGCTTCGCCAGACCGCGACGCAAGCGTTGAGATCCGCCCGGCACAAGAACACCACATGAATGAAACGCTTCATCCCTTCTGCTCACTGCTAGCCGCCTCGCTGCCCCGTCTGGCGCCCCACGCATGCCCCGACGCCCTTCCCTTCCTGTGGCTCTGCCCGGAAGCTGCTTGCTACTTAGTCGTGCAGGTGTATCACGTGACCCTTGCGCTACCAGGCCAACACCAACAATGCTTCTCCCGCGCACCTCATAGCCCCACTCTCCCTGCCGACGGCCCAATATATATACATAACACTAATAAGCAAGCAAACAGCACCCCCCACCCATGCCCCACGCCCCCACCCTTTGGCCCCCTACAAAAACCACAACTCACCACCCTTACATGCGCCTCGCACCTTTGTTCTCGGTCATGGCAAGGATTGCTCCACGTTGCGCGGCGTGTAATTAGCAGCCAGCTGCTGCAATTTCACCACGCCTTGCTGCACCCTTGGTGTGCTGCCCTGCTGCGCCGCCGCAGCGGCCGTGCACATGCTGGATCTGCCCAGCCCGCACGCAAGCGCCGTGCAGCACCGACTCGCCCACGTTCCCCGTAACGTGCAACGCGTTTACGCTGAATGCTGTCACTTGGAGCTGTACGGCGAGTAGCTGGTAATCACCAGTACGGCAGGCCGTACACTGCCGTATGTTGCAGAGCAGGCAGCTGCCGTGGTCACGTAGTCTTTGTCAAGGCCCTGGGGTGTTGGGTGTTGGGTGTGGGTTGTGGGTTGTGGGTTGTGGGGCGCAGGTTGCAATGAGTGGAACTGACAGCAGATGTTCCTGACTGCGCACCAGGCCAGGTATTGGGCGCCTCTGGTGTCACGGGACCACAAAATGAGGTGAAGGAACCGGCTTCGGGCGCTGAGGGAAGACATCTCTCTCAGCAGTCAGCACTGCACACCTTCTTGCCCCACCCAGTATGCGCACTCAGCAAAAACAACCATTTCACTGCGGCCCCGTCCACCCCTTCCCCATTCAAATAAACCTACCACGTGAGTGCCGGTCACGAAGGCCACTGCCCCGCTTCCGCCACGAAGCGGGTGTTTCCGTTTGCCATTTTGCCGCTCCGCGGTTTCCCCCGCTTCCGCCCTCATTCAGCGACGCCCCAAACGCCCACCACGCCAGCAGGAGCTGCGGTGGCAGCAGCAGCAGGGGAAGCATCAGGGGCTGCTGGACCCTGCACCACCACCACTCCGCCCCGGGCCGCAGGGCAACCACCGGGCGCTACAGGGTTGGGCAGCCCAGGAGGGCACGGACCCACAACGGTGTTGCTGCGGCTGCGGCTGCTATGCACATGAAGACTGAAGCCCCCGGCCCCATCAAAACGCTGCCGCTGCCACCACTGCAGCCGCCGGTGCTGCGCTACAGCTGCTGCTGCCGCCGCTGCTGCTGCCCCTGATGACGCCAACCCCATACTGCATACGGCAGCAGACAGAAGCCGACGCGCTCAACCGCCAGCACCTGTCACGCCGCAAGCACTCGAATCCCGAACCCTCCGCCGCCGCCAGCCCGGACGCGTGCACAGTACCGTGGAACGGGCCACCTGCACCCACCGCCGCCACTGCACCCACCGCCGCCCTTCAGCGCCCTTCAGCACCGGGCCCTGATGAGCACCTGCCAGCGGTACGGATGCGTCGGCTTCCGCTTCCAATGCTGCGCCGCGTGCCGGGGACGCCTCATCACGCTTTCGGTGACCACTGCCGGAGGCAACTGACCAACTGTACCGAGCCCACGTCCAGAGGCCCATCTGTGTGCGACCCCGGCAGTGCGTCCGCCGCCGGCGCCTGGCCGCTGAGGCTGCCGCCAGCGTCACGTGCCGCAGCGTGAGGCGGCGGCAGCCCGCGCACAGCAGCACCGCCACCATGGAGCTGAGAGTCAGGTGTGTTAACACATTGTGCACCAGCACCAGCTGGGACACACCGCGGAAGGAAGTGCCCCAATTCTCCCCTGCCGCACCGCCATCGGCCTTGCTGTCCCGAGTACGACGACCACCGACGCCGACGCCGCCGCTGCTGCTGCAGCTGCTGCAGCTGCTGATGCTGCTGATGCTGCTGCTGCTGCTGACGACGAGACGACTTGGGATCATGCCGTCATCGCTCCCGCTGTCCCCCTTCAAGCTGCCCGTACCAAGGGCGGACCCCGTTGTGCCCACGCCTCACAATGCACATTCGGTCCTTCCAGGGCCTTGGCACTAACGGCCCAGCTGCAGGCGGGAACCTAAGCGTGGCTTGCTTCCGCCTTGGGACCAGAGCCAGCTGCAGGGGGTCTCGCCTGTGGACCCCAAACCACCTGCACTGTGCCTTACTACCCAACATGGTCTGCGGTGTTGGTGTTATTATTGTCGTTGGTACTGATGCTGCTGCTCTTCAAGGCTACTCTCCAGCGCTGCCACCAGGGTACTCCTCACCGGGGTACTCCCCCTGCTTCCCACCCCTACCCTTGCCACTCCGTGGATAACCCCCACCTGCCGCCTTGCTGCTGCAGCCCCTCCAGCTGCCGCAGCTGGCCCCACTCCCACGTCCAACTCCACGCCTTCAACCGTTTCAAAGGCCAGTGCATGCCAGCACCCTCCGTCGCCTGGATCGTATGGAGACGCCCATCCTGCCAGCAGCGGATGCTACCTCCGCTGCCGAGTACCGACATTGGCACCGACATGGTGTTATCGCGCGGGTCAGGTCATGACGCGGCGACTTTCAAAGCTCGCCCAATCAGTTGCTATCCTCTCCACGAATATCGTTTGAGAATGCTGGAAGGCATGGACAGGTAACAGGCCATTCAACGAGAACCATGTTGTGCTGCGTTGCCCTGCGCCCTACGCGCGCAATGTATATCAACTTTGCAACCCAGGGAAAAGCAGCTTGCGGTAGTGACATGGACTTACTGCAGCGCCGTAAGCCCTGGTACCTGAGCTCAAGTTGCAAACGGTTGCAGCAGGGGAGCCCCTGGTTGTGTGGTTGAGTCAGGTTGCGTGTACTACCAGGCAACCGGGTTGATGGTAATTGCCATGGCACTTGCACATCGATTCATAGTGACTGGGTGTTTACATGTACCAGTAAATGCTCACAGGATCGACCGATTTGGCAGGAAAACCGCTGTCTGCACTGGCAGGTACAAACGGGCAGGTACGGCAGACCCGGATGCCGGCAATGGGCATGTGGGGCAGTGTCGGCAAGGGGCGTCAGTGTTCCTTGCTTATACGAGAGCCGCCACACACGCACACGGTGAAGTGGCATCACGACACGATCAACATGTCAGCTCCCACGCACCATTGTCCTTTACCGGTACCGTACCGTACCTGGCCACCACCCGCAATGTCATGCACTTATTAACCCGGCTTAACACAACGCCGTGAAGTGGTAGAGCGGAACTTGGTCTGCACTGTGTGATTTACATTGCAGGCCGGGGCCGGTGAAGGGCCCCGTCTGGGTCATGGGCCATAGCGGGAGGAGGGTAACGGCGGGGACTCGGTGAGGCTGTCCTGGCCGGGGCTGGGGCCCGTGTGGGGGCGGCGTGTGCAAGTTGCCTGAACAGGTGTCTGCTCGTCCCTTTCGGCGTGCTCCTTACGCTGCCCATGTCACCCCTCTGCAGCGTGCAGATGCGTGGATGACAGAGGCACCGGCACACAACAGCTCACCGCCGACTCCTCTCCCATCCCTCAAGTACTGCGGACACGTGCTGAGCAGGGGAACTCCCCTCCCCTGGTGCTAAGCACTGGCCAACCTGGTGATGTGCATACCAAGATGTTACCTGTGTTGCAAATGGGGGCGCAGATTTGTGAAGCGCTACCTGGATGCCTATTCGTGTGTAGTCTGTAGTCTGTTTCCCGACTATTCGGAACTTACAGGCACTACTGCGAGGACCGAGGAGCGATATGCGAATGCCGGTACCATAGCTTAGCCATAACAATGAAGTCACTCTTTCTAATATCGTTTTGTGTCATCTGGCTGGGTATAAATGCACGAGTTTGCGCCGCGACGCTTCCAGAGGGTGTGCCCGGTTCTGGTGGTGACTCTGGCAGCGCACCCCAACGGGATCCCCCTGAACCTAATCGCAACTCGGAGTGGCAGTCCTTTCTCACAGCGGCAGCACGGGGTATGCCACAACTGCGTTCGTCGCTAGCGTTGCTCTGGGCGCAACAAAACGCCACGTACTATGGGCAGCTGCTGGCAGCCCAGTTCCAAGCTGCCTACGGCACAGCGCCACCCCAAAACGTTGTCAGCAACCTGACAGCCACCATATTGGGGACGTACATACAAGCGACCGCTGGCAACACGTCTACTCATCCGGGCGTCATCTCCCACGGTGCAACCGGTATGAATTGTGTATTCACGAGCGCCGCCCCTTTGATACAATGCTGTATGACCGCACCATGCAACCATACTCTTACAGGAGGTGAAATGGCAAATTTGCCCACACCAGTAATCAACGTGGGAGGCGGGCAACCTCCTGCCATCGAAGGTGCGTACTAGAAGAGCGTGTGGTGTACAGCAATTGCCCTGCCTCACCTCAAGAAGGACGCCTGTTTAACGGTTGCTCTGTAGGGTACAGCACCCGGAGCTACCAGCGTAATGCTGATGGGCAGTACGTGCGGACGGATGAGGGCCGGCGCCGAAACCGTGAGGCTAAGCAGGCCCAGAGGCAACGCCAGCAACCTCAGCCGGATAAAGGTGAGGGCCATCCGGGTGCACTTAAGAGCGATTGGCATGTGGCAAGAGACCGACATAGTGACACGCGATTGGGCTGGCATGGTGTTGCAGACAACGGCGAACGAAGTTACATGCGGAATGCTGACGGGCGCTACGTTAGGACTGACGAGGGCAGACGCCGCAACACAGAGGCAATTCAGGCTCAGCGGAAGCGTCAGCGCGATGCTTCTGGTGCAGGTGGGTTTTTATCTGCAGGCGAAATGAACGCAAGGAGCAGGTGCGGAGCCGGTTTTGCTAAGACCAAACTGTGGAACGTCGCAGGCAGTGGCCAGGGAAGGCCAGCTCGTGCTGCAAGGGTCCTGTCTACGGACAGCCAGGGGGGTAAGTGTAAAAGCCGTTAAACCCTTGAAGGGTACTGCTACGGACAGTGCTGCCTATAACGCCGTAAGATCCCTTTTGCAGGTGTCCTGGCGATGGTGTCCAGCATCTGGCAGCGTGTACTCCGTTTCCTGGGTCTACGCACAGCTGATGGGTTTGTGCGCCGCTTGGAGGATCCACCTAGCGCCAGGGTCCAAGACGGCTGGGATTGGAACAAAACCGTTCAGTCAGCTGCAGCGTTCAACAGCGAAGTCGTCAATCGCTCAGCTACGTTGGTGTGCTCAACGTGCGCTTGCCGGTTCAGCCCATCGGATGTGGCTGACGGCAGTATGTGCAGCGTTGAGTACTCAGATGATGGTGCAGCACCACGGTTGAAGGTCACGTCTGGCTCTGTAAACGCTTCGGTATCATTGTCGCTGCTGGACGTGAACGGTTCGGCACCTACTGAGGAGATACCACGTTCGGGCTTGACCGTTACCATCATGAAGGACAGCCGCCGGTACTGCCTCTTTGCGTCCTCCAACGCCCAATCTGCTGCATACAACGAGGCAGGCGACATCACGCAGTTGCGTGTTTGTGCCCCATGCCAACGGAGCCTTGCCAAGAATGAGGTCAGTACGGGACGGCATGACTGGAGGTATGCTGCTTTTACGTGCAGGGCGTGTTGCTGAGAAAATACATGTGGTTCAATACGTAAGGAGACGGGAGTTGGGCTAACCTTACGTGTGTCTTGGACCTTTGCAGGTCCGGCCTGAAATGTTGGTATGCTTGGACCCTGGGGAACCCCCTGCTGGCTTACCTAAGCTGACGCTGGTGGAGCAGCTGTGCTTGGCCCCAATACGACCGTTTCGGCACATGGTGGTCCTCAAGCCGACTGGTGCTGGCAACCGTACCTTGCCTCACGACAGCTTACATAGGGCGTTAGTCGGAGTAAGGGCCATGCACGCAGTGTGTCCATTCTGGAGGACCTACGTGTTAACCCTCTGAAGATGTGGCCATCGTACGGTGTGGACTGGCCTCCCGGTGAAGAGCATGAATTACGCCCTGAAGCCCAAGCTCGCCGCTGCCTATGGAAGTTGATCCCTGCCGCGGTGCTGGCTGCTATGGATGCGATCGCGGCCTCTTACGGTGGTGGTGTCGTTGTTGCGGGTGGGGCTGTGCTCGCAGCGCTCGTGGTCAACATGTGGTCCAATGATGTGGACTTGTTCTTGCACAGCTTTCCTGACTCTGACAGTGCTTGCATGGCTGCTTTCGAGCTGCTGGAAGTCCTAGTTCGCGGGTACTATGGCATGAGGCCTGTGCAGTGGCTTGTGCGCGAGTTGGTGTTCACGTCCCGCGCGCTGACCATCGTGTTTCGGCAGCCTGGTGACAACCAGTTTCGTAAGTTTCAGATCATCTTACGCAACTTTTCTTCCGCCCAGGCTGTGGTTGAGTGCTTCGATCTTGATTGCTGCCGTGTATTTTGGAGCCAGGGTCAGTTCTTGGCGTCGTACCGTTGGCGAGCTGCTGTTCAGTACGGCTGCAACTTGTTTATGCCGTGGGGTTCCGAATCGCGCCTGGACAAGTATAACACACGTGGCTTCGTGGCGGTGTTTCCTGTCAAGCTTGCTGGGGTGGTGCACACACGTATCATTCCTGCTGGGGGTGGCGGCTATCAGTCCAGCCAGGTAATCGCCACTGTGTCCCTGTTGCGTCCGTGCCAACTTGCTGCTATGCGTGTTTGTGCCCTCTCAGTGATCGAGCGCAATGCACACATCAGTGCCGCCGAGTGGTTGGGGGTGTCTGACGTGGTCCTGGTTCCGCACGTGTAACATCCTACGGTACAAGCGGTGTTGGATCGAGCGTATCACAACTGGTTCGGATACGACTTAACCGTCAACCAGTTGTACGTACTACTCACCAGCTGTACCTACCGCCATCTGGTGTTCAGGGGCATTGCCAGTAGGTAGCATTGTACAAGTAAACTAATGAAAGTAACATGGTCGGATATGTGTCTTCGTTGGGGCTAAACACGTTTGAGAATGTAATAGCCGTACGAGTCTCCTTTTCCAGCCTTCATGCCTCACTTGGCAGCCATGCCCCACATGCCCCACCACAATGCCGCTTTACAAGCTGCAAAATCAGTGCAAGTCCACTATCTGCAAGGGTGCCACTTGCCAACAGAACCTTGTCCAGCATGCCCTGCATTCCCATGACACATAAGACACCTTTCGCAAAAACCTTGGCTAAACCCCAATCTCCAGTGCAGTTCCAGTGTACACCTATGCAATGCAATGCACGTACTTATGACCACCTCTAAGTCCACCAGAAATTTTCATCACGCTGCAGCTCCTGACGGCGGCAGTTGAGGCACCTGTGTTGCCGCTGCGGCTGCCCGCAGACGCTGTAGCTCTGTGGCCAGGTGAACCTCCACGCCACTCATTCGTGTGGCTTGCCAGAATGCATCAATGACACGATCTCGCTCGGAGGCAGCATTGCCTGCGTGCGGGTCCCACAGCGGGGCCACGGGGATCACTGCACTCCACGCCCGGAACCGACTCTTGATGACAAACAACGAAGCTCGCTTAATGCCCCCGCCGTCAGATGGCGGCGTAAAGTGCGCAAGCCAATAATTCTCACGGAACGACAGGCCCTGGCAATAGTAATCAGTGACCGCGTACCCTTCACCCAGGGGAAGCCCCACACGCCGAATACGCAATGATGTGATAGTGCTACACATGGGGTACAGGGTGACACGAAAGCTGCACGGCAAGGGAAACACAGGTTACAGATAGGAGGACTACCTTGCAGCACATCATGTTAGAGAGTTAGTGTTTTTGGCTGTGAGTACGGCATAGGTATGGCCATGCGAGAACCACCCTGACATGACAGCGTCGTGTGCACCCGACTCAGGTGCCGTTTGATACGTGACTGGACGTGCATTGCTTTCATAGTGTCCGCGTCCTTGGTTTATGAGCAGACGTTCCTGGTTAAGGTTCGCAGCTTGGTAGAGCCGCGCGGTGGGGTTGGGTGGGGGGCAGACAAGTGTGTTAGCATACCGGTACTTGTGTGTTAGCCCAGTGGGTGGAGATGTGGCTCGAGCTTGGTGGACACCACTGAGCCCTGGAGGTGGGGCAGGGCATTAGGCTGTAAGCAGGCGTGGGAGGACGGAGCACGGGCTGGTTCGAATTTGGACTTCCAGTCACGATCCCATACCATTTCCACACGTGTAAACCAATGTCACATTACAGCAACAAACCAGCCCATGCAACTGGCCCAACACAAGCAAACCGGCATCCATCGAAAACACGGGTGCGCCGAGCAAAGGGAGGCCCTTACTTTACCAAGATGTTACCTGTGTTGGCTTCGGTCCAAGGCCCATACGCTGCCGCGCCT
>VFQN01001617.1_pt1 | contig 36995 bp, 53 predicted proteins | sample 3512371 | NCBI WGS metagenome assembly VFQN01 (sample SAMN10412370, study PRJNA504923) | tailings metagenome | isolation source: Replicate 2 from Balatoc abandoned mine | place: Philippines: Itogon, Benguet | collected 2017-08-28
TAATTAATTTTCCAATCTCCACTTTCCCCATATTCTCCACTCTGAAAAACCCTGTTTGCCCCCGCATCCGGCCCCAACGATACCTTCGGGCAGCTGGACCGGGTCAACCCCTCGTGCGGTGCGCCTTGCGCCTACAACGCCACCACTGGGACAAAATTTTGGGGATTTGTAAGTGGGCAGGCTGGTGCTTCCTCGTGGGCCGTACAGTAATCCGAGTCCCTGACACAGGGGTGCCATGTCAAACCCGTATGGTGCCTAGCCTTCCGGCACTCGACAGCGTTGATAAGTGCAGCGTAGCCCTTCATCGTCCTAGCCTAACCTCAACGCTCAACGGTTTGCCAGCCTTTTGAGGCTTACTCCTCACGCCTGCACCCGGGCCCTGTTTTCCTCACAGGCAGCTGCAGTGGTGTACATGCGCTCGTTCAGCACCGCTCCGAACGCCCCTCTGTCCATGCACCCCATCCTGGCCCTGGCCAAAGTGGGCCTGCGCTACAAGCTAGTGGCCGCCAACGGTGCGGTGGTGCTGGCCAGCGATTCGCCGCCGCGTGACCCCGTGCTCGTGGACGTCATCATGCCTGGGACGCAGGTACGAATAAGCAATAGGAGTGGCCAACACATTACAACACCACGAACATACGCGTACTACTTACTGGTACGTCTTTGCGGGCAACACGGCCCTTGACTGGCAAATCATGGACGGTAGCTGTAGTGGCAGCACGGCAGCTCCAGTAGTAGACCCTGTAATGGCCACCACACGCATTGCCATTGGGTTCACGTGCACCTCTGAGCCAGCAGGTGCAGCGCAGTGACCCGTCCCATCCCCATGCGCGACGGAAGGTGATGTGGCTAACCCGCTCGTCGGCTGCCCGGCCTGTGTGCTGCTGCACTCCGTTTTGCCACAGTGGGCGCTGCTGGTCAGCGGGCACGGCCCGTGGCGCCCCGTGTGGCTGCCGGGGGTCATCGTGGTGGTGGTCGTGTGCTCGGCGGTGGCGGCGGCACTGCTGTTCGGCGTCCTGCTCACCAGGTATCGAGCCCACACGAGCTGCGAGCTGCATGGGAGTAGGAGCACTCAGGGTCGCATTCGCAACACTGTGTGCTGCGGTACGGTACCGATACCCTCGTCGGTCCTAGACCGCCTAGTCGGGCATCAGTGCCTCGTTGCACGTGTGTTGTGTCCTAGTGTCGCTGGGGCTTTCTGTTCCTCAGGCGGCGCAACCAGGAGCGGCTCTGGAGGTGCTGCTGCATCCCAAATACGCACGCCTACATGGCTCTGTGTACCTGTCAACTGATGTGGACTGCTATGCACATGTCATGCACCCGCAGGCGGCGCAACCAGGAGCTGCTGGAGGCGCTGCTGCCGCGCGAGGTCATCCGCGGCCTCCATGCGCACGGCGCCGGGGCCATGCTGGGTGCCCGGCAGGCGGTCACAGGTGCGAGAGGTTGCCTCTCGGCCATGCGGCCGGCAGCAGCAGCAGTACTGCGGTACGGTGGTACTGTGCTGTGGCGGGAGGCCAGGCAGCGCGACGCGCTGGGCGGCGGGGATGGCCAGTCCCTTACCACGTCTGTGCTCCACAGGACGGCGGCCTCTAGCTCGCTTGCCGCTTGGTTGTGTCCTTGCCGACCCCCCCCAACCCGCCGAGCTGCTGCGCGGCCTGCTGCATTGAGATGCCACCAGCTGGGGAGAGCCCCCACGTGCGGGACGGTGTGGTGCCTGCGATGTCCTGGCCCCAACACCCGCCCGCCTACCCTGGCCCCTCAGACTCCCCGGCCGAGCTGCTGCACGGAATGCTGGAGGTGCTGCTGGCAGGGAACGGCCCCGACCTGCGGGATGTGGTGCTGCTGCGGAGCCTGCTGCTGCAGAGCGCGCCGTGGTACGCCCCCGTCAACGCGGGCGAGCAGATCAGGAACGCACACCTGGACGTGAGTTGCCGTTGCCAACACGACAACTGTATCGTGACCGATCGGCTGTTACGCGTGCGGTACCTGAGCAGACCGGGAACGTGTGCACGCTTGGACGTGCGTCGTCGACGTGACGCTGTTTTGTGCTGGTAGCTGTTGCGAACGCCCTGTCCTGGGCCGCCACGGGATCATGACTCCAGCCGAGGCAGGGGGTTTGACGCTGTCGCCTGCTAGTGCCGTTCGTGCCCCTTACCGCCGCCCTCACCGCTCTCTGCCTATCGCAGACCGACGTTGCACGAGCTCTCATGCGCCAGCTGGGTAAGGCTTCCCATGATGAGGTCCAGATGTTTCCGGGCTTGGAAGCGCTGGAGACGGATGCCGGCAACGCTGGCTTCAACTCCAAGGAGGACGCCATGGACCCCATGCTGACCTTTGAGGACATCCACTCCGGTGGCTTGACTGGAGACAGAACGAAGCAGAGGCAGCAGCAGCAGCAGCAGCAGCAAGACGACAATGCACGCTGCCACACCCTGCACGGCGCCCTGAAGCTCATCATGGCCCCCGAGCCCGACACATTGTTCCCAGAAGCGCAAAAATCTCTGCCAAGCTCCGCAGGGCTGTTCTCGGGCGAGGCTACGGCGGCGGCGGAGCTGCTGTGCGGCAAGACCTGCACAGGTGTCCTGGACGTTGCGGCAATGGCCACCAGGAGCGCGTCAAGCCTGTCTCAGCAGCAGCAGCAGCACCGGCAGCAGCACAAGCAGCCTGGTGTCTTGACTCGACTGGGGTGGAACTTCAGCAGCAGTCGCCCCGCCTCCGGCTCAGTGCCTTCGACAGGCGGCGCCCAAGCAGCTGCCGGCAGCTCCACCCTTCGCCTGCAGGGCCTCCTCAAGACACAGCCCTCGCTGCCGGCACACCTCTGGGACGCCAGAGCACGGCGCCGCAGCGTGGGCCCTGCTGACATGAACACCGGCCCGGAACGGTCCACCGCGTACGCCGGCTCGCCGCTCGCCGCCAGCAGTCAGGCGCTTCAGGGCCTAGGCCCGGACACTGCTGGCCAACCGACTGCAAGGCGGGGTGCCTCCCTTGACGTGGCGGCCAGCTCAGAGGAGGGTTACGACACGGCGGCGGGGGCTGTGGGTGGCCCAGGGCAGGCGGGAGCCAGCGCTGAGGGCGCCCCCCCGTCGGGGGGCCATGCGCAGAGGACCAGCGATTCTCCTCCTGCGGCATGCCTCCTGACGACGGCGCCGACCTTCAGCGCTGTAGTAGTTGCTCGTGGAGCTGCGAATGCGGGCGGGGCGGGTTCTGGCAGCGCACCTGTGGGCAAGGAGCCTGTGCAAGAGAGGGAGGAGCGACCGCCGGATGGCCGGACCGAGGTGGATGTGGAGTCGCTGGGCCCAGTCCGGGGCTCCCCCAACGCGCCGTTGTTGGACGAGGTAGGGCTTGTGGGACAAGGGACCGCTACTGAAGTACGGTTAGTACGGAACAATGGGAGCGCTGTGGAAGTACCGGTATGGCCAATGCCGCTGGGGGGCCGTCGACACCTAGCGCTGTGCGGTGTGACTTGGCCTGCGTCTTGGTGCGAGCCGCGTGGCCCGTGGTGCGATGCGGCGACGCCCTTATCCACCTTCAGTATGAACGGTGTCAGTCGTACCTGTGACTTCCTGTGACTGTTTGTTCTTCTGGCGGCGAGATGCCTGGAACCCACCGAAAGCAATCGTGGCCGCACAACCGACGTCCATGCACAAGCATAGCACCGGCACACCGCTGTGCTCCACAGGTGGAGCGGCTGCTGTCGCAGTGCGACGGCCGTCGTTGTGGCTGGTGTGTAAACTCCTTACACCTGGTGTATTAACTCCTTGTGCGCCGTCTGCAGGTGGAGCGGCTGCTGTCGCAGTGCGACGGCCTTCGGTACGACACGTGGGCGCTGGATGCAGCCACCGGCGGCCACGCGCTGAGCGCCATGGGCTTCTTCCTGCTGCAGCGCGAGGGGCTGACCGCGCGCTTCCGTGTGCCCCCGGCCCGGCTTGTGCGGTGAGCAGCTGCTCACGTACCATATTAGGCTGTACCCAGGGCGAAGAGGTATTGAGAGTACTGCCTTCAGCTGTTCTGCTTCTGGCCTGCTCGCTAGCAAGGGGCGGCGGTCCTAACACGCATGCGTTGGCAGTTGCCTTCGCGCCACCTGCTGGTCCGCTAGACTGCTGCATGATGACTGGTGCTGCAGGCTGCTGCGCGCGCTGGAGGCAGGCTACCCGGCCTCCAACCCCTACCACAACCAGGTGCACGCGGCGGACGTGCTGCGCTCGCTGCACGTGCTGTTGCGCGCCTCGCGGCTGGCCGAGCACTACGTGGACCACCTGGGGCTGATGGCGGCGTACTTTGCGGCGGTGGGTATTGCTAGGAACTGGTGTAAGGCGTCAGGGGTCGAACGGCGGTGGGTGTGGGGATGGAGGGCCCTGCTGCGGAATGCCGGGTTTGCCTTCAGTCCTTTCCCGGCATAAACTCACTCTTGGCAAATCTTTAATCGGCGCCACGTACGACCATTTGGCGTTCTTACTGAACAGCGTAACGGGACGGTTGATTTCCTTGTGCGCAGATCATCCACGACCCCGGCCACCCCGGCCTCACCTGCTTACGTACCTCACTGAAACTCTGCACCCCACCCCACCATGCCCCGATGTGTGCGGTACCCCCAGATCGTGCACGACCACGGCGACCCCGGCCTCACCTCCTTGCGCAAATCCCTGCTGTGCCGTGCCCCACTGCCCCATGCCCGCCCACAGATCATCCACGACCACGGCCACCCCGGCCTCACAGGCGACTTCCTGGTGGCCACCTCGCACCCGCTGGCGCTGCGCTACAACGACCGCTCGCCCCTGGAGTCGCACCACGCTGCCTCCGCCTTCGAGCTGCTGGCCGCCCGCCCCGACCTGGACATCATGGAGGGGATGAGCAGGGAGCAGCGGGCCGCCTTCCGCAAGCAGGTGGGCCCAAGCGGTTATGTCAGGTTTGGGGTGCCTAGGAGCAGCTGGGAGGGTCAGAGTGGTGGCATCAAGAGGCCATCGAGGGGCGGGGCAGGGAGCAGCGGGCCGCTCTCCGCAAGCAGGTGGGCCATGCATGCTTTGCACAACTGATATGAACGTGTTGCAACACGGCACCTGAACAACCAGGTGTACGTTTAATCAGTTGCTAAGGAGCTGTGTTAAGACTCCAGGTCAAGCGAGCTGCAGCTGCCCGTGAGGCACCTTGCTATATGCGATGCTGCCGGACTTGCTAATGACCGGCCCCACCCTGTCCTGCTTGGCGCTTACTCATCGCTGGCTGCCGTACGGCAGGTGATCGAGATGGTGCTGGCCACCGACTTCAAGCCCGATTAACGCAACACGTTTTATAATCTCATTGTTTGCTACTATTGCTTATTCCCCTCGTTCCCACAGGTTATTGAAATGGTGCTGGCCACCGACATGAAGCAGCACTTCGCGCTGGTGGGACAGTTCACCGCCACCTCCCACCGGAGGGCTGCGGCAACGGCTACCGAGTCTAGCAGGACGGGGACGGTGGACCTCACGCCCCGTGGCGGCGGGGCAGCTGGAGCGGCGGCCGCACCGGGTGCTGAGCCACCGAGCCGGGTGGTGAGGCAGACGTCCAGGCGGCGATGCCAGGGGTGAGCACCCACCACCACGTGCACGCTCGCTGCACACAGCGTTCTAAAGCACGCAGTGGCTGACGTCTGCTGCATGCTTGTGGACATCCTGTTGTGTGGCCGCACGTGTGTTACCTTCAACGGTAGTCTTAATCCTGGCTAGGGCTCTCGCTCTGCCAGCAAGCTGCTGCGTGCCCTGCTGCCGCCCGCCCACGCAGTGCGCTGCTGGGTGGCACACATGCCACCACCGCCGCCGCCAGCACCCCCGTCACCAACCACAACGGCGCTGGAGTTGCCGCCACAGCCAGCGAGTGCGACTTGGCGCCGGTGCCGTTGGACGAGGCGGAGAGGCTGGTCAGCCTGCAGGTGGGATACGGCGGGTATCGCACGTTGCGAGGAGTGTAGCGTTCAGTCAAAAGCGTACACAACGCGGTGCTCACTTTTGGAAAAGGGGCGGCATGCACACAGCCCACGTGCCGGGTGTCGTTGATTGCCATGTGCTGTACCGTTTTGGGCTCAGCCGGTGCCCAAAAGCACTACCTTCTGCTAAGTGTTGCATCGCGAGGACCAGCTCGTGTGCGCAAGGCTTTCTGCGAGCTGCAAGCCCCCCCTGCCCGTGGATTCTGGGGCGAACAATACCCACCGGCTTGAACAACCCGCTCCACGCACCCCAGGTTGCGCTCAAGGTGGCGGACATTGGCCACCTCGCAGGGGAGCTGGCCGTGCACAAGAGGTGCGTTGCCCACGGCGCGGCAGGGCTAACAGCGCAAGCACCGTGCGGAACCAGACTGACGCTGAGGTCATTGGACGCGGTGCCAGGAGCTGTCCCCATGTGCCTTGACCGGCATGCGTGTGCGAGTCTCGCATGCGTGGTATGCCAGCGCGTTTGCCTATCTATCTCGTGCACTGCACAAACACTCTCTTTATGCACAAATTGAAACATGCATGTTGCGCTCTTGTCCCTGACATCCAAGGTGGCTTGGCGTGCTGGAGGAGGAGTTCTTCCGGCAGGGCGACCAGGAGCGGGCCCTGGGCCTGCCCATCAGCCCGCTCTTCGACCGCGCCAAGCAGGGCGTGAGCAAGAGCCAGGTGGGTAGGGCACAGGGCCCGGTCCCAGCCTATCGTGCACCTAAGGTACAGCGTACACTATTGAGACTACGTGCAGGCCGGCTTGTCTCGCAGTGTCTGCCGGTACACTCTCGCAATTCACGCGTGTGTACTTCCGTGCGATGCTGCAGGTGGGCTTCTTCGACTTCGTGGCGCTGCCGCTGGTGCGCGCCTTCGCGGCCGCCTTCCCCGGAGCGCAGACCGTGCTGGACTGCTTCGAGGCCAACTACCATCACTGGGTGGAGCTGCAGCAGCAGCAGCAGCAGCAGCAGTAGCAGTAGCAGTAGCAGCAGCAGCAGGACAAAGGACAAGCAGCATGAAATCTAGGACGCGTATTAGCTGCAGGGCTGGCGGCGGAGCGTACTTTGGGGGCAAACGGGGGTGAGAGGTTCTGCATGTCGCATGGGATTATAAAACTGCTGAAGCGCGTGATCGGAAGGAGGGTTGGTGACGTCATTGTTGCTCTGCCGTTGGACAGCGTCTGCCCATACACACGGCAGGCACTTAACTGCGTGCTGGCAGAGATTGCTGGTCTCAATAATAATCCTTCGACGTCGGGCTCAAGCCGAGAAATTGGTGCTGGCCTCGAACAAATTGGAGCTTATTCGCTGCCCTGCGGTTGAGGCCGTTCATGTCACAGGGTTGGGCACGCGTGTACCTGTGCCGGCGTGGATACTTTTCTCGCTGGCTGGTCGTACTGACCGAAGCACCAACTCCTTTCTTGTACGTGTGGTTTCTGTGCTGCTGCACCGACGTTGCTGTTGCGCATGCCCACCTAGCAGCAGCACTCGTGGCACTGCAACGCCAACGGCCAAAGCGTTTTGTTTTCCTGGCACTATTGATGACCAGGGGTTTCCCCTGATTGCTTGCTTGCATCGATTTGCGTCCATATGGGTTTGCGCATCTTTCCAGGCCAGCGCAACCGGTCCTGGTGTAGAATTGGGGTGAAGTGGGGTATGAGGCGCTGGCATTAACAAAGGACGTGGGCGGACCATTTCTTTGTCTGTGCGGTCCTTCTTTCCTAGTCCATTATGTGTTTGGGGTAAGTGCTTCGCACTGCCTTGGCAATGGTAAAGTTCGGTCCCCAGCTCCCCTCAGCCTGGGGGTGCTCCCGAGGAGGATACGTTCTGGCCCGTGGGACATGGGCTTTACCCTCGCTTTCGCCACCCCTCAACAATCGTTGGCGTTATGATAATGCATCAAGAGCAAGTGGCGTTGGTGCCAGAATAGCCTGTTTAAGGCATGACGGTCAAACCGCTGGCACACAGCCGTTGGGTTCCCGTGCACCGTTGGCCCGCAGGTTGCATACCCCTCCCCTGCACCCTGACCCTCATGTAAAGCTGTGGTCCTTGCTGCCTTTCCTGCCCACAACAACAAGGAAGAGTACTTCACCATGGTCATGTGGATGGCAGTGCGAAAAGGTCTCGTGGCGGTGTGCAAGCCACCCCACGACAAGCCACTGCACACGCATATTAGGCCTTGTGCTGTTGGGGTCCCCGGTACGATCGGCACATGGGCCATGCCATGTACGACATTGGCCCCAGTGTTCCGGTCTTATTTGGCGAAATAATTCTGACCGCTCATATTTCGGTGCCGTCGGGTCTGGAAATTCTGACATCCGTACATTTTTCAGGATTTCTGGGCAAATCCTAGAGGAAACCCCTCTTGGAAATCCTGATTCGGTCAGGATTCTGCCCAAATAAATCCTGACAGGCCAATATCTTTGTCCAAAGCCTGCTGCGGCACCCTGGATCTTCACGGTATGCATACTGCGTGTCGTACCGTACAACATGCCGTACACAAGCAGCGCATAGCTGATACGCGCGTTTCCTGTGCGTCCCTTGGCGAGAAACGTTTACATAACAATAGAGAACGACATTACAAAGCGTAGGGCGTTTTTTGGGAGCAAATTGGCCATATTTTGGGTATGTACGGCAGGAGGAAGCTTCCTGTCGTACAGTACGGCAGATGGTTGGTACCCCCAGGGGGGTCCGAACCAATTTTGGGGCATGGGGTCGGACATTTTTTTCCTTACCCCCCCCCTGGACAGGCAGCCAAAAGGGCCGCCAAAATCATGATAATCCTGAAGACCGGGACACTGATTGGCCCGCTGTCATTGGCTCGGTGCCGCGGAAGGCTCTTGCATGCTGTACAGAATGCGTTGGAGCCTTCTTGTGGGATTGAATCTACGGAACGCAGGCGCCTTGTTTTCGTTAACCCACTTTCTGGCGGCTGTCAGGTCTTGCACAGCCGAACCGTGTCTGGATCTCGCCAGGTCTATCGATGGAGTCGTGAAGGAAAAGCAAAGAAGTCTTGTGACCGTGGGAAACTGTTGTAGCGGAGGGCGAGAGCATTGTAGCCCCACGGAACGTGGCTGGCTGCATGACACTTGCCTCAGTAGCTGTACTGGTCCGTGGCGCTGGCTGGCAAGACTCGTCATGTTTGTTGTTATAGTATTACAATCAGTGCCTCCATATACAACAATTGACCCCTACAGGAATGAAGCAACGATGGAAATATATCCCGGGTGCGTGGTAGCAGAACAGACTAGCGGGGCCCGTAGGAGAGTCCGTCCAAACCAGGGCCCTCTGATCCGAACCCACGCCCAAATGACAGACGAGGGCTTGACAGGCCAGCAACGTCACCGCAACTCCTACAGGCACACCCAACGTGGCCAATCAACTCCGCCACTTGATATGAGTCTCTTTGCCACACAGGCCAACCTGACGCAGGCACCCTTCTCACGTGCAGCGCCCCGTCCTGCAACAAGCAGGGGGGCCCGGCAGTGCAGGTTCACCAATCACATGTGGGCATTCTCAGACCCTTAGGGCAGATATACCATGTCGACCCGCAAGCGGCAGGAGCCCTAACATGGTCTCCCGCCTCAACATTGCCACACCCTTCCTGCATTTCGCGACGCCTGTGGCATATCGATAAGCTAGCAGCATAGCACACAGCCCGGTACACCAGGTCACACACAGCTAACGAAGCCAGTAGATCGCTTCAGCAATGACACGTTAATAGGCTCATACTAGCACGTGCATCAGGGCAAAGCGTGCAGACCGCGATGGCTCGCAAGAGCTACTGAAAGCAGCTCCCATGAACCTTCGCGGGGCGTAATACGGACGGCGACGCACATGAAGACAGCGAATCTCGAGCGAGACAAACGCTGTACGGCACTGAGGTGATATGCCAACGCCCGACAGCACGAAGGTATGGCCCTTATCATATTGCTCGAGCCACCGCGCTAAATTCCTTGTCCGTCAGGCCTCAATGCCACATGCACCACGGTAGTTAATGCCGTTGCCCTCCACCTCCATCACCATCGCCCTCCATATGAAACCGGCCTCACTTACAACCTGCCGTGTGCGTCTCTCCCTGCCGAAATACCTGCAGCAGCATGAGTGCCTTCCGCGCAATCACAGAGCACTAACTCTCCCATGGCTTTTGCACGCAGAAGGCGGCGACGTGAACAAAAGCACAGACCGAACCAGCGCACAGCAGCTGCGCTCTGATGCAACCATGTCGGCAGCTGCTACAGACGGCCCCGCTAGCTCATCTGTTCCCTTTTTCAGCCTAGTGGTACCCCACTACGAGATACAGTGCCTGCAGGCCAGTACGCGCACGCTCGCGCGGAGGCACCTGCGCACTATCTGCGCCCTGAAGCGACACACACCTGCACAATTGCAGCAAAGACTACTCGGCATGGGCGCAACCCATGCGTTCCGCGACCGCCTACCCACACGGACAGGGTCCCCTGCATGGGTCCCCTCCTCACTGCGCAGGGGCAAACGTACACAACCGGCAAAGCCATATTCAATAAACTACCATTCCCAAGCCCTGCGGACGACTAGAAACACGCAAACCAAGGACGACCCTCAAACAACAGCACACCTGCTATACCTGCACACATCCCAGTGACGCCATACGGCTCGCCTTGCAGCTCAGCACGGACCTACTAGCGGAACGCAGCGTGTCATGTCCCTCCCAACAACGATACCCACGTACAACGGCACACGCAATCGCAGCTGCGCCACCGCAGTGCCCTGAACCGCCTTCACGGACCGGCCGGACAAAATCAATACCATTGCGCGCCTGCCTTCCTCGCCATACCTCATCCCACTGCAAGATGCGCCAAGCAGCCAGGCGGGAGTTCATGCGAGCGGCCCCGAGGAGCCAGAAGTTCCTTGTGCTGTACATACCCAGACACGAGCACACCCAGCGACGGCACCGCACGCAGCCCGTTTCCCGGCCGGCCAACTCATACCGTGAAGGGGTGCTAGTGATGGGTTGCCCTGCTGTACAAAAGGGCACAGACGATCGAAAGCACGACTATGCTGCTGTCCACCCGCGATCGCAAGGACGGCCGATGCTACAACGGATGGGCCGCCTCAGAAGCCCAAGTTGTAGTTCTTGGCGAAACGGCTGAGGTTGGGCAGGTAGGCGTTGTGCTGGTGCTGCGCGCCGTGGTGTGTGTGACCGCTGGGCTTGCGGCCCTGGGCGTTGTAGCTGGGGGCCGCAGCCGGGCCTGAAGTCTTGAGGGCGCCGATCAAGTTGTTGATGATCTGCAATCAGGAAGAACTCTTTCAGCATGGACCTCCAATGATCACATACAAGTTTGGGAAGCTGGGCTGGTTATGCTACAAGAAATGCGACACCGCACTGTACGGCAGTACTTGTTCGCTACGTGAGCTTCACGGCAGCGCGCTCTCACCTCCAAATCGCGCATCAGCTTGTCGTCAATGAGGCCCTCCTCGCGCTTCTGGTTGAGCTGCTGGATCAGGGCCGTGATGTCCGCCTCCGACGTGTTGCCCGCCGCCAGCGCCGCCATGGCAGACGACGCGGCCGACAGGCCTGTGGCCGTTGCGGCAGGGGAGCCCTGCGGCGACGGCGACGGCGCCACCCGGGAGGCCGTGGGCGTGCCAATGCTGGTCTTGCTGCTGCGGGCAGACGGCACGGGAGACTCCACGGTGGCGGCGCTGCTGGAGGCGGCGGCGGCGGCGGCGGCGACAGCGCCGGCAGCAGTGCCGTCAGCAGCGGGCACGGCGGCGGACAGCGGGGAGGCCTTGCCGGACGACGGCGCGCTGTGGGTGCTGGCGTGGCTAGGCACGCCGCCGCAGCTGCTGGCGCCCTCAAACATGCTGCTGGCGTTGGAGGAGCTGGCGCTCGGGGAGCGCACGGTGGCGCCCGTCACGCCCACGTGCGTGGCGAGGGACGTTGCAGCGTTATCTTCCTGCTGCTGCTGCTGCAGCTCCTGCTGCAGGAGCTGGCCCCTGCCACTCCCGATGCCACTATCCGACATGCGCGGAGGCGGGGGAGGCATGGCCGCAGGGGTTGTCGCAGCTATGCCGGTGGCGCTGGCGTTGCGGGAGATGGCCACAGGGCCGCCAATCGGGGACGCCATTGCGGCGGCGCCGCTGCCGTTCGTGCTCTGGCGCTGCGGGCGCGGGGGGCTGGCATCGCATCCCTCCCCCTCCATATCGCCCTCGGGGATCTCATCCACATCATCCGTGTCAAACCCGTCACCGGACGTGCCGTCATCGCCGTCGCCCATCGTGCGGGCGACCAGCAGCTTCCCAGCCTCCAGCAGGCCGCGAATGGCGCGCTCCTTGGCGCGGCGTAGGGTGCGCCGCTGCCGGGCGTTCAGGCGCAACTGCCCGTCGCCCGCACCGCCAGCGCCGGCGGGCGAGGAGTGGCCATTTGATCCAGAGCCGCCAGCTCCCATCTGCTGGCTGCGCCGGGGGCGGGCGCCCATGCCCGTGCCCATGCCCAGGGCTGCCATATGGGGGTGAGCCGCGTTGTGGCCAGGGTGGCCGAGGCCGCCTGCCAGAAGCGCGGGGTGGTTCATGAGCATACCAGCGGCGCCGGGGCTAAGGCCTGGGTTGCCCATGACAGGGTGCCCGACCATGTGTGGAGCCTCGGCAGCTGCGGCGGCGGCAGCTGCGGCGCGCAGGTTCTGCTGCGCGATGAGGGAGCCCTGAAGCGCCTGCAGCTGCGCCAGGTGCTCCGCGGCAGCCATGTAGTCGGGGGTGTGCTGCAGCGAGTCGTGGTAGTAGCCACCAGGCACGGCGGCCGCCATGTGCGCGGTGGTGGGCATGCCGCCCATGCCCGCCAGCTGCTGCAGCATGGCCGCCTGCAGCAGCGGCTGCTGCAGGGTGGCCGCAGCCGAAGAGTGCTGCATCGGCATCGCCATGGTAGGCATCTGTGCAGGGTACATGCCACGCGCCTGCATCATGCCCTGCCAGCCGGGCAGCGCCGCCGCCAGGCCAGGACCCCCGGCGGTGTCGTAAAAGGCCCAGGAGGCCGGCACGCCCTGCGCTCCGTAGCCGGCAGCACCGTAAGCCGCGTCCACATCGCCAACGTCGTGCTCAAGGGCGTCGGTGAGGGTGGCAGAGTGGTCATCGGGCAGGAGAGCAGACGTGACTGCCGGGACCGCAATGCCGGAGCAGGAGGTGCGAGCCGAGGGTGTGGGCAGGGCCGCAGCTGGGATGCCGGTGGTTGAGGAGCGGTGGGGCGGCAGCACGGGGAGGCCGGAGAGGGAGGAACGGGGGGTAGGGTTCGCGGACATGCTGGCAGCGGCGGCAGCAGCGGCGGCCACCACCACGGCAGCGGCCGCGGTTGCGTCAATGGCTTCCTGCGAGGGCTGCTGCTGCGAGGCTGAGGCGGCGGCTGCGGCCGCGGCGGCGCTGCGGACGCTGGCCTTGACGGCAGCAGCGGCAGCAGCGGCCGCTGCGGGGTCATAGCCGGAGAGGGAGGCGCGCGGCACCACGGTCTCAGCCTGCTTCAGGCTGGGTTGCTGCTGCTGCAGTGACGGCTGCGAGGGACTCACGTCGACATCGTCCTCACAACAATCAATGTCGTCGTCAGCAATGCCGTTGGAGCGCTGGCGGCCGGGCAGATCCGCGCCGCCCTGGTGGTACTGATGCCCCCGCTGCTGGTGGGGCGGCTGCGAGGGGACGTAGCCCCGCTGCATGGCCACCTGCGGCGGTAGCGGCGGCGCCATAGTTGCGCCGGGTAGCATGGGTCCAGAGCCCATGCTGATGCTGCCGGGCCGGCTGAGCAGCGCCACAGGGGCGGCGAAAGCACCGCTCCCGGACGACTTGCGCAGGCCCGGCTTAAGAGGTGAGGGCTGGTACGTGCGGCCCTTGTCGCCGGCTGCGCTGTTGCGGGCCTGCTTGCTGCCGGGGGGTGGGCCGGGGTAGTACCCGCCTGGGCCGCCTGGAACCCCGGGTCCGCCGAAAGCGTTGAATCCGTTGAACAGGGGGTGGAAGTAGTGGTTCGAGTCGCACGGCGGGGCGCCCGAGACTGAGCCGGTGCGGAGCGCTGCGGGAGGCCCAAAGGGTCCGTTTGGCGTGTGCTGCGCAAACGGCGTCTGGGGGAACATCATCGCTGTGGGGGCAAAACGGGCACGGGTAGGGCGGGGACACATAACTGCAATGGAGACAAAGCATCAAAGCGCCTGGAGCTTCCATCAGCACTGGCGGCTTGGGGTGATTGCGATAAGACATGTAGAGGACACGTAAATCGACGTGCGAATTGAGGCTATGCGACTCACCCGTCGGAGTGGAGACAGGGCTGCCCATCAACGGGGTCAAGCCGCCTCTGGGACTGTCAGGTGCCCCCGACAACATCACCGGAAACATGACGTAGCCTGCCGGCGCTGGGCCCGGATAGGCCATCGTCATAGGGACTGCCACTGGAGAGGCGGGGCAGCTTTCGCCGTAGGGGTTGTACGCCTTCTGCGTGGGATAGTTACGGATGCAAACACAGTCAGGCACATTCCTGTAGGCCGACGCACAACACAACGATGCGTGCGACACTCCGATTTCGAGGAACAGCTGGGGGCCAAAAGTGGTGTGTGAGCACGCACAGCGGACGGGCCAGATGCCTCACAGGCCCAGTCGAACGTCGCAAGTATACTATCCCCCGGCAGGCTGAAAATACCGCCCAGCAGCTGCAGCGCCAGCCCAGTGTTGCTTGGCTATTGCCAATACTTACCGGGCTGTCCGGTCCATGATAGACGACTGGCTGGCCTCCCGTTGCGCTGTTACGCCACATCCAGCAGGTGGTCGGCCCACCGTGGTTGTAAGCGGAGTATCCACCTAATTGGGATGCAAAGTCAACACATATATCAAAAACTGATCGCAACACGTGCCACGGGGCCAGCGGGAAGCTAATCAAGTTTCGCGCCAGAAGACGCGAGCAGACCAAGTCGCTACGCCAGGGCCTGCCCTGCCCAGCGTAGGGTAAGCTGTGGGGATCTGCCTGTAGTGGATTGATGTATGCCTCATGGTCACCTAAACATTTGGGCTTGTCGCAACAACTACGGTTAGCGCCATGGTTTCACAGCTTGGAGCTGTTGCCAGTCCCCAGACGTCATGCACCCCCCTTACGTTCACCCTGCAGTTACGCGCAGGAAAATTGGCTGTGCCCCTGACCCGCCTTACCTCCGCTGTCCACGCTGCGCCTTGGTGTCCGCCCAGTGGTATCGTCTCTGGAAGCACGTGTCCTTATAGGTTTTATATCCTGTAAGAAATACGTTGCAAAAGACAGCGCAAAACGAAATGATCATGGGGACGCGAATCCGTCGAGGGAACGAGACGCCGCTTCTCCACAGCAGGGCAACCATGCAACAGGTCTATGCGAAGCAGTGTGAGATGACTGTAAAGATCTAACTTAAGAAATCATGCTGCTTTTTTACAGCGAACTCTTGGCAGAGCACGTCAGTTGCACCTTGCGCCTTCTCTCATTCCATTGCAACAGGAAAAGCCGGCCCGAGGAGCCACCCAGGCACCTACCGGGCAGCCTGGAACACGAGGCGCCGATGTTGTACTTTGCAACGAGCCTCCCTGACTGGCTCCATTGTCCTGGGCCATCGTCCCCTTCTGGGTGCGAGCCGCTGGCCTGTATGCGACGGCTGCTCTCCACTAATAGTCTGGCTTAGTAGCCTATGTAGTGTAGCGCCCTTGGCACAACTGCCTCGCTCACAACTGCAGCTGCATGTTGCCTGCCGGGCCTAGGCTGCAAATGGGACGCGCTCTCTTGTGTCGAAGGTTTAGTTACAATCGTGATGAGTACCATACCAGCAGTGTATGGCGAGCCATCATCGTAGGAGGCCTAGGCAACGCTACCTCACCGGATTGCCTCCCGTACTTCTGCCTGTCTCTCCTGGCGCCTCCTGGCGCATGTAAACCCGATGGCCCTACCGAAAGAACGCACAACGTTCAATCAATTGCAATGGAATAGTCAAGCAGCAGTTGCACCTGCTCGCAGGTCCGTTGGCCCACTTCTCCCTGCCATTGCACAGCAGCACTTTGCTGTATGTCTTTTGGAACGTGCTGGGCTTTAAATCATGCAGCCTCATGATTGCTGTGGTGCAATCCCCCCGCGCAGCAAAGTGCAACTACTTAATGCCAGTAGTACACGCAGTCGATGTCAGCAGGGGGCACAAAAGGCTGGACGCTTTGTTATGGTGTGGTCGTGGCGTCGTTAGGCTTGAGCAGCACGCCGCACTATCCTTGCGACGGACAAGGAAGGGGGGGAATTCCAGGCGACCAATCAGCCCGACACTGCAGCCCGACAGGTTTATTTCTTCCCAGGACGCGTACCGGCCCTGTCACTGCAACAGAAAGATGGGACTGCCTCACCGGAACACTAGAGGGTTAAGGGAGCGCGATCTAGGCGGGGTAGTATCCCCCAAGCGGCAGGCGTTTAGCCCACATATGAGAGGTGATGCTGGCTGGTGTTAACTGTTAAGCCCACATGATAGTGTTGGCTCCAATCGTTGGACGGCATTATAAGAAGTGTACCGCCAGGCAGAAATTGTACTGTTTTGTGCCATGGCAAACCTTGCAAGTTACAGCTTCTGCTGTCGTCTTGGCAAATTGTGTTACGCTCCCAGTGGTGTGGCCACATCAGGGCCCCTGGGCCACACGTCCTGCTGAAGTAGAGTTCACGTCGGTCTAGTGCCAGTATTCGCCTAACCTGCATATGGCAAACGCACTGCAAATACCCGTTGCCGCACTGAATGCACGGCGGCACCACAACCCGTCCAACAGGCAACGTCCGTGCACCACCCTCATTTGTTCACAATGCCAACTGCTGCAACTTCCTTGCTACTGTACGACGCCCTTCACGCCACTTCTCCACTGCGCCTCCACTCTGCTGCGCCGCCTGGCTCTAGGCGACCGACTGCTTTTGTTGCACCCTCTCCGCTTGCAGCTGCTGCTGGCTCCCTCCAGCGCCAGGCGCGGTGTGCCGGTGACTCCGCAGTAGGCCATCCACTGCCTCCAGTCGGCGTGCTGCGTCGCGGAGGTGCGCTCGGCGGCCGTGGGCTGCGGGGCAGTAGGGGCAGTGGTCCTCATCACTGCGCCTACAACAAGGCCTTGCGGTCAAGCAGCAGCAGAACGCTCCTGGCCCCACGGGGCCGTACGGCGGCGTCTGACATGCTAAACCGCATCCTCCACTACCCCAGCCAGCAGAAGCTGCGACGCCGTCCCCGCAGCGCCTTACCTGTTACCGGTGCCTCTCCACCCGTATTGGAGGTGCATGACCTAGGCAAGCCGCCCCGCATCTGAGCATGCAATTGCATCATCTCGCACACCGTTTTCCCCGTGCCATCCGCATCCTCAATGGCAGCTGGGGGTATCCCAGTCCACTTCGCACGTGGCGACTGCTTTCCCCACCAACCCAGCCCTATCACCCACGGTGCCACGCTGCTACCGACCCTTTCATCCCACCAACTTCACGGCCCTCACAGCTCCCACCCCACCAACCCACGGAACCCCATCCCACCCACCCGGCAGCACGTGCAGCCAGTCGTACTGCAGCAGCGCCGCCACGGAGTCCAGCTGCTGCGGCACCGAGTACCAGTTGAAGTCGGTGAACACGTGCAGCTGGTCCTGCGGCGCGCCGGGGATGTCCCCGTCCGCCGAGCACAGGTGGTCCCCGGAGAGCAGGGACTGCGTAGGGCCGAGGGAAGGAGGGTTTCCCGGTTTCGCACATGATATTTGACAGGCTGAACGCAAGGCTATGATGTGTGTGAAATCGTGGCATGCAGCGACACGGAATGTGGGATGAAGTTCCACATGGGCCTCGCCGTGTAGAGCAAGGTCCACAATGCTTGGGCAAGGACAACGTTGAGGCCTAGGCCATAAGGAAAACATAAACACAACCTGGCTGTGATGACTGGGTGAGCGCACCTTGGTCGGTGAGTGGTACAGGCACACGTGTCCACGCGTGTGTCCCGGCGTGAACACCAGCGTCACATCGCTGGCAGCGGCATCAGCGTCGCCATCCCCGGGGCTGGCGCCAGGCGCAGGGGCTGCCGTGACGGACCCGTCGGGGTGCAGGGCCCATGGGCCCTGGCCAGTGAGCTTGACCTCCACCTCTGGGGTCGCACGGTATGGCGAGCAAGGGCACAGGCCAGGTCACTAACGGTGGCGTGCGCTTTTGTAAAGGGACCACGAGCACATGCACCCCAGCGCCGAGGCCTGCCTAGGCACTAGGCGCCAGGTAGCATGCAGCGACCTACGTGCTTGACGATTGTACCGGTACCGCCTGTGCTTGTGGCCCTGTTCAGATATGTTGACCTGGTCACGACCCATCACCCATGTATGGTCAGCACCACGCCTCGTTAGCCTAGCTGCGCAGCTGGGCGTGCGGGCAACTCACTGTCTGTGCCCTGGCGCTCGTTGCACTCGATCTCGTGGAGGATGCGCGTGGCGCCGAACTTCCGCGCCCAGGCCTGCGGTGACAGGGGACCAGCAAAGGCTGTTGAGAGACTCCAACGTAATACGCACATATGATGCCTTGCCCCTGTATCTGCTCTCCCGGGGCTACATCTCTGACTTTGGCTCCTCTGGCCCCCACGCATTCCCGTTGGTCAGTTGGTTGTAATCATCAGGGTGGTGATCATCGGCCACTTGAAACAGCAAGCGCTGCGGTTGCCAGCGCTACTCCACTGGCAGCCCCCATGCGCATCTACGGCCGCAGAAGGTGCTCTGATCCAGCACACAATACGATAGGTGCCAACGATAGGCGCCATGCAGCCACCGCTCAATAGCTACACATGCCGTTACGTTTTGCTGCAACGCGGCTACGCTCCAGCACCAACCGTTTGCGCACCTCGTGGTCGCCCACGTCGTCCTTGTGGGTTAGGAAGATGTGCCGTACGCCACCCAGCTCCTCGATCCGCTTGGCCAGGATGGGGTTGAAGCGCGGGGAGTCGACCAGGATGTTGCCCGTCTGCAAGGCAGGCATACAGCGGGGGGAAAAGGCAACATCGTGCCCCCGCTGACATCGTAAAGCCAGCATGCGTAAACGCCGGGCCGGGCCTGGAATGCCTCGGCAAAGGAGTGAGTGTTCCTAGCAATGCCGTACAGGCAAAGCGCTTACCGGCCGTACGATGAGGTAGGCGCACCCCGCGAACGACTTCTCGGTGGCCCAGCCGGTGTACAGCACGGTGCTGCCGTCGGTGCCACGTGGCACGCCGGGCACGGGTGTGGGCAGGTCCTGCTGTGCGGCACGCAGATCCTCCGAGGACCGGTCGGTGGCGTGGATGGAGTAGCTGCGAAGAGCAGGAGGGAATGGCAGCTTTGGAGAAAGACACGTGTCACCAGGTCAATGTCATTATACAGCGGTATGCCGCCCAGCCAAAAGCTCCATGAGCTGGTGACATAACAGGTAATTTTAACTTACCGGCAGGGGGCAAATATACCGGCACAGGCAATACACCCCAGCCGTTTTGTGCATGAGGACATACCCTGTGCACAATACACCCCATCGTTCTATGCACAAAAAATGTGCATTGTGCACAAGTGCCAGTTGTCCCCACTTCAGCAGACCATGCCGCCCATACGCGCTGCTGTGCGACCGGCCTGCTCCATCCTGCCAGCGCCTGCCCCCCTGTTCCACTCCCCTGGCTCCCCTCCGCCACCGCTGCCCCTGTCATTCCCCGCCCTGCCCTCCCCGCGCCTCTTCACCCTGCCCTACCCCCACCCTCGTATCCCGCCCCTCCTCACGTGGGGCACGACAGCAGAGCCTTGAGCGCCGCCACACGCCCCTCGCGGTCCGCCGGCTGCTGCACCACCGCCGACTGCTGCCCCACGCGGCCGAACGTGTCGGGCGCCATCCAGCGGCACGTGTCGCAGTCTGCGAGGGGCAGCGGCACCGCAGGCACGTGCCAAGGAACATTGGTTGAGCAAGCTGTCTGAAAGGTTGGTAAGCGAGGAGATGGCAACCCGGTTTGCCGGAAGCGCCGGGGTGCACCGGCGCAACACTTGGTTCCCGCGCGGACGAACTTGCACATGGCTTCGAAGCGGAACACCGTGTCGTGCTTGGACTACCGACAAGCGACAGAAAGAACTGCGTCAGCAGCACTGGCATGTCTTCTTGAAGGGGAGCCCTGGCCCCCCTCATACCCCGCTACGTGCCTGCACCCAGGCCGCCCACCTATGCAGGTGTGGTCCACGAAGAAGGACCCGGGCACGTTCTCAGCCCGCGGATCTCGTTTGTTGTCCCGGTTGGACCACTTGAAGGTTGAGGCTGACACGGACACGCTCAGGCGGCGGGCGGGCGCACGGGCAGCCGCCAGCGGGGCTGTGGAGGGCTGCCGGGCGTGTGGCCAGGGGGCCGGAGGCATGCAGTGCGAGGGCAGCGCGGCAGACCGCCATCCGCTACAAGGCCACATGGTCGCCATATATACTACTCCTTCACAAGCTGTAGTTGCAAGTGCTGGATGCAGGTTGGAGTGGCGGTGCTTGGCTGCAGCACTCGGGATCGTGTGCCGCCAGCTTCAGGTACTGCTGTTGGTGCCCCCTCTGTGAGGCGAGTGTGTTGACGGACCTCTCGTAGCACGGCAGGGCGCAGGGACAGGGCGTCAAGATCATTACTTCGGTGTCATACTACTGTGCAGTTATTCGTTATGGGGCCTGCGGCAGGGCTCCTGGAAGCCGAAAGGGAGAGGCCGAGGTGCTGGAGGAACGCTGGAGGTATATTGCGCACTAGCAGACACATTGCGGAAGAGCACTGCTGAAGAGAACGCTTGCATGTCGTTCTAAATATGCTGACAGTCGTTGCTTGTACTGCTGTGGGCAGGGGCTGACACAGCGCCAGCGGAACTAGGGCTGAGCTGGCTGTGACCCGTGGTATCGTGCGTGGTATACCGCGTCGGTGCGCGTCCTTACTCCGCTGCCACTGGGCCCCGCCCCCACTCACCACGGAACGAGGCGCTCACTAATCCGCAGTAAAATTGTATGTGCTCTCGGCTCTCGCACGCGGAGGCTTTTACAAGGCTTTGGATATGGTGCAAACCGCTACTCGTGACTTTGGTCTTGCAACCTTGGCCAATGCCGTTCAGTTAGACTTGCAAAGTGATATATTATCAATGACGAAGGTGTCGCCATGGTATTTAAACTGTGGCAATCAGCTGGTCATGCGCGTAAAGCTAATCAGAAGTTGCAACGTCATGCGAAGGGGTCAACTTTGGAGCCGTGCGGGCCACCCAACCTTCAACTCGAGAACGACAACGACCCGCAGACGGCTTTAGACTTGTGCGAGCTACTGCCCTACACAGGCAGGTGCCGCGTACGTCATGGTATGCGGTATGTACCAGGGGAGCTCCCACTGGTATGTACCAGCATGCGCCCTTAGGCAAGCAGGGAACCGGCCCCTCGACGTGCGCTTGCGTGAATGGCCTACTTTGGTTGTTCTAATTATCTGTGGTCCATCTGCGCCTTCGGCCTGTGGCCTCTGGCCCAGGGACCTACAGGTGCAATCCACTCAACTCTGCCTGCGGCGTGCTGACACAGTCCTCGCCATCAGCGGCTGCAGGCGGCTGTGCATCGTAATTGGTATTGCCCATGCACCACGTTTGACTGATGGTGTACAGAAGTACACCCACTTACCTGCACGAGCACTTCAAGCCTTTGCAGGTGTGCCTGGCTGTACGCAGACAGGTAGTGTCCTCCTTGTCTGCTGCCTCAAACCTGCTGACCAGCGTTAGGTATTGCGTTGCGTGGATCTGTCCATTGTGGAACAGTCTGGCAGATGCGAGTGCCTGCCCATCCCCGCTGTGGTGTGGAGGAAAACGGTGGCCACTGGTTGATTCGCGCCAGGGGGCAGGGGCACCACACCGGCGAGTGGAGGGTGGAAGCAGTTTGACCGGGGAACGGTCAGGCAGGTTGGCCGGGGCCAGGCGGGGCAAAATAATGTGACTGGGGTGTGGTTCAGGACCGGGCCGGCACAGGGTGATTGGGGGGTCGGGACACACAGAAGGCCCGGGGGAGCGAGGCTTGCACAAGGTGCGTGGTGGCTGGGGTAGCACAAGGTCACTCAAGGAGTCAGGGTCACTGGGAGCACGAGACCGGAGGCCAGGGCGAGGCAGGGTGTCCGGGGCTTTGGTTGCCAAGCCACACTATGCCGCTCCGCGCCTTTGTCATCCTGATCCGCCCCAGCCCCCGACGAGCTGCCTTGCGCGTGTTAGCGCTGCGGCTACCTTGTCTCTTGTGATACCGCATGGCGCTCCGCCCCCAACATTTACCGTACTACCGGTACCTGACAAGTGTCGACATGTCCAACCATGGCCATGTTGCTGTACGCCATTGCTGTACGCCAGGTGCGCAATGCAATGCTCGCGTGGACGAGGCATGTCCCCCCAGAGACGAAGTGAAGCGGGCCTGGACGGGCTAGGGGCACGTTTGGCACACGCCAGGCTCCACTGCTCCACTGGGCTTTGACGCTGCTGTGGTCGCAACAAGGGTGCACACGTACATAGCATTCCTGCCATTCCCAACCTCGTGAGGGAGTATGGCACTGGACTAACAGCTTACAGAGGTGCTGAACGCAAAGCCAAGGCCAGGCACGCCAGGCAGAGCCAACGCCGGCAAAGGATGGAGCCGAAACATCACCTCTACAAAGCACCTTCGCATCGCTTGAGTGATTAACCCGTTCGATTAGCAGCACATTACCGTATCGACTGGGGTGGTTGCGGCGGGGCCACCTGCCCACGTGCACTGGTATGCCACACAACGGCAGGGCAGAACGCCCAGACACACTTTCACACCCATGCCACAAAGTTCAGTCCCGCAACTGACATGAAATCAAGGACATGAAAACAAGGAGGGCAGCAAGGGACCCTGTGGCCTGAACCTTGCCCAGAGGCAGTGCTGCAGTCAGTGCGGTCGGCAGTGACAAAGCAGGACGCATGAAAGCAGCCAGTGTATGCCCCAGTCAACGCCCTGGCAAGGGTCAGGGTACCCATACATTTAACTTGAGCCTGCAATAAACACAATGACACCGTGCAACATGCACGTACCCAGCATGAACCCAAGTGACCCTTGTACTTTGCGGCGCCCGTGGCATCCGAAAGCGTGACGGCGGCAGCCTTTTGACCGTGGCCTCCTGGCGACCGCAAGGTTCGCCCAAGCAATTAATCCATTGCATCACTCCGCCCGCTACAACGCCATACGCAATCGCCGTTTTGATCCCTGGCCCTGCCCACCAACACACCACGTTGTACACGACCCTGCAACGGGGATGCAGTCCAAGAGAATCACGGCCCCTGTGAAAGCAGAGCAGCCGGGCCGCCGTTTGTGGATCGCTTGGCAGTAAGCGGCTCAGAGTCATCCGCACGCCCTATGCCAACGTCACATGTGTCCGACAGAGTGTTAGTGCCAGCTATGCTACAGGCATAGACCCTCTTACTCCGCCTGCCTGAAACGAAATTGGCCGTCCAACCCAGAGCACAGCCTTCTTTAGCAACGAAATTGGCGGTCCTATCCAGGAACCCGAAGCACAACCTTGGTGTGCGTCGAGGGTAATACGTTAATCCACTGCGGTTTCAGGGTGTAGACCCAGCAGTGAAGCATGTTGACCAATTCCAGGGAGTAAAGCAAAGCTGGCACCACTTGCACACCTCCTGTACACCTGCAATACAGCGCCCCTCCCCATGCACGCAATCAACACTGCCCTCATCATCACCAGCACACAACCCTCCTCTCGCTAGGTGTTGCTGCTCACGCTTGGCAGTGCAGCAGTTACTATAACCCAGATGTTACGCCCCTGGAAGCACGTGGCGCGTCCAAAGATCAGCTGTCGATTGTATAAAATTGCGCCCCACGGTGCACGTGGTTCGCACTACCGATCCGTTTGGTGCGCCATTGGAGACTTGAGGTCCTGGGCAAGACCGCAAAAGGCCTTATCTAGGCCGCAGGAAAAGCTCCCTGAAAGGGGTCAAGTGTCCAGGGCAAGTGGAGAAGGTTACGGTATGCACTTGTCAGGACGTGCGCAACCGACCCACCTACTCAGCTCATCGCAGCATGACTGTGAGGCTGCACTGCCAACCTCTTGCATGATGTACATACACAGACCACGCCCCGTCACTGTCAACAACGAAAAGTCGCTTTTCCGGTTGGCTGGTGGCACATTCGTTCGGGCAGTACTATCCGACCCCAAATGTCGTGCCTTCTGGTAACACCGCACCCCGTGCCAGCCCAGCGGCGCCCCCGCCCCCTGCTCACCACACCACCACGATGCCCAGCACCACCACCAGGCTGGCCGCCACCAGTATGCCGAACGTGGCGCTGCTCATGCTGTCCTCCTCCTCCTGCTGGCTCAGCGCCGCCTTCACCTTCTGGATGCACTCCAGGGTCTGCAAAGAAGGTCGCAGTCGTGTAAGGAGACGGTGCTGAAAAATGTCCTGTAACGCGTAGCTGCTACGGTAGTACCCTGGCGCACACACCCTGTCCGGGAGTTACAACCTGATGGGTGTCCTTACCTGCATGGCTGGTGTCGTGTTGGTACCCCAAACGCGGTGCATGCGTTCCTCGAACTCCTGCATGCAGCGGAGTGGTAAGGAGAGGTTGGAGGTCCCGTCATTGTTGGCCAGGCGAGTTACCTTAGCACGTATTGAGGCAAGTGCACAGATCACTGGTGCAAAATAGCGGTGTTCGACATGCCACGAAATTGCTGCTTCAAGGGTGCTAACTTCAGGCGTCCGGACGGTGGCAACGGGTAACAGTTGTGACGTATACACAGACCACGATGACTACCTGGGGGCTTGGAACGTCCTCTGACGCCCTGCTGTTGTGTCTGTGAGACACCTTGTTGTTGAGCCATTCTTGCATTTGCCGCACTGATGGGGACAGCGCATCACCATGAAGAGCTGTGGGGTAAAAGTGGGGCAGGGCAAATCGCGTCGGAGCTGAACGTTGGCAACGAAGTTACCAGGTGCCCAGACGAGGGGTAGGTTTTCGTCGTCATAGGCCGAGTGGTAGAGTTGCACACAGTGCCGGCGTGTGCACTCATAGAATACTTCTATTTTCTCGCTTCACGCATGGCGTGCTTGCTGTTTGCATGCGAACGTCGAGGCTCAGGCAGCATGACTTGGCGACTGGCCGTCCTCAAGAAGTGGCCCCACACCGCATGCCCAATTGGCCCAGATAGCTTGCTGGCTTTCCACTTGTTACCTTAGTTAAGAATGCGCGAGCTTATTGAGCACATACGGCGACGGGCAAACAAGTAGACACCGTGCAACTAACCCAATGGGACAAAATACATGCCATGCAAGGGATGCCGCCAGTTAGATAAGGGTTGACGCAGCATGGCCACGCGAACCCCACTCACCACTCCGCTTAAGGACCTGATACTCAATACTCGCCTCAAAGGACGGCATCACCCGCTGCTGCTAAAGCGTTACAATCTATGCTGGGCAGCTCTACGCAAAGCCGTCGTCCGAACAAGATGCAGTGAGCGGAGAACGCGTTTTCCCTCACAGCCCGCGCTGTTGAGCTGGCCCTAGACCCCCTAGCATTGCAGTAGAATGATGGGTAGCATATGGGAAGACACTTCTGCATACACGTTGGCGACAGGGCACAGCACATTGCTGCATGAGTGAGGGTTGTGTACGGACTCTATAATTCCCACTATGAAGAGACATGACAATTGCAGAAATGCAGATGAGCTGTCGGCTTGATTGTGTTCAATACTTAACTAAGGCTTATCACAGGTTGTTGCTGTCACCTGCGCCCTGGGAAGAGCCACATCCGGGGGCTGTCCATCGCCATGGAACTTACAATAGGCCGTGCGCCGGGTCGCCTGGCCATGCGGCCAACGCAGGATAGACACGCGCGTCTAAAGCCACTGCGGGCCACTCCTGGGGGTGCTGCGCCGTCATTTACGCTTTCGCCGGACACGCGACCTGCTGGGGGAGGGCCCAGGACACGACACCAGCCTGGCCCGCTGCTCAGCGACGCAGCTTGCCGGGAACTGTTGATGCGCGTGGCGGACGGAGCTTACCTCAACATGGCTGCAAGCCGCATGGAGGACGGCCAGGACTCGGAGGGCGGTCTGGTGACACAGCTCCTGAACGCCCTGTACAACCAACTCGAGGAGGTAAGCCGCCAGAGGCAGCCAAACTCATGAGCGCCGCCGGAGCCCCTCCAAAGCTCCCTGCGTACCGGTACCTCTCGTGCCCCGTCCCCAACACTTTTGCGTTGGCCTGCCCTGACCCACATCAGGTGTTCTACTCTAAGCGTGGCTACCTGCTTCCAAAGCGCGAGGCAGCCCTGGTGGAGGCCTCCGGCGCCTCACCCACGTACGGCGAGATCACAGGCGCTGGCGTGGAGGCCTTCCTCTCTGCCGTACCGCTGCAGTACGATGACGTGCTGGTGGACCTGGGCAGCGGGCTGGGCCGGCTGGTGCTGCAGACCGCCTGCAGGCGCCGCATCAAGCGCTGCGTCGGCATCGAGCTGGCGCCCTCCAGGCACGAGCAGGCCGGCTGGGTGCTGCAGCAGCTGCAGGACCTGAGCGAGGAGCCCATGGGGTTCGACGGGGACAGCAACGGCAGCGCATACGGAAACGGGTCGGGCGGCCAGGCGTCGTGGCCGGACACGGCGGCAGTGTCCGCGGCGGCGGCTGCCGCCGTGAGCGGCGGCGTAACGATCACAGATGCGGGGCAGCTCGCTGGGTCGCAAGTGGGCGGTAGCGCAGAGCCGGAGGTTCCTCCGCTGCTGCTGAGCCCAGTGCAGTTGCGGCAGGAGGACATCCTCACCTGCGACCTGGCGGACGGTACCGCCTTCTTCCTGTGCTCCACCGCCTTCCCCGCCACCGCCTCCCGGGCCCTGGCGGAGCGCCTGGCATCCCACCCGCCCTTCCGCGTGCTGGTCACCTCCCGCGCGCTGCCCTTCCCCTGCCCCCTCACGCTGCTGGGCACCTTCCCATGCGACTTCTCGTGGACCGCCGCCGGCACGGCATACGTGTACGTGCGCGGGATGGGGTCTGGCGGCGGCGGCGGCGGGCTGGCGGCGGCGCCGCCGAGGCTGCTGGCGGCGTTCCTGTCGGACCCAGAGGCGGGCGCGGCGTGGCTGCCGTCCAGGAGCCCTGCGCTGTCGGTCATACCGCCGGACGTTATGGTGTAGGCGTGACGGGCGGTGACGGTCTGGGCCTAGGGTGCTGTTGGCGTGCATGCGTGCATTAGGATGGACCTGGCTGCTGTCCGCGGCGCAGCTTGACCCCGTGTTAGTAGATCCGCGAGCGTGCTCGTTCTTGAAGCAATTAGGGGTGTGATTCAGGCGCGCTTATGCTATCTGTGAGCAAGGCACACAAGGTGGATGCGCGCGTGAGAGCTACGCGTGATCAGGCGTGCGCCTGAGCGATGAGGAGAGCGGGGGGCGTCGTCGATGGGAGAGGAGCGGGCGGGCAGAGTGCATGGATGGTAAGGGTCTTGCATGGCACGCATACCAGGAGGAAGGCCGAAGGCTACTGAACTTCCGAGGTTGGCTGCGAGGGGTATGGGGTGCACGTGTGATCAGGCTTAAAGAGCTAATGACCTTGTTACTATGACGGGGGGAACGGCTGCGGATAAGCACATGCCACGTGCGTGTGCTTCCCTTGGTGTGCTCTTGCCAGCATGCGCATGGCAAGGGTGCTCTAGCACTAACCGCTTTGCGGCTGGCGTCGTTGTTGCCAGGGTATATCATGGAGGCAGCATGGATGCCGTGCATGCCAACGTTGGCTTGTGTTCCCGTAGTCTTGTCCATGGGTGTGCTGTGAGCTGTTCTGGGCTCAAGTGCTGCATTTTGCAGATGCGCGCGTAGGATGCGTGAGAGACCCTGCGCTCATTAATGCGGATACCGGTCGGTGCTGGTACGTCTGGGGCTATGCTTGGCCGCAACGAGCACAAAAGCGTGACCTTGGACAACTACGGTATGCGAACCCTGGATGGCTACACACCTTACAGCGGGCGTTTGTGTGCTAAGTTGTTCATGCGTAAGTGTTTTGCCGCCTCGTGAGTTGCGGACAGCACTAGTGTCTGCACAAGGCGAATAGCTCCCTCCACTCGGACTCAGCAGCGCTGTCCTGCTTGCTCGTGACGTGACCTGCATCGTTCGTGACACCTTGTGCTCAACACAAGTCAGTTTATTCTCGGTGATCGCATGTATACTGCATTATGGACCCACGTTTGAAGATGGTGCAACCTGCATGTATTAGGTCGAGGTTAGGCTCCACAGGAACTGCCCTGCTGTCTGCGTGCCTTTGCAACGCCTGACAGCCTCGCCACGCTTTCAGCAATTCCCCTGGCGGCACGTGTCTGGCCGGCGTGCCAGGGCCCAGGATTGTTGTTGTGGCGGTGGCGTGGAGCGCTGCTCTTCGGCCGTTGCTTGGGTTGGCAGCTCGAAGGGAGGCTGGGCGAGCTGCCGTAATGGAGAACTGCTGTGGGCCGGTGGCTGAAGTGATGTGCATGGGTTTCAAGACTTGGACAGCTCCATGGCAGGAGGCGTGCGGCCGCAGGGAACGGCCGCCCCATGCGCCAAACGTGACGCACGCCTTGGAACGTGCGTCTGGGCTGAGTCTGGCTGAGTTAATGTTGCTTGCTGACGGGATACGTGCGTGGTACGGACGGTAGCTGCCTTGCAAGGTCCGGTCTGGCTCTATTGCATTGTACGTGAAGCGTTGTCACGATACAATTTGCTGTGCCACGTGACAACCCTTTTGCAGTAGTGCATGCAGATTTCTCCTGCATGTTGTGCCGTGGGTTACGGCACACTTAACCCCGTGTAACGATGACAGTTTGACAGGTACCGTATCACGTCTGGCGGGGGGAGGGGGGCCGTGTCGGGTGCACCAGGGTACACTGATAACCTTGGCTTCCTGCTGGCGTGGTGTAGCGCAGAAGCTGCTTCAGAGAGCACGTGCGGTGCCCACTGGTCAGCATCATGGCATACCGTGTCCTAGGTCATAGCTCACACAGGTTACAAGGCTCCACTTCTCTATCCTGTGCCAACACTAGCAGTAGCCTGCAACCATTCCTTGCAGGTGGCCGCAGGCACACAACGCTGCCCCTACACAATCACATGTGCACACCTACGCGCATGTCCCAGCGCACGCGCACGAGGATCGTCTCGCTGCAGGAGCGCACGCCTTGCCACGAGAGCCGTACACACCGGCACCGTTACAAGGCACCCTCGTATGGACAAAACGGCTGACCCTCAGCGCCCAGAAGGCATTCCCAAAAAACCAAAATCACATAGTACCGTCATTGACTGGCCGACGTCTCGGAGTACCGGTGCTACCACACATTCTCGTGATCCACCCCGGTGGTCCCACGGCCGTGATCGCAACCTATCCTGCACCTAACCCTTGCCCACTGCCCCTCAACCCAGCAAAGGTACGGTAAAGCTACGCGCATTGCTCCCTCGTCCCCGCGTCAATTCGCAGCAAACCCATTAGCCCATTCTTACACCCTCACATGTCTACCCCCTGACACAGCCAAACCGCTCCGGGCGCCCCCACCGCTTGTCGGTGCCTTCCCTAACTGCACCGCTCAGAAGCTGGGTGCGATCTGCAGCGTCTGCGCCAGCAGGTGGTGCCGCGCGCGGAAGAACGTATCAACGCACGCGCGGTCCCCGCCCGCCAGCGTTGCCGTCGCGCCGCCGGTCACCGCCGCCGCCGCCGCCGCGGCGCCGCCTCCGTCCGCCTCCACCGCCAGCGCCCAGGCGGCGTCGAAATCCTGGTCCGTGAGGGTGAGCCCGGCGTCCTCCACCAGCTGCCGCATGTCGGACTTCGGCCTAGGGGGCGAGGGTGGATACGGCGTGTAAGCAAAGGGAAAAGGGCGGGTGTGTCCCCCAGGGCGCTGAGGATACAAGTCCGTCTAAACGGCAGCGTACGACAACATCACAGCGCAGTAGTTGCTGCACGGTAGTGTACGGGAGCGTCCATGTTCACGAACACAGCACAGCCGATGGGAAGGAGAGGCAACTTCCTCACTAGCTATCAGCCGCCCAGCCCCAGGCTGACCCCAGGCGCACCCCAGCCGCCCCTCCCCTCGCCCGCCTCCCGCACCTGAGCGCCACGAACTGCTCGTCGCTGATGCCCAGGTCGGCGGCCATCGGCGGCCGCAGCACCGCCCCCGCGTCGGGCTCGTTGCCGTAGTTCTGCGGGGCGGAGGGGCAGGCACGCAGGTGGGGGTTAGGCGGAGCCAGAACAGCGCCAGCAAGCAACAGGGCGACACGGCGGGTACCCCGAGGGCCTAACGCGGGCAACAGGAAAGACCCTCCGTCCCATGGCCCCCAGTTGCTCGTATGCCACCTGCAAAGCACCTCGTGGTGGTACCGCATCCTCCGTTAGCATGGCAGGGTCCCAAGACCGCTGCCCATCCAAGCACTACCGTGTGTGCAATCGGGTGCGTCCCCATGACCACAACCCCAGCGCCACTGCCCAGCACAGCCCCCTCCCCCACCTGCGTGTTGGCAACGGAGCGCAGCTTGGGCAGCCGCACGTCGGTGCGGATGGTGGGGATGCCGAACGACCGGTTCTCGTCGCCGGCGCGCGTGGTGTTGCGGAAGCCCTCCCGCAGGCTCTTGCCCAGGTCGGCGTCCGGCTGCTGCTCCCCGGGCGTCAGCGTGCCGGTCAGCAGCTCGCCCACGCCTGCGGGGGTCGGGAGGGAGGAACACGGAGGAAGGCGACATAGCGGGGGTATTACAGACAGGGGGTGGACATGTACCGGTCGGTTGGGGAGGGCTGTGGGGCCGGTGCGTGTCGCAGGTTGCCCGATGGGCGCCGTGGGTGCACCGGGGAGGTTGCAGCTGGCCGCGGCAAAGACAGCAACGGGGCCGGGCAGAGCATACTAGTGCCTCTGCCGCAGCACGCACCCGGCTCTCTCCCCTTGCGCATGGAGGGCACGCCAAAGGAGTGGTCGGGCGGCAGGCCACGTGCGCCCGTGCCCAGCATTTTAGGCTTGCCCAGGTAGTCGGTGGCTGTGGCCTTGTAGTCCTCATGCACCTTGGACACGATCTTGGAGTTCTGGGGGGCGGGCGGTAGCAGGGGGGCATGCGGGCGCAACCACGGCGCAGTGTGTTACGATAGTATGAAGGACACAAACCGCAGCCTGGCCCCACGCCAGTACCTATTGCCCTCGCTTGCGGTGCCGACCAACAAGGCCGTCCGCCGCAGCACTGCCCGCACGCAGGGCATGCTCAGCCCCCAGTCTGCTTGAACACAAGACTTCGACCTTCGCTGGAACATCTGCGCACAAACCTGCTACCCTGCAAGAGCACCCGTTCTCCTGGGCTCCCCTACACTGTCCCCGCCCGTCCCCGCCTCCCGGGCCAACCGTGCCAGTCCCCCCGCCCCCTCCTCCATCTCCGCTTCCGCCCCTCTCCCCATCTCCCTGCTCCCCATCCCGCTCCCCCCCTTTTCCCCCATCCCCCGCCCCCACCTGCGCCTCCGGGTCCAGCCCCGACGTCAGCGCCTGCTTCACCCCATCGCGCACTTGGTTGGGGTCCACTGCCCCGAAGCGGTACGCGGCGGGGTCGATGCCCGGCGCCTGCCAGTTGTAGCCGCGCTGCCGCTGCTCGCCGGGCCCGAAGTCGCCGTGGCTGCGCACGTACTGCGTGTGGGTGGCGGGGTCCTCCTCCGCGGGGTGGTCCGTGGGGTTGATCACGGTGGCGGCCTGGCGGGCCAGCTCCTTGCCCTGGCGGGGGAGGGGGAGGGGGAGGGGAGCATGTGTGGGTTTGGTGGGGGCATTGCGGAGGCGTGGGTGCGCGGGCGCGTGTGGAAAGGCGCGCGACGTGGTGCAGTAAGGCAAGGCAGGCGTGCGGTGGGGACTGCGCGGGCAGCTTGGCACAAGAAGGGGAAGCGTGGCAGTAACGCATGGAGCGGCTGCGGTGTGGATGCGTGTGGAGATGGGGGTTGGGGATGCCGATGGATTGAGGTTGCGGGATAGTGTTCAGTGAAAGTGCAGCGCTGGTTAGCACAGGCTGCCTTGCAGGCGTCTGCTCATGTGTTTACGCACTCACCATTGCATCGTAGGTCACGCCAAAGGGCCGCTGCGTTCCCAGCCCGTCCGGGATCTTGTGTCCGCGCACGTAGCCCCGACCTAGCGGCTCCCGCTGCGCGCTGTGGGATGGGCCGCCAAAGCAGACGCAGGGCTCAAGGTTACTCGGGCATTCTTGCTCATGTGGAGGCCGACCCACTTCAGCCATGGGGGCGTGGACCAGGTGCCAAGCAGTGCACACAAGGCCGACAGGGCTGCGAGCTGTTGCACCTGTGCAAGGTACCATGTAGCGCCCGGGACGCCAGCAGGGCCGTGTTGCGCACCTTGCGTAGATCTCCTCTGCCCGCTCTATCTTCCAGCGGGCTAGTTCGGACTCTGGGTAGTTGACCAAAGCCTCCAGGACACTCTGGCCCCCTGCTGCTGCGCTCTTGACACCGAACGGCCCCTGGGGTACTGGGTCTTCAGCCTGCCCAGGGTGCCGCACTATAGCCCCTGGCTCATGGAGCGTACTTTGGCGGTACTTCTTAATATCACCGGGCGTCTGCGGCCGCGTCGGGTCCCAGGTAAGCGCATCCTTTGCGGTCTCTGCCAGGTTCGACGTTATGCCCGCGGGTGGGATTTGGGGCATTGTCATATCAGCCTTGTAATTTGTCCTGCCACCTAAGGACTGGGACGTCAACATCCTGCTCGGTCGCTGCAGGTAGGCCGATGTGCAATTGACACTGGGTTTGCTTTGGTGCAAGAATGACAATGGCGACTGTGAAAAACAAACTGTTTACAATTTCTGTGCACAGCAATTACTTGAGTCGAGGCATCCGCGACAGCTCTCGAAGGATTTGCCGATGGCCCATCAGCCAAGACCATCGCCAGTCCGTGCCCACACCGCAAACAGTATAGATGCATACAAATTGTAAGGAGGCATCGGCACAACGCTCAGCTGCCGATCTGCAACCCTCTTCCGAACCCGTCTCGCTGACACGTGTCAGGCGCTGCGTCGAGACCTCGCCCTTGCTCCTCAGGACAGCAGGCCGCGCAGCTGCTCCGTCTTGGCTACATCCGCCGGCTTCTTTCCGTCCTTGTTCACCACGTCCTGCATGGAGTTCCGGGCAAGGCCAGTGTTACTGGTGCACGCGCGGCCCATCAGCACTTGCAAAAGTACCATACCGGTACACGCAAGCTGACGCGACGGCTGCACCACCACAACCTGCCGGGAACTCACAAGGACAGGTTCCCCGCATACACAAGCAACTGTTGGGTGGCGGTGCGCCTCCCGCAGCAGGAACCCTATTTGGTTGTGACCTCGTGAAGCGCCAGCGTCCCCGCATCCCTTCCCCCTTTTGCCCCACCTTGTGCGCCCCCGCCGCCAGCAGCGCCTCCACCACAGCCGTGTGCCCGTTGACAGCCGCCAGGTGCAGCGCCGTGTTGCCCTGACGCACACAAAACACACGGGCGTTGCGGTCTGCTTCGTGCAGAAAAGGAGCATCATGAGCCGCTTTGATGTAGTGTGCTTGGCACGCTTACAAACTTACCGGACGGTGTACCGTACCAGTACAGCAAGCCCAGCTTTTGCAATACCATGTACGTCAGCGCGAGTGCACATGCAAAATATCCCAACAAGGACAATACCATCCTTTTGGTAGCCCCTGCTGCCCCTCCGGAGTTGAAACGCCGCAACGCCTGTACCGGAATGCGCAGCACGCACAAAACGCACATCCGACCCTCGCCCCCCTAATCCTGGCTTGAGACATGGTTTTTTATCCTTGCACTGCATTCTACGACACACACCCAACCGCACAGGCATCACCGCGTAGCCCGGGCAGTATCACCGCACACCTGCTGGTTTACCGCCGTGGGGTCTGCCCCCGCTGCCAGCAGCAGCGCCACCTTGTCCGCCGCGCCGCTACGTGCCGCCAGCTGCAGCGGTGTCCAGCCGTCCGCCGACACAGCCTGGGACACCACGGCGCCCCTGCAGGGCCGCGTGCCACGTGCCACGTGCCAAGTGACATCCACAGGGGGCAACACGTTCACTGCAACCATGGGCTGCACAGCTGTTTTAAGCACGAATGCAGGTGCACCTGTCCTGTCCGCGCTGTAGGCCCCTGTTCGCTCCCACCCTCCACTGTCCGCCTTGGTCCCTCATCCCCTCACTTGCCCTAACGTTGTCGCCCGTACCGGTGAAATAAATTGGTCACCTCATCCGAAAGCACTTCAAACCTTACCCTCTCTGCCCCCACCTGCCCAGCCAAACACCTCTCCCAGTAACCACTTCGCACCGTTCTGCATCTCTCTGCCCCTACTCCCACCTTGCCCATCTCGGCCCCCCACCCTCATCATTAACCATGTCAACCTGCAGACCCCGTTTGTTGGCATAGCCTTCCAGCCGCCTAAACCCCCGGTCCCACCTGTCCAGCAGCAGGCGCAGCAGGTCGGGCTTCCCCCTGGACGCCGCCAGGTGCAGCGGGGACTTGAAGTCGGGGTTGGGCGCGTTGGGGTCGGCGCCTGGGGGGCGAGGGGGGGGGGCGGGGGCGGGGTAAACAGGCAGGAAGGCAGGACGGCAGAGCAGGGGGTGCTGGGGCCAGGAGCTAGGAGACTCGCAAAGCAGCATCCCGTACCCACAACAGGCACACAAAGGTGCCCTGGCAGGAGCGGGACATCGTGCGCTGGCAGTGCACGTTTGGTCTTTACCCACCGGTGCTCGTGGACCGTGGGTCTGTGCGTAGGTTGAATCCCCCCCGGCATCACAGCCAGCTGTTGTCAAGCCTTCCGTTTGGAAGGGTGAGAGTTGGCATGTACGGTCTCACGACCATCGCGCCCAGTTGTCCCATACCTACCACCTGCCCTCCTGTGCCAGCCAGCATACCTCATGTGTGTTAACCCACCTGCCCCCAGCAGCAGCTCCACCAGCGGCAGGTCGTTGGCCTCCAGCGCCAGGTGCAGCGGCGAGGCCTTGTCGAAGTCGAGCAGGTTCACGTTGCACTTGCCTGTGTGTGTGTGGAGGGAGGGCACGGCCGGAGGGCACGGCGTAGTCAGCACGCCGCTGGCAGGCTTGCCAACGCAGAGATCACGTGTCATCCGTGAAAGCAGGTGCAGGCCATCTCCGATGAAAATGGAGGTCCATGCGGGCAAAGCAGCGTGGCCGGAATCCAACAACGCACGCTCACCGGGACGCTCACGAGGACGGGCGCAGCAGGCTATCCAAGGCAGCCCACACGCTGCGCAGTCACAATCACCCAGCGGGTCGCATTGCGCACACACATGATGCATGAGCGCAGCGGTTCTCTGACGGCCTGCCCGGTGTGCCATGCTCTCTTCCCTGACAGAAGGAGTTCATTGCCACCCGCCACACTCGCCCGCGGCCAGCAGCAGCCCCACCGCTATTGTGTCATCCGAGGCCACCTTACCCTTCCGGCCCCTCTCGGACCTTGCCGCACCCATCCGAGGCAGCAATTGCAATAATGCCTAGGTGTCCTCCTAGGCTTTTCCACGCCTTCACTGCCGCATGCCCATCCCATCCCACCCACCCGCGCCAGCGGCAGCCTGGCAACCTCATGGCCCCCTGCTCCACCGCCGCGTGCCCCCCACCATGCCCTCCGCCCAGGCACACGTGCCACGTTCCTGGCACCAGCGCGCATGCGACGTGACAGAGGACTCCCATCTGCCTACCGCTCTGCAATTGTCTCCCAACACCGCCCTCCCTACACGCATCTCCCGGTCACAACACGTGCCTCGTAACCCCAGCCCCAGAACACACACCCTCACCCGTGCCCAGCAGCAGCTTTACCGCCTCGCTGTCCCCCTGATCGTTCGCCACGTGTCCCGCTATCCCAGCCCGCCCACTAACCCACGCACCCGTGGCCAGCAGCAGCTTGACCGCCTCGCTGTCCCCCTGCTCCACCGCCACGTGCAGAGCCGTCTTGTCGAAGGGCTCCAGCATGGCGCCGCCCAGCATCCAGTTGCCCTGAGCGTACTCCGAGCTGTTCATGTTCTGGGGGGGGGACGAGAGGGGGGGGGTTGGCGGTTAGAGGACAAAGGTGTGAGGGGGGAGGAGGCAGGGGAAATACGTTCGAAGCGAGGTACAGTGGTGGGTAGCGACGTGGGCCGATGACACGGGAAGGGAAGAGAAGGCACAAGGATCCGAGGAGGTTACAAACCCAGCTTGGTGCCAGCACACCGGCGGCCTTGCCTACGCGCCCGGCTGCTTTTGGTGAATGAACCTGTGGCCAGATCCTGCCTGCTGTCCCAGTTCCCTCGGCGCATAAGCAGTTGCATTCTAGTCCGCACCCGCAGGCACTCCGGCCACATTCCTATTTTGTGCACTCACCAAGCTGTGTGTTAACTCACACACCCACACCCACGCCCACACCCACACCCACACCCACACCCACACCCACACCCTCAGCTGCCCGCCCACCTGCACGTTGATCTCCGGGCCTGTGGCCAGCAGCGCGCACCTCCCGGCAACAGCCCTCCTTGTGCACTGACTCAACTACACGCTAGCCCATGCCCGCCCACCTGCACGTTGATCTCCGGGTCCGTGGCCAGCAGCGCGCGCAGCACGTCCAGGTGGCCCGCCTCCACGGCTGCATGCAGGGGCGTGTTGCCGCCCATGTCTGGAAAGTTGCGCATGGCGGGGTCGTGCGACAGGATGAGCTGCAGCAGGGGTTAGTGAGCGGGGGCGGAAGAAGGGATGTGGTGCACACAGCGACAGAGGGGATGCCACTCGGTACATACATGGCAGGGTCGTGGCTCAGGGTGAGCTGCGGCGTGGTTGCACAGTGACAGGGACTGAAAAACAAGCTGGAGGGGGTTTTGAGGTGGGGGCCGCACTGCCATCGCCACGTCGACGAACCGTCAGCAAGAGTCGGCTGCTTGTACAGCACGCCTTTGGGCTACAGCATACATATGACGCACGTTGCCCTCGCCGCCCTTCCCTGCCCCAGCCCTCATCCCCCATCCGCCGTCGCCTCCCTGCAGCTGCACGGCATGCAGCCGCCCCCGCGCCGCACCACTGCCGTCCCGCCCGTGCATGGCGGCCGCGAGTCCCCCCCGGGGTAATGTTGTTGGCTCCTTCTGAAA
>VFQN01001618.1_pt1 | contig 36985 bp, 58 predicted proteins | sample 3512371 | NCBI WGS metagenome assembly VFQN01 (sample SAMN10412370, study PRJNA504923) | tailings metagenome | isolation source: Replicate 2 from Balatoc abandoned mine | place: Philippines: Itogon, Benguet | collected 2017-08-28
GGGGAGGGGGGGGGGGGGGGGGGGGGGGGGGGGGGGGGGGGGGGGGGGGGGGGAGATTGGAAGGAGGAAAGGGGGGTGCGGGTGAAAGGGTGATGGCGGTGGTGCGGGTGCGCCTGTGTGGCGTTGTGGAACCAGCAGGCGGAAGGGTGGGTGCTTCTCCCTCCCCGTCCCTTCCAGGATGCCCCTGACTCCTCTCTCCCGCCCCCTCCCGCCCCTCCTCTCCCCCAGCCCGTGTACCTGCACGGCTCGCTGGGTCGCGAGGCGGCCACCGGGCGCGGCACCATGTTCGCCATCCGGGAGCTGCTCAAGGTGGGGTGTCGGGGCAAGGGCCGTTGCTACGGCTGAGTCAACAAGTGCCTTGGACCTGAGGGCATGTTGCCACCGCTCCATCAGCCCGCGCATCCCTGCACTGCACCTGGTGCCCCATTTTTCCCAACCCATCACCAACCACTTGCGCCTCCCCGACCCCCCCTAGGCCATGCACATGGGCAAGCTGTCCGACCAGACCTACGTCATACAGGTGGGTGCTGGGCAGTGGGAGGGACACGCACACTTGCCCGCCTAGCAGCAGCCTGACGGTGGCAGCGCGGCTGCGCACGCTTGCTTTAGGGACCCGGCACGGCAGCCCCGCAGTGGGTTGCGCTATGAACCTTTCGCACCGCTTCACCGCAACCTGCGACACGCGGACGCCTCCTCGCAAGGGTCGCCAACGTTCCGCCCAACCCACGTGCCTCTCCACGTGCATCCCCTACCCACCTGGCTCTCCCCTCCCCGTGCCGCGCAGGGCTTCGGTAACGTGGGCGCGTGGGCCGCGCAGCTGATCCACGAGCAGGGCGGCAGGGTGGTGGCGGTCAGCGACGTGGCGGGGGCCGTGCAGAACGAGAAGGTGCGGGCCGGGTGTGTGTCTGGGGGCGGGGGGCAGAGATGGAATGCAGTATGGATGAAGAGGAATGTGTGGAAGTGACAACTCAGGTGCAGTGGGCCGAGCGCCAGCAGGCGAGCGCGCTGCACGGGACCCGTGGACGATGGTGGGCAGGGGCTGGGGGCCTGGGCAATCCGATGCCTAGAACGCGCGGGCAGCGGCAGCGGTGGTGGCTTCTACCACACCCGCATGAGCCTCTCGCCAACCCTTGACGACCTAGGCCCTGAACCTGGCCCTTCCTTCCTGCCCCTCCCACCCCCCGCCCTGCCCCAGGGCCTGGACATCGCTGAGCTGCGGCGCCACGTGGCTGCGGGGAAGCCGCTGGCGGAGTTCCCGGGGGGCGGGGCCATGCCCAAGGAGGACATCCTCACGCAGGTGGGGGTGGGGTTGGTGGGCGGGGGAGAGGGACGGGAAGCACCGGGGCTCCTGAGGGGGAGGCCTAGTAGTAGGCGTGCCGCAGACCGCACACGAGGCTTGTGCCGTGGTGAACCTAACAACGGCGCGCTGTGCGTTTGCCAATGTATGTGTTGGGTGACATACTCTCGGCTGTGCTGCTGCTGCTGCCGCGCAGGTGCCGTGCGACGTGCTCATCCCCGCCGCCATCGGGGGCGTCATCGACGAGCACGTGGCCGCCAAGCTGCAGTGCAAGGTGGGGAGGGAGGAGAGCTACCGGTGCTGGGACGGAGCAGCCGCGCGTGCCGCACAGCCTGGTCCCTCGCTTTTCCACAGGGGGGCTGAACCCTTCCGTAAGGAGCTTGAAGGCTGAAACCGCACACTGCATACCGGTTTGCGCTACGCCTCAGCCCTTGCGCTCCCTCCCTCGCCTCTCCCACCCCCGTGCTGTCGCCAGGTTGTTGCTGAGGCCGCCAACGGCCCCACCACGCCCGAGGGAGACGCCGTGCTGCGGGAGCGGGGCATCACCGTGCTGCCGGGTGAGGCGGGGTGGTGGCGTGGGCGAGAGGGCGGGCGAGGCACGAACGAGAGAGGTGCATATCGGCGGGCCGGCGGGTGGGAGGGGTCGGCAGGAGCCGTGGCGCACGCCATGGGGAGGTGGAGAGGGAGGCAGTGGGGGTGTGCGGTCTGCATGTAAAAGGAGACCCTGCTGCACGCATCTGGCAGGCAACCGGTGGTACGGCAGCACCGGCACGTCACCTTGAGCAGCTGCCGCCTCGTCCCCATGCCCACCTGCGCCGCCCCCCTCCCCCCTCCTGCCCTCCCAGACATCTACACCAACGGCGGCGGCGTGACGGTGTCGTTCTTCGAGTGGGTGCAGAACCTGCAGAACTTCAAGTGGGAGGAGGACGACGTCAACAGGTGGGGGCTGAGGGTGGGCGGGGGGAGGGGGAAGGGGGATGGATGGTGTCGTTGGGCGGATTGGGTTGTGGGGTCCGCTTAGGGCGCAGGGCCTTGCATCGCACCGCGAAAATGTGAAGTCCCGCCCCCACAGTACCGGTTGCACAAGCACGTCAGGGGCCCTGCCTCCTGGAGCGGGTGTGGCATCTCCTGTGGTTCCGGGACCCCTGAACGCTGCATCCATAGGGGCCGCAACGCCTCAGCTGCCCCGGCGTCCCCACCCCGCCCAACCTGGTTGCCTTTTTAAGTGCATGACGTTGCCCTCCCCTTCTCCGCCCCCGCAGGAAGCTGGACCGCAAGATGACCGACGCCTTCGCCGCGCTGTGGGGCGTGCACCGCGAGATGGCGGTGCCGCTGCGCACAGCCGCCTTCGTGGTGGCGCTGCAGCGGGTGACGCGGGCGGAGGTGCACAGGGGCTTCGACTGAGTGGGGCGGGCGGGACAGCCAGGCGGGACGCGGCTGCAGCGGGTGGTGCGGAAGTCTGGGCACGGGTCTTTCCGGAGCACAGCTGTGCTGCTAGCGGTGGGGCCTGGCGCCGGCTGGGGCCACTGCAGGGCGGGTTGGCCAACGGAGCCGTGGCAGCTGGCAGGCCCCGTGGGCATCGAACACCGTAGCGCGTATTGTGTGGCACAGGCTGGAGGAGGCTGGCTGGCACCGAAGTCCAGGTTGCACGCGGTAGCACAGTGGTGTTGCGCGTGGTGCAGATGCTGAGTGGCGCTCAGGGTGCAGAGGTCGAAGGCGCCCGACAAGCCTGCAATGGCACAGAGGAGACCAAGTGACGTTGGGAACATATGGCGACGGTATATGACGGCTAGCGGGCCGAGGTGCATGGCACGTGTGGCGAACGGAAGAACAGGCGTTGTTACAGAATGAAAGAAGCACGTGGCACGTTCAGCACCCTTGGTACTGCCGGTACTAAAGAATATCCAAAGCGTACGCATATAGGCTCTTATCATGGTCAGGCCGCCGTTACTTGGTGAGGACACTATTTAGGCGCACGCTCGGCGGACACGTGCAGGGTCAAAGGAGGTACGTTTGGACGTACCGTACACTGCAAATGCAAGCATTGTCGTACCGCATGCAATTGCAACAGCAGTCCCGCTCCAAGAAGAGCACCATCATACGTGAATGCATGTGATTAAGAGAAAACTTCCATGTACCTAGGCTAGGCCCCTGGTCACATCACTAGGTAAAGGTGCTTGGGCGAGAAACATAACGCCCCACGGCATAGAAAGAATGTCAGGCAACTCTATAAGGCCCTTCGACGAGGGCATGTTCGGATCCTAGATAAGCAGCCGTGTCAAGTACGGTAGCAATTCCACAGATCCAGAATACTAGTATTGCCCCGGCACACCACCAGCAGCACAGGAGTCACGTTGGGAGAGCGTGTATGCGGGGGTGCCGCACCATGCCCATCTATGCATGCACGTAGTCCGTCCTCCAACCTCCACATAGAGGTATGCACGACATACACCAACTTGGGTTGCACTTGCAGCCAGTTGCTTCCGGTAATGCACATCAATGCACAGGAGTGGGTTACAGCTATGCTGTCAGCCCGTGGCGGCATGCATGCGTGCCTCTTCGCTTGCCGGGGGGCTGGCGCAGACCTCGCTCTAGTACTCTCAACCTGGCAACACAACACGACCTATGCCAACATGGTCCCCCTATCCATTCTCAACAAGCAATGGGGAGACGACCAGGCCGGTTCCCATCGCCTAGACCCCACCCCTCGCACCCCGGCGGGCCCCTGCAGCACCAGTGCCCTTCGCCCCTGTGCCACGGCCCTGGCCGCTGCTACCAGGCTACCGCCACACAGCCCCTTGCAGCCACAGTCATGGCGCGCTGGCCCGCACGCATCTGGCGCGTCATACTGAAGGGGTGGTGGGGCGCGTGGGCTCCTGTGACCCCTCCGTCGGTTCAGCATATGGCACTTGGGCCGGACACCGGGTGACCGGCCTTCCTCCCCACCCACGCTCCAGCTTGTTCTCTGAGCGGACGTGGAGGGCTTCCGCCGCTCGCCAGCGTGGACGGATGTAGCAGGTGCAGCTCCGTGGCGCGGATGAATGTGACCCAGTGATGTACTACGTGACGAAGCCACATGAGCTGTGTAGGTGCAACAGGTCGCCCTCTTCTGTCTTGGAGGAAGCCAGGCAGCAAGGCACACCACCCGAGTGTGCTCGTTGGTGTTATTCACCTCCCGCTTAGGCGGGGCTGTGGCAGAGCAGCGGCCGTCCGCGCAGTCCTGCCGCTGTCCGCTGTCTTACTGGCTGCCTGATCCTGTCTTATCCTGCCCGGGCCGTGCGCCCCGCCCCCACTACTTCCTGGCGGCGCAGTCTGGGTCGGCGCTGTCGACCAGGCCGTCGCAGCTGCGGAGGGGAAGCAGGTTGGGCACACGGAGGACCGTTGGCAGGGAGCACGGTCGCGCAGATACTGTCGTCCCCAGGGAGGACAGCCAGATGGTCAAAGGTTGCAGATACCGGTAAGATAACAGGGGCCTGCCGGTCAAGGGACGCAAAGGTCCCATGCCCCAACCCAGAGCCCCATTACGTGCCCCTTCCCGTCCGCCCTCCTGGCCCCCTACACCCTGCACTCCGGCCCCCCTGCACCCACTCGTCATCCGCGCCGTTTTCGCACGCGCCCTCGCCCCCGTCGCTCTCGCGCTCCGCCGTGGGGCGGCACACGTCCACCTCCGCCCGCAGCCCCATGACGCCGCCGGCGTCCGCGGCCGACAGGCGCAGCACACGCAGGAACCTGCGGCCGCGGGAGTGGTGGGTGGTGGGGGCACAGGTACCGGCAAGTCACCACCACACTGTGACCAAGGTGGCACAGCAGCGGCTGCAGCACGCTGTGGGTCTCCCTGGCAAGGGAGGCGTGGGACAGCAAGCCTGCTGCTCATACTTAAGCTGCTATGTGCACTGCACCAGTCGTAAGGATCGCAGAAGCGGTGGGCGTTGGCAGCAGGGCGTGCATGTGGGGAGCCTGCCGCTGCAGCTGAACTATTGCGCCCGTGTGCGCCCGTGTGCCGTGGGCTGCCATGAAAAGCGCGCAAGCTGCCGCCTCGTCACTTACTTGACAACGAACTTGTGCTCAGCGCTGCGGTAGCTCTGGCCTGCGGGGGGCGGCACCAGGGTGCGATGGGTGTGAGGGCCGTGCAGCGCAGTGCATGTCAGGAGGCGGCGGTGGACCATGGGCCACGCCGTGTCGCGGAAAGGGCCAAGCGCTTGGGCAAGGGCCACAAAGGCGAACAGCCTTCGGACCCCCCACTGGCGGCGGCGCACGTGCTTTTGCCGGGTAACCCAGCAGCTGCTGCAGCAGGCTCGCCCCATGCCCCTTTGTCCCCTGCGCCCTGCAGCCGGGGCCCGGCACCCACCCGGCGCCAGTGTGGCCAGCAGTTGCGTGGGCCCCGCCGCCACCAGCCCGGGCTGCGGCGCCCAGGTGGCCACGTGCAGCGCCAGCCGCCCCGCCACTGCCGGCGCCAGGCCCGTGTCGCCCTCCAGCGGCGGCCGGTACTGCACCGCGAACTGCGGCCGCGGGGTGCGCCAGTCGGAGGCGGGCGGGTAGCCGGGCGCCCAGGAGGGCAGGATGCGCAGCAGGTTGGAGGAGCTGGAGGGGGCCGTCAGGTTGACCTTGGTGTGGAGGCCTGCGTGGGGGAAGGCGGGGAGGCAGGGGGGCCGGGTGGAGGATCAAGGGCAATGGAGACGAAGCTGTTGGCCACGGAGGCACGTCGGACCAGCAGAGGCAAGAGCTTGGTGCTGGGCTTCTGCATGCAACCTCAGATGGGGTGACCGTGCTGCCGTCCCACTGCGGTACGGTTTGGCAAGCACTCAGCACAGCGTTGTTCTGCGTCCCCGGGGGGCGTCAGACCCTCACCGACTGGCGCTGCATCCCACGTCCTGGTGGGCGTCACGACGCCCAGCTTCCAGGAGTTGAGGCTGTTGAAGCACCTGCACGGGACACGGGGCGGCGCGCAGGTGTGGGTGTCGCAGGGGTGCTGTAAGGGACAGAGGCACCGGTACCCCTGCGGCGGCCCTTAACCAAACGGACACGGCGGTGCTTGCACGTGGCCCCCGGCGCCCACCTGCCCTGCCCCTGCGTCGAGCCCATGGCGCACGTGGCGTCCGCCGCGGGCGCGGTGCCTCCCGCCGGCCGCGGCCCCGCGCTGTTGGCCAGCAGCAGGCTGCGGCCCTGCTCCGCCATCACCAGCTCCACCAGGTTGGCGGAGTCGCCCTGGGGGGAGCAGGGACGGGGGAGCAGGTTTTGCAAAAATGAGCAGGTGTGGTAGTACAAGGTCAAGCATTGAGCTTGCTAAGGCCAACATCGCAACGTGCAGGGCGTAAAGGAGACACGGAAGGCGAGGAACAGGGTAGCCAGATACCCCGTCAAGTCCACGCATTGGCAAATGCGTCGGACCCAGCAGTCTGCATGGCCTCGCGGACACTGCGTCAAGCATGAGCCGGGCAGGGCCCGCTGCTCCGTCCACACCTTGCCGTGCCGTCGCACCGCGCCGCGGCTCACCCTGACCCATGCGTCGCAGCCGCGGTCCACGTCGCAGCCCAGGGAGCCCCGGCGGCTCCAGGAGCAGCGGGGCAGCGCGTTGCCGCCCGCGGGCAGCACCAGCACGCGGCGGGGGTACTGCGACACGTCCACGTTGAGCGCCTGGGGGTAACCACAGGGCAGGGCAGCACACGGCGTCAGGTGGATAGCCCAAGTTGGGATCCAGGTCGGCTTACCCACGCCACTGCACAAGCAAGTGGTTAGTGACCAGCATCGATGCACTGTTGCGGCCGGGGGGCCAGCCACATGGCATGCGGCTACACTCGCGTGCCCGCCTCGCCGCCCGACCGTGGACACTTGTGCGGGGTGCACCCACCTGTGCCGCCGCCGTGGCCGCCTCGCTCCAGCCCAGCAGCTCGTTGACGCCGCAGGCGGCGGCGCCGTTGAAGGGCGCGCCGTTGTCGCGCGTGCCTGCGCAGGGCAGGCTGACGCTGACGACCAGGTTGTGCGCCGCCTTGAAGGTGATGGCGTTGTAGGCGCAGCGCTCCCACAGCCACTCCAGCGTGATGGAGCTGGAGGGCGAGCGGGAGGCGCCGCGCAGGCCGCCGCCCGAGGAGCCGAAGTAGGCCGTGCGCACGTCCTGGGGGATGGGTGTGGGGCACAGGGGCGGGGAAGTGGTCAGGGACCAGGGGGCCATGGCGAAGGCGCGTATCGGGACAACCTGGCATGCAGAGACAGGAGTGGGAAACGCCCGAGCGGACGCACGACGCACGTCAGGGGAGCAGGCGCGGCACACGGATCCGAAGACCAAGTGCCTGGGCCTCCTGCCGCCCCACCTGCGCGCTCATGGCGGCCTTGGCTCCGCACACGCTGCTGGCCACGAAGGTGATGCTGCGCAGCGCCATGGGGTTGGCGCCGTCGTAGTAGGCGGGGTCGGGCGACGACCCGAAGCCGGCGGGCTGCCACCACAGCACGTGCAGGCTGCCTGCAGGCCCGCCGCCGCCGCCCGCCAGGCCCGGCACCGCCCCGCTGCGGGCCAGGTCCACCGTCACGTACACCTCGTCGCCTGTGGAGTTGCAGGCGTGGAGGTGGCGTGCAGGTTTAGCGCATACCGGTAGGTAACGCGTTGCCTGGCCATACACAGAAACCGGGCTTTTATTTTGGCCGGAAGTCAGACACGTGCGCTATTTGCCAAGCACTGCATGCCACGGAGTCGCGCTGCTGCGCTATAGCACAGCGAGACTCACCGGTTTTTGGGTTCTCCAGGGGTGGCGTGGTGGGGTCAAACACGAGCGTCCACAGCATGTTGCCCTGGGAAGCAGAGGGTCGGGGAAGGGCTTGTCGTGGAGGCGCGTCAGGTGCGGGCCGGCACACCAGTAGTACAACAGCGGGGCATCGTCAGGAGTGCACCTGCACAGGACGTGCAGGAGCTCTGCAGCGTGCGCTGCCACGGGGGCCAGGAAGCGAGCCCTCTCTGCGGCCCCGCAGGACCCCCGGCCTCACCCCTGGCAGGCCGTCTGTGACCCACAGCCCGTACACGGGCGTCCCAACTTCCAGGTTGCCGCTGACGCCCTCCGCAATCACCGCCAGCTTGCCTGCACACGTGCGCAGGAGAGGAAGGGCCGGATCAGGGGCACAGGTCGAGGCTGAGACTGGCAGCACTGTACTCTGGGAGTTAGGCTTGCGGGGTGAGGCAGACCAGGCGCCCGGTATCCCGTGGGGCGTGGGCGTGCCATTCCAGTCCGTCAAGTTACAGCACCATTAAAGCGTGAGGCGTTACTGATAGATTCGGTGTTTAGAGACGGCATGGTGACAGCAAGGCGGGCTTCGGTGTGCCGTTGTTGACGCAAGCCGGGTGCTTGCCTCCCACCCCCCGTGCAGCTGGGAGGTGGAATGCAAAAGCGACCTGCTGACGTCCTAGCGACGTCTCGAATGTATGAGGTTATCCTGTACGTTTATGCGCAAGCTGCAGAGCTGTCCTGCTGTTGGTTCGTTCCCATGACTCAGGCAGCGGCAGCTGTTTGCAGCACCGAGGCGCGCACACAACAGCCAATGTTCACGCATATGACTGAACACCTGTTATTCATACAAATCCTACCCATTCGCTGTGGTCGAAGACAGCGGTCACACCTGATAATTCTGCTTGTGCGTCTTGCGCCCGAACAGCCGACGTTGCCAGAACCACAACGGCGATAGCCAGCAATCTCCATCTCATTTCCAGCGTCATCTGTCTTGGCTACGTGCGCAGTTACTGTGGATATCTGCAGTTGTTACCGCGCTAGGTGGAGCAGCGTTCCCGTTTCGCGCCAAAGACCTTAAACAAGCAGGCATAAATAGCTTGTGTACTGAGGTGGATAGTAACTACTCAGCGGCGGTATCAGCGTATTTGCGCGAGCTGTCGCTTGTTGTCTCTCAAAAAGCATGTGAATACGCTGTCAACAAACCCGAACGCGTCCTATAGCATGTAAGTGGCTTTTAGTAAATTCACTCGGTGCGGTTGACAACTGAGTTTTGCGTAGGTCGAACGCAGCACAATGAACGCAGCACCATGAAGCCTTTGTCCTCCTCCCTCACGCGTGTAAAGGTGACCGGTTCGTGCGCAAGGTTACTCTGTATACTAGGTAATCTCGACAAGAGGTTTGAACCCAGGTACCACAAACTGACGCGTGGCATGTTTTCGTGCCCTTCGTGCCAACGGCAAACGGTCTAGGAAACGGGCACTGTAACTTGCCAAAGGGATCGCCGCATACATGGCAGCTGGCTATTAACAGCGCACTCTGCATCATGAAAGGCGGTCTTTTGCGTATCCGCCGGTGTGTAGTATTTGCAGGTGTATGCCATGCAGTAGTTAGCACAAGTTCAGGGGTTCCCCTGCGCAAGTTCGTTCGTGGCTGCACCCAGCACAGACAACCGCTCGACGTTCATCGGACCGTTTACGACATTGAGTCGCTCAGGCAAGTAGGCAACTTGCAAAGGCCAGGACCCAGTTGTGACAGTTGGGTGATGCCACCGGTGCCGCCCTGGCGTTATTAGCGAAAGTGTTGGAGGTCTGCCAAGCAATCAGGAAATGGCAGGTATGGCACAACCAAATACACCCTCCATTGCGAATTTTCATGAGGTTCTTAGAACGTCATATAGGTGTTGCTACATGTTCGCCAACGCGACCACAATCCGCCCTGGCTGTCGTATCCGCCCTGCACCGGATGACGCCCACGCATACTGCCACCCCCCTCCCTCTGCGCTTAGGCCCATGCCTACCGCAGCGCCGCCACTGGTCGCCACGCGCCGCACCGTGTGGCCCCACCCCACCCATGTGTGGCAACGGCGACAGCCGCTGCGCCGCCGCGCCTCAGCTGCGGCCAGGACCCAGCACCGTACGGCGCAGGTTGGACAGCCAGCCTGGGCCGGACCCCTTCCCGTCGCCCGCTGCCGTAGCCCCTGCCGCCTCCGCCGCCACCTCCCCGCTTTGCCCTGTGCTTGGAGCGCCGCTACCCTTGACGCCCTCCTTCGCCGCGGGTGCCGGCTCAGCCTCCGCGGCCGCAACCGCAGCAGCCTGCTCCTGTTTGGCCACACCAGCCCCTGCCTCCGTCGCTGCCTTGGCACCCGCTGCCCCAGCCCGCGGCCCCATTGCTGCCGCTGCGGCATCCACCGCCTTGCGTACGCGGCCCACCACCGCCTCCGTCGCAGCCCGCGCGCCGCCTGCTAGGCCACCGCCCTCCCCCCGCGGCACGCTCAGCTCGTCCAGCTCGTCCTCCAGCTCGTCCTCAACCTCGTACGAGCGGCTGTTGCCAAGAGCCTGGGCGGCAGGGCCGTACATTGAAAGTAAGGGATACAAGCTGGCCACTGTGTGGCTGCCTTTATGGCGGCAGCGTCCGTGATGGCGGCGTGCGGTCCTCGGTGGGTGCGTACCATGCCTTGGTGCGGTCCAAGAAGCGCTCCTGCCCGCTATCAAACCCCTACCAGCAAGCGCCAGCGTCAACCCCACGTGCCCCGTCGCTACTTTGGGTGGCAACTGGCAAGTGATGCGCAGCAAAGAGTACGGCATGCGAGCAACCAGTCGGCACACGTGCACCCTCCCTCCCCAAGGCAGCGCTCCCTACCACCTCTCACCCTTCCCTTCCCCTCGCCGACCTACCACACCCTCTACCACCACTATTTACTTGCCTTGCTAGCATGTAGTTACCCCTTCCCCTCGCTCCCCGCCCCGCCCCACCCTCAACCCCTCCCCTCACCTGCAGGAAGGGGCCTCGCAGCTGCCCCAGCACGCCCCCCCGCTGGTAGGCCTCCAGGTCCCCCACCACGTACACCCGGTGCTGCGGAGGGGGCGGTGCTGCAGAGGGGGCGGCGGACCGCGGCGGCGCGGCGGACAGCGATGTGGCTCCCCCCGCCGGCAGCGCGTGCTGCAGCTCGGGGCCCAGGTCCACCGCCAGCAGCTTCCACACGTACTGGCCCTGGGGGGAGGGAGGGGGGCGGGGGTAAGCGGGGAGCGGGCAGCGACGGAGGATTAGGGCAGCCACAGCAGCCGGCGCATAGGGTGGAGCGAGGACCAGTTCCACGTGTGTGGAATGGCTCAGTCGTACACTACTTCACATCTACGTAGATTGCAGAGTATAAAAGTGAGGTGGGACGGCGCGCTGTGAGCTGTTGGAAGCACTGTGCACGTGGGTTGGAGGTCCTGGGTAACAGGCCAACTGCCCGACCCCGGAGCCACGCGGCAAGGGGCCCGGCAGCACGCGAACAGCAGCACCTGCAGTGCTGCCGACCCTGGGCCCTCGCCCCCGGCTGCCCTCCCTGCCCTTCCTGCCCTGCCCTGCCCCGCCGTCCCGCCCCCACCTGCTTGCGCTTGGCCTCCAGCGACGCCAGGCCCTTGCGCTCGGGGCCCGACAGAGGGAACATCATCTGGATGCGCCGGCTGCGGACCTGCGGCCAGGTGGGGTGGGGTGGGGTGAGGTGGGGGTTGGGGGTAACCGCGGCGCGGCCAAGTGGCAAACAGAAAGAGTCGACCTGCGGAGAGCGGGGGTGGGGGGAAAGACAGAGGGCGCGTCGGCAAAGGAAAGAGGCAGAGCCGGTCCTATACACTGCACATGCCCATTCGCACCATTCAGGCCCACAGGGCCTGGCATGGGCCACAACGCCACACACTGGCCGACGAGGAATCCGCACACATGCATGCGGCCAATGTGACCCCTTCCCTCAGCAGGCCTTAGCAGGGTCGACATACGGTACTGGCTGCGCCAGCATTCACAGCGGGCCCAGCCACTGAGCCCCACTCCCTTCCCCGCCCTTTCCCCGGTCCCACCTTGACCTTGAAGCTCTTGGACAGGTACAGCCCCCCGCCCGTGACCACGTAGGCGCGCACGTCGCTGCCCACCAGCGGGGCGCCCATCACCTGGCGGGGGAGGGGAGAAGGAGGGAAGGACGGGAAGGGGGAGAGGCGGATCGAGGGGAGGCGTCAGGCCCGGCTATTTCGCATTACAAGATGGCGCCATCCTTACCTGTGTCAACAACACCGGCGTCTTCGCGCTTGCCCCTGATACCCCACCAGCAGCATGGTGCCACACCACGTCTGTCAGGAGGCATACGGCCTCAGACCCCTCGTGGCCCACTGGCCACCCCGTGCGAGCGCCCCGTGACGCCCTGCCCCACCTCCGTGTTGGACGCTTGGACCCTTACCTAGCCTGCGCGCCCGCGCCTACTACCAATGCCCGCCACGCCCGGTACATCCATGGCACTGCGCAGCCAGAGGCGACCCCTGTTTCCCCCATCGGCCCCTGTCCTGTCCCCATCCCCTCCACGCCCCCACTCCGCCCATCCCGCCCCGCCCCACCTCCAGCACCCCCGGGTGCGTGTTGAGGCGCACCATGGCCTGCCGGTACACCGCCGCGGGGCTGACCACCACGCGCCACCGGGCGTACAGCGCGCCCAGAGTCACCAGCGTCACGGCCAGGCCCTGCCCCGGGAGGGGGAGGGGAGGCAGGTGGGTATGCTGCGTATGCAGCAACAAGGTGCGGAGCAGGGAGCAGGCCACAAGGCGCATCGTGTTTCCTACACAAGCGTAACCTCCTCTTCCGGAGGCAATGGCATTTCGGCAGGTGGGCAGCAAGCCCTCTACGGCTATGTGCACGTGCGCGGTGTCCATGCACTGGGGCCTGTACAAGCACGCCCTCCCTCCCCGCCCAAAGCCCGACCCCGACCGCGGGGCCCCCCTGCAGCCCACCATAAAGCCGTACTCGGCCAGCGATTCGTTGACAGAGATGAAGGTGTTGGTCACGCGGGTGAAGAACCGCCTGGGGCACAAGGGGCACGAGGCGGGCACGACAGGCGTAAGGGGCCAGCTGTACGCCCCGTCTGCCGGCCGTCCTAGCAGCCTCGGGCCAGGCCGCTGGCCCAAGCCGTGTCCCAAGCCGTGGGCCCCCACTCCTCCTGGCGGCACGCCCAGCCCCTCATGGAGCCCTGAACTGGCAGCTTGGTAACCGACACCGCTGCTGCCTTCACCTCCCGCCGCCAAGCCTGATGACTGCATGCTACCGCCCATGGCCCCATGCACTGCCCTTCGAATCCTGGGCTACGCCACCAGTCTCTCTGGAAGTCCCCATCCAGGCCCTCCGCACAGCAGCTCGCCCACTCCCCGGCCCCACCACAGCAGGTACACCGCCGCCATGGCCACCGCGGTGTAGGCCACGGGCCCCCACGCCTGCCACGCCGCCGCCAGCTGCAGCCGCGCCGCCTGGCCCAGCCGCCCGGACAGCAGCCGACGCAGCAGCGCAGGGGAACCGGAGGGGGAGGCGGACGCCGGCGCGGGACCAGAGGCAGCAGCCTGTGGCAGGGCCGGAGCGGGCAGGAAAACGCCAAGGCAATGTGGGGCCTAGCTGCTCTTGCCGCATGGGTGGACTGCAAGCCGTGAAGCAAGTGGGTAAGCTACGCACTGTGATTGAAGTGACAGCTGTACTGACTTGGAGGCACGGCGGCGCACCGTGCATTCCCGGTCGCACGCAGCCGGGTCTGCATTGGCTTGTACTCCAACTCACTAGCATGCGCCAGAGAACGACAGCACTGAGCACCACGGCAGCCTCTGGCTGAGGACATACTACCCGACAAGTCTCGATTACTTCCTCTCGGAAATTGTGACGGCCCAAAAGTTACTTAAAAGACGCATGCCGAGTTTGGCGTCGGCACTCCTCACCTTGGCAGCTGCCCCCGCCGCCTGGGTGGACAGCCCCCGCCGTGTCGCCGCGCCCGCGAGCGCGCCGCCGCCTGGCGCCCCGCTGCAGCCGCGCATATGGCCGGTCCAGGGGGTGGGCTGCACGCGGGCTGGGGCCGGGGCAGCGGCCGCAGCGGGAGCGGGTGCGGCGGTCCGCAGCAGGCCGCGCAGGGGGGGCCATGACGCCGGGAGCCCAACCCCCGCTGCTCTTGTCACTGTCCGCGCACCTCCCGTAGCAGCACCTGTAGCGCTGCTCAGTCCGGACGAAAGGTTCTGGTACTGGCGCGCAAGTCCGGAGCGCGCTAAGGAGCCCATCCCTGCTTGCGAGGCCCCGAACGCAAGCTGCAACACCTTGACGGCAGCAAGGCGTCCCGAAGCGCGAGGCCAAGAAGTGCATGCCTTCCGCCCGACAACTTGGCCTTGTGTTGCGAGTGACGTGAAGGCAGCGCCGCAGGCCAGGACTGCCGCGCGCTCAGCAGCTTGGGACAAAGTCATCACCGACATCGGTGAAGTTTCCATCTCTATGACGCTGCGCACAGGTGCCTTACAGGGCCCTGATATCTGGCACTCAAGGTGAAGTTGATCAAAATCTGCAGCGTTCGCGTCCCGCTTTTTGGCCCTGACTCGTTTCGGTCATACGCGTACTCCTGCGGCAGGTACCCTAAGCCCAAGAGGGGCTTTATGCTACGCTTTCATTCGGCACCTCAGCTTGTATGGGTCAAGGAGTTGCCTGAGGAGGGTGGTCTTTGGTAGACCTGCAAGGGCCGAAGATGGGTCGTCTGCAACTATGTGAGACCGCAACAAGGAAGGAGACGGACCGCAGACTGTATGCTTATATGTGAGCAAAGGGATCATACCGAGCAACAATTTCAGGACAAGAATGCTGCTCAGCAGCGTGTGATCACTGCCTCCGAGACCATAACTGACGTAATGCCGACGACTGCGCAATTGGAACACGACGAATCCATCCATCCACCACCATTACCTAGTAGCTTGAGCTTGGTGTCACAAAAGGCCCTAAAGGCACGCACAGGCCTTTCTGTTGAAAAGCGCCTTGTCAAACTCTCGGCGGGTACTCGGTTTGCCAGGTGCCAGATAAGAGTCTAATAGTAAGTGCTATGGATAAGAGCATGCGTTCATGACAATTGCGGTCGTTGGACTCGCGCGTGGTACTGCGAAAAGGTGAAAGCTGCTTCTTGGCGCCATCGAGCAAGCGTGACAAGCGTTTAGTTGTCGAAAACTGCAATGATAGCAAAGACTGTTGTGAACATGTTGATCACCATTGACGTGGCTCTTCTTTCTCCCACCCTCCCACCTTATTATTTGCCGTCCAGCACTCGCTGAAAGGGGCGCAAGTCAGGGATATACCGTCCATCTCGAACCGCTTCAATTGCCCCGTGGGAGGTCCCTAGAGTGGGCGCACCATGGACACCCTTTCGTCTCGCGGGAGCATCTTGGCTACGCGGTGCCCAACGCCCGGGTCGCACCTCGCGCCCGGCTGCGCGGCCCCATCCCAACGCTCCACCACATACCGACGAACCGTGAAGGCAGCCGGCAGCGCGGCCCCCCTGCGCGCCCCGGCCGTCGCGCTCCAGTCGGCTGTTGCGCCACCCCAACCGTCATCGCGACGCAACACCCCCGCGGCGCCCCGACCGCCAACGCTCTCCCGCACAGCCCGCCGCCTGGGCCTACCACCACCCGCTTATAACCACCACCAACACAAGCGGCTTGTGGTCGCGGCAGCGGCGGCCGCGATGGCCGAGGGCGGGAACGACCGCGAGGCCTCGGCCGCCTCCCCCGCCCCCGCGACCGGCCTGCTGTCGGTGTTCCACGTCTTCACCGACGAGCGCTGCAACGCCAAGCTGTTGGCGCTGGCAGTGGGTGCGTCCCTGGGGGGCGGTGGGACTGGGGGAGGGGCACAAGGGGCAGACCAGCGCCGTGCTCAGTACGCGAGCGTGCTCTGCTTCTCTGCCACTGCACGGGGCTGCGCTCCAGACCCCTCATCAACTCACTCCACGGCAGCCACACCAGCCGCCGTGACCCATCCGCAACGGCACTACACAGCTCCATTCCTGTAACCGTCTCTTCAAAATCCACTCCGTTGCGTTCCTCGAGCTCCTTCCCTTTCCTCCGCCCCCCCCCCTCCCTTCCCGCTTCCCTCAACCCCAGGCCAGGCGCTGTGTTCGGTGGCCACCCTCATCCACGACTCCTACCTCCCCGTCTACGTGCAGGAAGAGCTGGGCCTGTCTAACACAAAGGTGGGGAGCGGGGGGGCCGGGGAGGGGAGCGTGTGTGAGTGGGGCGGTGAGCGCGTGGCTGAGGGTCTGTCGGGCGAGGATACGTAATGGCCAGCGGGTGCATGCCGGCCTCCACCTCTGCTACGCACACGCCCTTTGCTGTCGTGCAATTCACGTGTGTGGCTGCTACGGCCGGCCAGGCTGCCGCATGGCCGTGCTTGCCCCGCGGGCCTGCACCCCACGCCCACCTGTGCACGCCGGCCGTTGACGGCCCTGCTGCACGCCAACCGCCACTTGGCCCCCTCACCTCACCTCTCCTTACCCACCCCCCTGCAGATCGGCGCGGTGCAGGGCGCTGCCCAGTTCCTGTGCCAGCTGAGCAAGGGCGTCAGCGGCGTGGCGGGGGACGTGCTGGGGTCGCAGGTGGGGGGGGCGGGGGGGCGGTATGCCGGGGAAGCGGGATGGGGCGGAGGGCAGGGCGAGACGGCCGACGCAGAGGTACAGGCATGTTGGGTAAAACCTGTACGAGACTAGTGTAGGTATGCGCGTGCGCCATGCGTTGAATGGTCGAGGCAGGCCGAGCGCTCTTCGCACTTGAGCTGCGTCACCGCATCGCCGCTTGGTGACAGGCCGAGACCACCTCGCCCACTCCCTGCCTCCTAACTATCTACCCCCCTCCCCACCACTACCACCCCAGACCCGCGTGCTGGTGTTCGGCACTGCCCTCACGCTGGCCTGCAAGCCCATGTTCGCGGCGCTGAGCACCGTGTACGGCGTGTTCGGGGTCACGGCCTGCCTGTACTGGTGGGTGGGGGGAGGGGGGAGGGTGGGCAGGGGGGTGGGGTCTAGGGGGGCGGGTGGCAGGCCGGGTGCATGGGCAGGGGGGGATGGACGTTGCGGGAAGGGCCGAAATGCTACGGAGATGCAGGGTAGCACTGGTGGCCAAGGCGAGGCGTAGGGCAGCGCCAAAGGGGAGCTTCCGTTGCTGGGTGAGTTACCCCCGGTGGCCCCACATCCCAGCTGCATGGCTGCTGCACAAGGCACGCTGCCCATACCAGCCCCCGCTCACGTCTGCACTGACGTGCACAAGCACTGCAGCCACGCGCCGCTGCCTCACGCCCCGCGCCCTGCCTCCAATTCTTGTCCCCCGCCCCTCCGGCTTGGACGAGACAGCGTTTGGGACGGGCACGGGTTCGCTACCTAGTCTGCTGCTCTTTTCACAGGTTCACATGGGCGCCTCGAACACGCATTCCGCCTCCCCCCTTCCCCTGTACCCCCCGCCCCGCGCCCACTTCAGGTTCTTCTTCGCCAAGCTGCTGGACCGGCTGTCCAAGGGCATCCGCGAGGCGCCCACCAAGGCGGTCATGAACGAGCTGGCGCGGGAGAGCGGCGACGCGCCGGACGCAGCGTACGGTGAGGGGAGGGGCTTGGGGGGCACATGCGGTCACGTGCAGAACAAGAGGATGGGTGGCGGGGAAGGTACTGCGGGGCGCAAGAACCTGGACGCTGCGCCGGAGGTACTGCGTGCGTCTAGCATGCCGTATGCATCTGCATCCCCGCGGGGTCCCATACATCTTCGTTGCGGGCGCTGTCTCCGAGCAGCGCCCCCACCGCACACAGCCCTTGCCCTGCTCCACAACTTTCAGCACCAACGCTCATCCCCACGTTCCCACGTTCCCCCTCCCCAGGCCTGCGCCAGTCGCTGGCCACTGCGGGCATGCTGGTGGGCAGCACGGTGGCGTCCCTCACCTTCGCCGCCACGGGGCAGAACTACGTGCTCACGTTCGCGGTGGCGGCCATCCCGCCGGCGGTGGCGCTGGCGTGGCTGGCGGCGGTGAGGGGTGGGGGCATGTGTGGAGGGGTAGCTGTCAGGCCGGGTAGGAGGGTAGGCGGGAGTACAGCTGCATACCGGTATCGCGGAAGCCAGAGGGCGGGGCGAGGGAGGACAGTGAGAATGTCTGGAGGTGCAAGTCGCTGCCGGTGCGGCTGGCTGTTCGCTGCAAAAGCTGTTTGTCGTGTGCAATGTTGCCTCGTCCCTTGCATCACCGTTGTCCCCCTTACTCCCTTCCCGCTCAAGCCCCCTCCTTCCCCCCCCACCCCGCTTCCCAACCCCCCAGAACTTCCGAGACGAGCTGTTCGGCCCGCCACACCCGCACCCCGCAGCCCCCGCGCCGCCCCCCGCCGTGTCCCTCCCCCCCACGCCCTCCGCCTCCATGGCCTCATCCGCATCCATCATGTCCGTGGACGCGCCGCCGGGAGGCAGCGCCAATGGTAACGCCAACGGCAACGGCGTGGCGGATGTGGCCCTGAGCCCCATGGAGAAGGCGGTGGCAATCGTCAAGGCCTTCCAGCCCGCATACTGGCAGGTGGGGTAACCGCGAAGCGGCAAATTGGCAGGTGGGATGGGCTTTAGGGAGGTACTATGCGCACGTGGACAGCGGCGGCATCCTGTCCTGCCCTTGTCGCTCTCCGCCGTGTTGCTCATCCCTCCTGCCTCACCACGTCCCCCTCCCCCCTCCTGCCTTGCTCACCTCCCCCCCCCCCCAAGGCCCTGGCGGTGGTGGCTGTGCTGTACTTTGCGCGCTTCGACGCCTCCTTTGTGGCGCTGCAAGCCAAGGCGGTGGGGCAGGGGGAGGGGGCTGGGGGAGGGGGGGGAGGGGGGCAAGAAGGGGGGTTGGTGTGTGGGGCGACGCATCACGCGGGTGTGCAGGTGCAGCTAGGGTGGGGCCCAGCGGCCTACTACCCACACGACGGTCACTTGGTCTGGGCAAATGTACCTGCAGAACGTAATGCAGTACCTGGCCATGCCACTCGGTGGCCACGCTCGCCACCCGGAGCCCGCAGGGGTAAGGTGCCGCCAGCCCCCTCGCCCACCCGGTGGCAGTCTCACCGCCGGGCCCTCACCCTGGCCCGCCCCGCCCCTTCCCCACCCCGCCCCCCAGGTGCTGCCCAAGAGCCTGCTGCCCATGCTGACGCTCATCAACATGCTGGTGCAGGTGGGGGGGTGGAGGGGGGGGGCGGAAGGGGAAGGGAAGGCGGGAAATATCTGGTGGACGTGCCGCAAATTCGCTGCGGACGTGCGGGAGGCTGGCAGGCGGGGTGTTGGGGCCGCCAGCACCGACATGGCTGCAGGGCCAGCGGGCCGCGGGCAGCACCTCCTGGGTTTTGTGCAGCTGAATGGTTCGTGTCAGCATGGCTGAGGTGGCGCACCTAGCTTGCACCCGACGCGGCAGGCAGCAACCCACGTGGCCTGGCCATCCTGTGAGGCACCTCCGATCTCCCCGCCCCCCCCCCCCACCCACCCGGCTCAACCCCCCAGACGCTGCTGACGGCCCCCCTGTCCCGCGTGTCGGGCACCGGCTGCGGCGCCCGCAACCGGCTGCTGCTGGCGGGCTTCGGCTGCATGGTGCTGGCCGACGTGTGCCTGGGGCTGCCCGCGCTAAAGTCGCCAGCGGGTGAGGTGGATGGGGGATAGGGGAGGGCGGGCGGAGGGCGGGGGTCGCTTGATGTTGGCTCGCGCATTTCCTAGGGCGGATGGAGCAGGAGAGGGGACGGTTGCAGCAAGCCTAGAGGGTGGCGGTCGTCTCAAGCCAAGCGGTGCCGGGTCCCAGGTGCCCTGCAAGCCATTCGCGCCACGCCGTTTGTGCCCCCCGTGGCGGCCCTCACCCCGCCATCTCCCACACAACCCCACTCCTCTCCGCCCCCCCCGCCCCGCCTCGGCCCCCTCCCCGCCCCCCAGGCATGTTCGCCGGCTCCGCCTTCATCGGGCTGCACATGGCCTTCACGCACGCCATCACCATCAGCATGATATCGTCGTACATGCCCACGGGTGAGGCAGGGACGGGGGTGGGGGCTAGGGGGCCCTGGGCTGGAGCTGCAACGAGTGAGCCGGGCCGGGCTGTGTGAGGGACGTGTGGTGTACAACTCGAGGCTGGGGCCGATTGGGTGCACGTGGAGACCGTGTCAGGCGTCAGGAGTCGGAGGAAACGGCGGTGCCTGCACGCGGAGAGGAAGCGGGGCCGGTTGGGTCTCAAGACAGGGGTTCAGGAGGGCAGGTGAGGAATGGTGTTGTGTGGGAGGGCCCGCAACCCGGATACTCTGCACCGTTGCTACTCTTGCACCGGCACCGATCATTGCCTCCTCCTTCTTACCGTGGTCCCTTGCACTGTCCCCGCCACACTGCATCGCCCGCAGGCGTGATCCCCGGCGTGGGCAAGCTGAGCGGCACCGCCGTGTCATTCACGGACCTGCTGCTGGGTGGGTGGGGGTGGGGGTGTGGGTGGTTTAGGTACTGAGGGTGGACACAACGGGAGGGGGGGCGCTGCCGTTGAGGGCCGCTCCACGCCACCACTGCAGGCCTGGGGGCCGCAAGCTGCTGCTGGGCCGCACGCCGCGGGGCCCCAACTGCGGGCACGGGCTGGTCCCCAGCAAGGAACGGCCTCCTTGGTTCCACAGCCACACTGCATGCGTGTTCTTGCTCTTCCCTCCTCAGCCTCTTGCCGCCCGCGCCGTGTGCGGGTTGCACATTCCGCCAGCGCTGCATCTCTCTCTTCCCTCTTATGCCACCCTTACCTTTCCGTTCCCCCTTCTCTCCCCCCCCCCCCCTTGGCAGGCTTCGTGCTGGCCGCCAGCAACACGCTGGCGGGCGTGCTGTCGGACATGACGCGGGCGGCGGGGTACGGCAACGTGGGGTGCTTCGCAGGTGGGCGGGCTGGCGGGGCGGGGAACGGGGCAGGGGCTGAGCGGGCGCAGCAGGGGAGGGCAGCGAGCTAGTCACCGCGCCCCAGAGCGGGCGCGCGTATGCCCTCCCGCTAGCCACCCATCCTGCTTTGCCCCGATGCCCTCCGCGCTGTCGCATACCGTACAATCCACTGCTTTCCAGCTGACTCCACCCATAGCTGGCGGAACGTTACCATTGTATAACCCCACTTGCCTACCCGTTCCTCCCCCCCCCCCGCCCTACCCCCATCCCCTTACACGCAGGCGGCGCTGTGGCGTGCGTGCTGTCGGGTCTGCTGCTGGCGGCGTTCGAGCGCTGGGGGGACCTGGGCCGTGACGAGCTGGTGGCGCGCAGGAGGAAGGCCAAGGCGGCGTGAGGGAAACGCGGGGCCAGGGGCGGGGCGGCTGCGGGAAGTGACTGTACGGAAAGGGGCAAGCACGCGGGGGACAGGGGCGTCGAGGCTTGCAATGCTGCGCAGGCCTGGTGCGAGACAGGTGCACCCAATGGTAATTATGTCAACCCTCGCCGTGTAACACTGCCACGGGTGTGGTGCAGTGGCTGTGCGGTCGGGCGGTGTGTCAACGAATGTGGGCATGCATGTGCGAGGAGGTTGTCAAGGACGCTGGCTGACCAAAGTCCCTTACGCGCATTGCGTATGCTGGGAGCCGCCAGCCTCCAGGGTGCGGGCCGGCGGCACGGGCTGGGCGTGGGACCACGTGTCCAGGTGGTGTTGTACGCCTGTTGTGACGGCGTGCCTACAAACGCACATAGTATCAACAGTTCGGCCTGGGACTTGGCATCTACGCAAAGGCAGCATTGTGTGTGGCGGGGGGGTGCAATGGTGCATCGCTGTGTGGTGACCAGAAACCACATGGCGTTGTTGGATGATCGAGTTCGTGGTCGCCGATGTTTTTGTTGCGCATAAAACGTCACACAGTGTTGTCTTGCAATGTCGGTGATGAAGCCACGGGGTGGCTGCCAGGGGTGGCCAGGGTGGACGAACCGCAGGGCCCTGCCAAGCGAGTGGTGCCTCGAGGGGCCGCAAGCCCCCACCTGTGCCTAGTAAGGCGCGGCCAAGGGCCAACCCCTGTGCCAGCCTGGGTCCCACATGGCCAAGGCCAGCCCTCAAAGCCTAACTGGGGTCTGGGCTCTTGGGGCAAGGGGCGCCCGTCCGCAGCCGCCGGCTAGGGTTTGGGGAGGAGACCCACAGCTGCAGTAGGACACAACGAGACAAGTATCAGTCACGCAAGGCAAGCAGACACGGAGCCTCGCTGTTACTTCCTTCAGCCGCCGTGTTACAAGGCACGCGCGCGCAAGGGAACGCCACTCCACATGGCAGCACGTGCTGCTGATGCGGCACGGCGGCCAGCCATCGTCCCCACCCTGCTGCACTACCGCTCGCTCCCGCTAGGGGCACAGGTCCAGGACACCGAGTGCAGCACCCAGCACCTCCATTCAAGAGCCGGGGAGCCCCCACGCCCCACCAGCTGCCTGTCGCTGCTAGATGGCAGCACCACGTGTACGGCACGTACACGTCCGACTAGCAGTAAATTGACTTCAACCAACAACAAAATTCAACGGTCCCTTGCGCCTCCTTACCCACCGCCTGCAACCGCGTCGCGTTTGTCCTGGCTCGCAACCCAACAACTGCATAGTGCCTCCTGCTCTGAATCAATTGCCCCTTCTATGCGCAGGCCACAATTTCACCGACCTAGTGACGCACATGGCTTGCTGGGCACGCCGCACGCCGCAGGCGGCTGGGCCGCACACGGGGCCGCGGCGCCGACACCGTGCCATCGTGCCTGACGTGCTGTGCTACATCCCAAGCTTCAGTACCTGTGCCAGCTATGTACGCATTTGGTGTACTCCGATGGCCTTATGAATGCAAGTGAAGAAAGAGGGAATCAAGTAATGACCGAAAGCAATGGTAACTGGCGGCGCAAATTTAGCACGCCGCACGCTGCAAGCGCGCACGATGCAACTACAGTCGACACCAACTACATTCTAAGCACGGAGGCTCCGCAGGCGGCGGCCTCCTGCCGCCCCCCGCCGCTCGCGCCCCTGTTGCTGCCGCTGCTGCTGCTGTTCCTGCTGCTGGTTGGGGGGCAGGTCCAGCTCCCCGCGCCCTGCCGATGGTAGTGCTTCCGTGCGGTGCTCGGAGGGCAGCGTGGCCCCTCCCGGGGTTGAGGAGGATCCGTAGGAGGGGGTGGCAGGCGGTGGGGTAGAAGGCAAGGACGGGGGCGGGGCGGCCGTGACCGGTGCCGGGTACATTCCGCCATAGTTGGGGACTGCAGGTGGCGACGAGTACGTGCCCCCGTACGGCACAAGTGGGGGTGGCGTAGCCCCGTACGTTGGCGGCGGCGGGTATGTGGCTGCGTAGGGCGGCGGGGGAGGGCCCACGGGCGCGTCCAGGCGCGGCGGCGGCAGGGCTGCTGGGCCGTCACCGATGTGCTTGTGGCCTGGCGGGACGGGGAAGTGGGTAGGGAAGGAGGCTTTATCAGCAGCGCATGTGGGTTAAGGGTGAGGTGAGTGACACCACCAGGCGTCGGTGGTCAGGTGCTGCCTCACTTGACGCATGCAGCCACCTACGTATGGGCAAAGCATTTCAGGGTCACCGTACGCCATGAGTAGCTGGGGTTCGGAGGTCTGATTGTCCCTGGCGGGCAGCAGCGCATGCAGGCCAGGCCGCCTGCATCAATGGTACGGCGCCAGGCTGCAGGTGCGGCGCCGCATGCGTCCGGCCTCATGACAGCGCACTTGCCCCCGCCACGAAGACAGCATCCGCCGCACCATACACACCGAGTGTACTGCCGTGTGTGCCCTCACCGTAGCAGGCGGCGCCCGCGGCGTAACCCCAGCAGCCGTCTGGCAGCCCCTCCCAGCCGCACGCCAGCAGCTCCGCCTCGCTGCCGCTGCACGCCACCTCGCTCAGCAGGTGCGGCCCGTCGCCGAGGCCGAAGAGGCCCTGCGCACGCAACGCGCGACCGGACGCGTTGTTACGTGAAACATTCAGATGAAGTTCTATGTGCAACCAACTGCGTACGTGTCGTATCCCGCTTGAAGGCCCCCGCGGTTGGGCCTGTGATGACACACAACACGTGTTGGGGATTTCCGTCGGTTCGTTGCAAGCAGTTGCTCGCCGTTTAAGCCTTGACACAAGGCGGAAACTGTTTACATCTGCTCCGATAAGCAGCACCCACCAGTGTCCGCGCCTCCCCAGTCTCGTACCCCAGCTGGCGGCACACCACGCCAGCGTCCGTGTCGTCCCAGCCGCTGCGTTGGGGTAGGGGGCGAGGATCGGACCGGACCGCTCCATCCGTCTTGCCAATGCGTGGTCCAATTTTGGCGTAATATGCACGATGACATAAAAGGCGAGGGCTGGGGGTGCAATGACCCAAGCCGCTTCTGGCCGCCCTGCTTTCGCTTCGCACAGCCGCAGATCCTCCAGACCGTTCCTTGCCTCCCCGCCTACCGCCACGCCTTCCCCCCTACCACCACTCACTCGTCGCACACGGTGCCCCACACGCCGTCCCACAGCACCTCCACTCGGCCCTTGGCGCCCTTGGTGCGGCTGCCGTCCACCAGGCGCACGGGGGCTGGGGGAGGGAGGGGGGCAGGGGGAAAGCACCATGGCACGATGGCGGGTACCAGTGCCTTGGAACGTGCCTGGACTGCGAGTGGCCTTTGACACTCCGCACACTTGCGCTGGGATACACACACCCTAGAGGCACGTGGTTCCGTGTGTAAACCCTTCCCCTGTTGGGGCCCCCTGTTGGGCGTTAGTAACAGAACACCGACCAATGCTGTACGGCTGACCGGTCACGGCTGCCTGTCACAGGCTTGGCACGAACCGCACACGCACAGCGACCAGGATCATGCTCTGCCACTCAGTCGTACCTCCAACTCCCAGCGGTAAGAGTTCGGGTGCCGGCGGAGGGCTGGGACCGGGCGGCGGGGCGGGAGGCGCTGGAGGCGACGGAGGCCAGGCGGGAGGTGCCGGGGGCAGGCTGGGAGGTGGTGGGCCGAATGGGGTCCCGGGGGGTAGCATCTCCCAGGCCAAGGGCTCCGGCGCTTGCGGTTGGCTCGGGATGAACGGCAGGCTGGGCGGCGGCGCGGGGGGCTGCGTGGGCGGAGTCTTGGGAGCGCCGCCGTCGCCGCCTGCGCACCGTGGCAGTGGGCAGGGGGTAGGGCAGACGGAGCAGTTCAGCCAAGCCGGGTTACACTGCAGGCCTAGCTACGAGGGTGTCAGAATTCGGACAGGCCACCAGTGCCTACCGTAGCACAGCACGCCGGCGTCTTCGGCGTGCCCGCAGTTGTGTGTGGGGCTGTACACGCAGTCCGTCAGCCGCGCCTCGCTGCCGCTGCAGGCCACGTCGTCCATGAGGATGGGGCCGCTGCCCTGGCCGAAGAACGCCTGAGGAGCAGCGCGCCGGAACACAGTCAGTGGGTAGCGGTGCGTGGCGGCGGGCGCAATGACACACAGGTTGCACCCTGGCCAGGGAAACGCATGGGCGGGCTGGCCAGCAACCGCGGAGTGCCCTCACTGCAGGCCGCCTGGAGCAGCACATGCCAGCCAATGCGTGGCGGCGCGCCAGGTAGTAAGTTTAGGAAGGTAGTAAGGTGTCGGGAAAATTGTGGATTGTCTACGCACTCCTATGCACTGGTCACACGGACACCCCGCCCGGCCCACCTGCGGCTTGGCCACGCCGCCGTCGTACCCCAGCTGCCGGCACACCACGCCCGCGTCCGTGTCGTCCCACGAGCTGCGGGGCGGCGGGGCGTAGGTGCACAGTCACTGAAAGGGGTCTGGACCATGCCATGTGTTGGGTTAGTGCTGCTTAATGCGCTGACAGAGATTATGCACCATGCGCAACACGATGACGAAGATTGGGGTGTGCCTTCAACGCCTGCTACGCTGCCACGCTACTTACAGCTCACCGACCGCACCACTCAGTGACCTTCCTCTCTCACTGATGCCCACGGCAGAACCAATCCATGCCCCTGATCCCAGTCCTGCAGTCGCCGCTACCGCACCCCGAGCGGCCCCTTCTCCCGTCCCCGCACGCCCACTCACTCGTCGCACACGGTGCCCCATCGGCCGTTGAGGAAGACCTCCACCCGGCCCTGGAAGCCGCCCAAGCCGCTGGCGGGCCCGTTCACCACACGAATGTCGCCTGCGAGAGGGCAGTGCGCAGTAGGTGCGCGTCAGCAGGTAGGCGCAAGGTCCATCGGATACACGGCGGGGTTGCGTGACGTGTAGGTGGTAGGCCAACTTGGTTTTTATTTCGCTGCGACTCGGCCGTACCGTAACAGCATCAAGTACACCATGTGAGTGAGCAAACACCTGCCGGCTCTCGCACCGACGAGGCCATGCCTACCTTGGGAGCCCGGCGCCTCAGGGGGCGGACTGGGGGGCGTGGCGGGGGCGCCGCTGCCACCTGCAGCAGGACAAGGGACCGAGTGCAGATGTTAACGCGCAGCAGTCATGCAGGTGCAGGATCGATGCAGGTTGGTGGCCAGCGGCACACGCGGCAGGTCGGCAGCAGCGCGGGCAGCAGAAACGCTTCTCACGTTCTGTTGCCTGGTGAGAAGCGCACACGTGTGGAAGCTAGGGCCGGGCGTAGGAGGCAAGCCCGTCCCTTACAGCACATGTCGACGTGTGTGTGCCTGTTAGGCACCGGTCCTTCCCCCCGCCCACACTCGTGACGTGTAACCTGCTGCACACCCGTCTGCCCACCATAGCACACCACGCCCACGTCCTCGCCGTGCACGCAGTTGTGGCTGTTGGCGAAGGCACAGTCCGTCAGCTGCGCCTCGCTGCCGCTGCAGGCCACGTCGTCCATGAGGATGGGGCCGCTGCCCGGGCCGAAGAAAGCCTGCGCACCCGCATTATACGTGCCGATACACAGCAAAACAATTGAGTTGATGCATATGGCGACAGCGGGGAGGCCGTGCCGGCATACAGTTTCACAGCACACCACACGACGGGCACGGCGTGTAAGGTGCACGAGAGGGTGTCTGCCATCCACCGAAGCCAAAGGCGACACACGATCCGGCAGGAGTGTGGCGGGCAGGCGGTGCACAGGCGTGAGGGCCTCGTCAGCAACGTGCGGTGCCGGCGAGCCCACACCGCTCAGCTCCCGCTTGCACCTGCACCTGCGCCCGCACCTCCCACCCCACACCCAAGTCCGCCTGCAAAGCGCCGCCCTCACCGCCACCCACCTCCATGCGCACCACGCCCAGTGCATGGCCCAGCTGGCGGCACACCACCGTGGCAGTCAGCGACGTCCAGGAGCTGAGCACGAGGGACATGCATGAGGAGGAGGCACATGCAGATTCAGCGCTGCATCTTTACCACAAGGGGCTTCAAATGCGACAGCAACTGCACTGAGGGCGCATCATACTGCCAATGCATACGAGTATCTCAATAGCTTGCTGCATCTTGCCCTTGCTTGCGCCCCGAACCCATGTCCGGTCCACTCACTCGTCGCACACGGTGCCCCACACGCCGTCCCACAGCACCTCCACCCGGCCCTGCTGTGTGTTGACAGCACCCGAGGCGTCCACCAGCCGCACGGGGGCATGGGCTGCAGCAGGCAGGGAGGTTAGGCAAGAGGGGTAGTAGCGCACATATCGATCTCCTGCACGCACTGTGCGCCGCTTGCTTCACAGGCTGCTGACCTAACCCGTGGACTCAGCGTGGCATAAGGTACGAAAGCTGCAACCCTTCATCGGACGCAGTGGTCGGGGCCAGACCCCCAAAAAGACCCACCGCCAACGTTCAAGGGAGGCATAGGGGGAGGCGGAGGCGGGGGGTTGGGCGAGAGCGGGTGCTCCGGCGGCGAGGAGGGCCACGCGGGGCTCAGCGGCGGGGGAGCGCTGGGGGCGTCCGGGCCGCCGGCGCCGCCTGCGGTGGACACGGCGACGGCACGCGAGGGGTCAGGTGCAGTCGTCTGCGTTTACCAATCCTGGCTGGCACGGAGGCGAGGCCCCACGAACACCAGAGACCTCTGCCACAGCTGCGTGCTCCAGCCCACGCACCGTAGCACACCACCCCGGCGTCCTCCCAGTGCTCGCAGTCGGGGGCGGGGGCGGAGGGGCAGGACAGCAGGTCCTCCTCGCTGCCGCCACACCCCACGCGCCACAGCAGCACGGGCCCGGAGCCGGGGCCGAAGAAGCCCTGGGAGCATGGGCAGGGCAGCAGCATGGGCAGGGGCAGGGGTTTGGCAGCCGGGGTCCTGTAGCCTGGGGCGCCCCTTCGTCCGTCCTTGCGATATCCAGCCACAGCTAAGCAGCTCAAGAGTGCGGGTCTGTGGCGTCCCGGCGCATTGCTGACCCAGCAGGCCGAGCCCCCGCCCCTCACCTGCGTCCGCGCCTCCCCGGTCTCGTACCCCAGCTGGCGGCACACCACAGCGGCGTCCGTGTCGTCCCAGTCATCGTCGCACACGGTGCCCCAGGCACCTCCCCACAGCACCTCCACACGGCCGCGGTGTGTGTTGACAGCACCCGAGGCGTCCACCAGCCGGATGGGGGCTGCAGGGGAGGGTAAGTAATAGAGGAAAGGGGCAGGAAAGGGGCAACATTGATGACGTGGCAACTTCTACTGGCATGTGTGTACACCATACACACGCCGCTCCGTCCGATGGAAGCCTAGGCTCATAAAGTTTGAGACGGATGAGATTTCGAGCAGGCGCGGTGACGCGTGGCATAGCGCACCTCCGGGCTGGGCGAGGGGCGGGGCGGGAGGCTCGTTGGGACGCATGGGCACTCCTGCGCCACCGCCGTCGTCTGTGCGGGAAGCAAAGGGAAACGCACACGCACGTGTAGGTGTGTAGCAGGATGCGGCGCAGGGATAACAAAGCATGTGCCGCGTGTAGGTGTGCTATGTAGCCGTTCTGGGGGTGCACGGAGCAGCAGCGACACTGCTGCTGCCTGTGTGGGCACAACGCCTGGCCACCCTCGGGGAGGAATCTGTGGCCTCCGCAACCTGCTGCTGCAGTGCATATTACGCTGACACTTCTGGGCGTATGAGGCCGCATGACGTTGTGCAGGACAGGCGTGCACCGCACTGGGCTGGTCGCCTGGCCGAGCGTGGAGGCAGCCCACCCGCACCCTCCTTGCGCTGCAGGCGTGCCCCTGGCATCGGCAGCTGACCCGCGCACCAATCCCACTTGCTCGGCGATCCCTTTCCTAGCGGTACCCATACATGCATACCGGTACATCAGTAAGCCGCAGCCCCTTTCCTCGCACCCACCGTAGCACACCACCCCTGCGTCCTCCCTGTGCGCGCAGTCCCGCGTGTTGGCGGTGTACACCGTGCAGGCCTCCAGGCTGGGCTCGGAGCCGGAGCAGTAGAACTCGCTGTAGTGGATGGGGCCCGTGCCACGACCGAAGTGGGCCTGCAATGACCGATGAGACCAATGGACTTGCCAGGCAGGGTCCGTGCCGGCAAGCACGTGTTTGTTGTTGACGGAACGTGCTGCCAGCGCGGCAGGGCTGAGCGGGTGGCACCTTACCCTCGCACAGCCTCCTGCGACAACGCCAACACCCTGCCGGCGCTTGTGCCACACCACCACAGACAGCCGGGTGCGCACAGAAGGGGCTTCAGCACCAACATGCCGTACAACCGCACGCACGTGCATACCTCGGACACGGCCGTGCCGTACGAGTAGCCCAGCTGGCGGCACACCACGGTGGCGTCGCCGTCGGACCACGCGCTGCGGGGTGTGCATCGCAACAGCAGCAGTGCAATATTGTACGGCACCCTACGTCACAGCAGTCTTGGGCAGATACACGCCTGCATAAAGCAGGAGGGACGGTGCAGCGAGGCGCCAACACGTTGGATACAGTGGTTGGATGCCACATGGCCACATCCCATGCGCACATGTCGACAGGCACCCTTTTCATCCCCACCCATCATCGCCCCACTCACTCGTCGCACAGCGTGCCCCACACGCCCTCCACCTGCAGCTCCACACGGCCCTGGCTGGGGTGGGGGAGGGGGCCCACCATCAGCCGCACGGGGTCTGGGGGGCAAGGGTGGGCAAGGCAGGAAGCGGCAGCAGATGGAAGTCAGTAGGGCTCTGTCAGTACCACCTCGAAGAGTGGCAACAATCCATCGGCAACTAGCCAGCAACCCCTTGTGTATGCGCATCACCCGAGAGGCTTTGGGGAACTAGGGTTGCGTCCCCAGCTGTTGCTGTGTCAGCGTCACGGCACCGCTGTGCACGCACATGGCTGCTTGGGCGGCGAGGGCGGAGGCGAGGGGCGGTTGTCCGGCCGCGCCGCCACCCCGTCGTCCCACGTGGCCCGGGCGTACTGAATGGAGGACAGCATCTGGGGGCGGGGGAGGGGAAGGGTGGCAGGCTGGGAGGGGTGAGGCGGCCGTGCACCACGGCCTTGCGCCACCCCAGGAGCACAGCCAGCACCCCTGCGCTTCCACAACGGCCATGTGCTGCGGCGGCGGTCCACAGCGGCGCAGGGTAAGGTGGGAAGATAAGGTGGGAAGAAGAGATGTGGACTTCCTGTCCCGCGATGCACACGTGTTCCGGAACCGAGCGGGGTCTCCGCCCCGCCCCTAACCCCCGTCGGCCCGCCGTCCCCCGCCGCCACCGCTGCTGCTGCCGCACCTCCTGCTGTATGGGCGAGGCGATGTTGACGCTGCGCAGGTTGACGGCCGCCACCACCAGCGACCGCACGCGGCCGTCGCCGTCCCACATGGAGGAGCCGCTCTGGCCGCTGTAGATGTCGCACGTGTGCTCTGTGGGTGCATGGCGGCACAGGGATGCAGGCAGGTATACCGCTGATGTCATTGTGAGGCGCAGCTGTCATGCAGTTAGGTGCTGCTGGGGAGGCGTGGCGGCTCGGGGCGGCCTGGCATGCCCCCACGACTCGCGCATTCGCTCCCGCACGGGTTCTGGCCCGTCGTGCTGCGCAGTGCTATGGCTTGCACCGCGACGCGCCTCAGACACTGCGGTGCACCGCAGATGATCAGTACCAGCCTGCGGCGTATTCCAACATGCAGCCCACTCAGCGCTGCGCCATCTCGGCAGCCCGGCCGCCACCCACCCCAGTACGCCCGCCCACACGGCGCCCCAGCGGGACCCTCCGGGAACTGGATGGCGCAGCTGGTGGTCCTGGGGGGTGCAGGGGGGTGCAGGTGGGAGGCGGGGTGCACAGGGGGCCAGCGCGCAGCTGTCAGTTGCACAGGAACGCAGTGGAATGCTTCCAAGTGCTCACATACCACGGTGCGGGTGTGCCAGCACAGTAGCACTATGCTCATTTTTTAGGGGTACGCTCTTCCGTTCCAGGCGGACGCGCCATAAGTGTGTCACAGGAGGCCGCGCATGAGCAACGACCAAGAAGGTCTAGGCATGCAACTATCTACACCAGCAATCCGGACGAGGCGGCAGGCGTCGGTAGGGCCTATGTGCGCTTGGCACATCACGCAACTCACCACATGGTGCCGACGTCCTTATCGCCTGCAGGTGCAAAGCCAGGAGGGCGGGGCGGGGCACGCACGGGGGCACGAAGGGGCCGTCAGCTACCGGTACCCAAGGAGCTGCTGCCAGCACGCAAACAGGCTGCTGCGCCGCACATACTTTCCTAAAGCACAAGGCTAAGAATGCCATCCCACAAGCACCGCGGTCTCACCAGTCCAGCCCCTCACCACTGCACTCAACGGCCCACCCTGGCAGCGTGCCTCCCTCTCCCCACCCCCACCCGCACCCACCCACCCGGGTAGCCTGCCGTGGTGAGGTGCAGCTCCCTGTCGCTGCAGCTGGTGGCGGCGCCAAAGTAGCCGGTGGTGTCGCCCAGGGGGCTGCGGAGGAAGGAAGGATAGGCGACGTGTGGAGGTACACGTGGGGCGTAGGAAGGGTAGGGTTGGCTTTGCGCATGGCTTTTCGCCGTGCCTCCTGTGTACTGTAGTGGTGAAGCCACGGGACTACCGTACACTTATGTGTGTAACGGACACCACCAGTGGCCCCTCTGGGCATCACCTCGTCAGCAGCAACACTTTGTACAGCACGGCAGCCATGCACCCATGACCTTCGGTTCACCCAGCTGCCCGCCCACCTGTCCAGGTACAGCAGCGCGAAGTCGAACTGCGAGTTGCCGTCCTGCAGCCGTGAGGTGGGCGCATGCAGGGGGATGGATGGTCAGCCAACGAGGCCCCCTGCACTGCCGGTATCCTTCACAGCCAGCAGCCTATGACTGCCGATACCCCCAGCCGGGTTTGCGTGCCTACGTACCTCAGCAGTACACTGTGCACCCGTTCAGTCCACAGGCCCGTACCGCCTAATACGGCATCACCTGCTGCCCCTCAGCCGCTCACCGTCTCGACGTAGCCCTGGTGCACGGTGTACCGCACAGCCCTGGCCGTGCCTTCGTACGTGCCCAGTACGGTGCCGTAGTACACGGTGGCCCACGACGCCCACGTGTGCGTGTCCGTGTCGTACACGCAGTGCGCCGCCGTGGCCGCCACCGCGCGGCCCACCATGGCGGCGCTGCACCCGAAGGTGCTGCTCCCAAACTGCGTGTTGAGGTACAGCACGCGGCGCAGCGGGCCGCTGCTGACGTCCGTCACCTCCTGCACGGCAGCGGCAAGGGCACGGCAGGAGAGGGTGGAGTGTGGAGCAGGGTCAACATGCACGGTGCCGGTATGTGCCGACAGTGTGCCGGGGAGGCAGCGGTGTGGGGGCACAGAAGACGCATCAGGTGCACGGTGCGCGCTAGGACCATGCACACTTGTTCAGGCGAGTGCGGTGGGCGGGGCGTGGATGTGCGTTGGCCAGCTCGCCACTGTCCCATGCAACCCCGCCCTGCCCCACCGTGCGCGTGTCCTGACCGATGATGCCCCCCAGGAGGCGCCCGTGCTCCTTGGCCGCCTGCTGCCCCTGAGCGCCCTGCCCCTGCAGGCGCGGCGATGCCGGGTCCAGGGCCGCAGGAGGGGTTTTCCGCGGGTCGTGGGGGCGGTAGTACACGTCGCCCTCGGGCAGCAGCACCATCACCTGGGGAGGAGGGGGAGGCGGTAGGCGAGCGGCACATTAACCGAGGCATAGCCTCGAGCAAGTGGACAAAAGTGGACAACAGCACTGCCTTCAAGTGCTCCTCTTCAGATCAGCACCGATGCTGCTGCAGCAGCGTTGTGCCTGCAGCCAGGCCCACCTGCCCCTTGAGCCTCCGGGCGTCCGCCTCCAACAGCCCTGCGCTCCCGCCTGCACAGCAGTACGGCAACACCAGGCACGTGGTCTTCCAAGTGTGATATGCACTGCATGCATGCAGTTGATGGAGGTACCCAAGAATCCAAGGCCAGTAGGGGCTCAGATGACATGAAGAATGAGATACGGTAGGTGTTGAGGCAGGGTGCCATGCTGGCAACTGTCAACAGTGTCGGCAAGGGACCCGTAGCGTAAGTGATCGCTTTAGGGCCCTGCCGTAGGTGTATGCATGTGTTGCGCCCAGGCCAGCCCTGCCGCACCCCATGCAAAGGCCGCATGCCTGGCTGATAGGTGTCCCACCTGCCTCACGCAGCAGGGCCCCTTCCGCAGGTGGCTGCGGCACGAAGCGGGCGGTGGTGCGCTGGCGGCCCAGGTACAGGAAGCCCTGGTGCCGCAGCCGGTGCATGGTGGCGCCGGTGACGGGGCCAGGCGCCGACACGAAGCGGGGCGTTGCTGGCGTGGTAGCCCTGGCGGTCTGGCGCACCTCCGCCGAGGCGCCTGCAGCGTGCGGGAATTTGAGCTGACGGCGGTTAAACTTCTGGGCCTTCACAAGCACCACAAGCACCACAAGCAAAGTCACAAGCAAAGGTTACAAAGGTCACCGGCAGTGAACGCAAGACCGTGGTTGGCGCGTCGGTACGACAAAATGTCATGGCTCCGAAGCACCGGGCGGCAAATCATTTTGCCTGTTTCCGCTTGGACAGGGGTGCGGACATAGGATTATAGCTCATGCTATTCGTAAGCTACTTGTCTTTTATCTGTAACAGTTCAACATCGGAATTTACCTGCTGGCGCACACATACATCGCTTTGGACGACCCCTTTGGACGGCTCGCCTACACTCATAGGCCTCCCAGCAGTATTGCTTCCCTTACCAACAATCTTATTAGTGCTCATACATTAAAAGCCAGCTTAACTACGAGCCGATGGACGTCGTAGGACGTCGGAGGACGACAAAACTTGCGCGCCTCGCGGCTATGGCTGGCGACAGCGGCCCCAGCCCAGGAGCCTCACCCTAGTCCTAGCAAACTGCTGTCATAGCATAAGATGGTGGTGGTCTACAGCAGCCTCTTTCCAAAGCGCGAGGTAAGCACTGCCAACTGTCGCCCGACCAGTACCTCCTGAGCTCCTGTCCTGTCCCAGCCCTGCCCTGCACGCCGCCCGTTGCCCGCACAACCCACACCCCAACGATCCTGCTCTCCGCACAACCCACACCCCAACGATCCTGCTCTCCGCACAACCCACACCCCAACGATCCTGATCGTGGTGCAGGCGGCAGTGACCGATGAGGTACTTTCCACCGTTTTCAAGCTCATCCATGACCGAGAACCGTATGCACTCTCCAAGGAGGCACGGCCGGAGGTCACGTATGCGGCACTCGTGCTGCAGCTGCTCTCCCGCACGCCCGAGGCGGCCACCCTCCAGCACGTCAGCCGCGCCAGCAGCACGTGGCGTCAGAGGCCGATATTCGGCCAAGTCTACTACCTCCGCCTTAAGGCCACGCTGGTCGAGGTGACTGCCGCAGCGCTCAAGATCACGGCAAGCGGCTCCAGCGTGCCCCCCCATGACACGCTGTACGCGTGGGCAACCCTCTTCCTGGCGCTTCCCGAAGACCAGCGACGGATCCCGGACTACGTGGGCTTCACCACAAACTCCCTCCACGGTCGCGTCACGGCGGCGCCCTGGGCCCACGAGAGCAGCAAGAACAAGCTTCTGGTGGGCAAGCTGTGCAGGTGGCTCGGAACGGGGCTGGAGGTGTTTCTGGTGTTCACCTCCGATGACATCCGGGCCGCAGTGGGGTGCAGTGACCTGCCATCCCGCCGCGTCCTCGGGTTCGCCGAGCAGCTGGCGGCATCAATGTACGGCACCCAGATGCGCTTCGGCGGCATGAACGTGGGGCCGACGGGCAGCTCCCCGCCCCACCCCAACACGGGGCCGCAGATGCTCGCGTATGCCCTTTTCGACCACCTGCGCAGCAACCCAGATGCAGCCATTCGGCTGGGCTTCGACAACCCAGAGGACCTAAGTCCGGATGCGGTCAAGCGGGTCCCGGTCCTGACAGCTGTTGAGGTGTGCCGCAACAACGAGACGAGCTGGGGGGAGGTGGTGGCACAGCTAAACCGCTTCGTGGGAGGTGGACAGCGCGAGGAGATGACCATCCGTGCCCTCATGTCCGCCATCGGCTACGTCGGGGGAATCGCCGCGCTGCAACGGGGGCAGTGTGCAGTCATCGGGCAGTGCGCAGCCAGCAGCGCCCTCGCTGCGCTGCAGCAGAGGCAGTGCGCGGCACTGCAGCAGCAGTGCGCCGCCCTGCTGCAGCAGCGGCGCCTGCAGCACTGTGGCGTGGGCCCCGGCGCCGGCGCCCCGCTCCTGTCGCAGCAACTGCAGTGCGCTGCCGTGCAGCAGCCTCAGCCTCAGCCTCAGCCTCAGCCTCAGCAGCAGCCTGGGTACGCGGGGGCGTACGGCAGCGCTGCGGACTACGAGGACGTGGAGTGGGAGGAGGCGGACGCGGCTGCCGTTGCTGCCGTACTGGCTGAGGACGAGCAGCACGGGGAGGAGGCGGCGTGGGACGTCATGGACCTGGACCCCGCGGCCGCCATGCGCTATGACCCACACGGTGAGGGAGTGGTGCCCCGGGGGGCCCGTTCCCTTTGCGTGATATACCGGTAGCGGTCCGATGGGGCAGCTGGCTGGGGGACTGGCGGGACGGGGCAAGGCTGGCCACTGTCTCTTCCGTATCAGCAGGCCATTTCCTTTGCGCGGGCCGCACCCCCAAGACGCCGACGAGCGCGCGGCGGCCTTGCCCCTCCCGGAAGTTTATGCCTCGCTCTCTCCTGCCTCTTTTCCTCCACCCTAACCCGCCCCGCCCATGCCCCCGTCTTCCCCAAGGTGATGTCTACGTCGCCCCCCAGCAGCCACCGGCTTCACGCCGCGCACCACCGGCCCCACACCGCGCCGCGCAGCAGCAGCTCGCCACGCTGCAGCAGCAGCGCCTGCAGCTACAGCAGCAGGGACAGGGGCCGCACGGCGCGGGCCCCACGGCTGCGCTGGAAGCGGCGGACGAGGCCCTGGCCCGGGAGCTGGACGAGCCGCTCGGCCGCAACCTGTGCCGCTCTGCATCGCCATCGCGTGCTTCAGCAGCCCTGGACCCCGCCAGAGAACGTGCTGCAGCTGCAGCTGGAAGCAGCAAGCAGGCCCCCGCAATTGGTGGGGGTGGCATAGGAGGTGGGGTGCAGCCTCCTGGGTACGCGGGGGCGCACGGCAGCGCTGCGGACTACGCGGACGTGGGTGCGGCAATGTCGGGGGCGGACGCGGCTGCCGTTGCTGCCGTACTGGCTGAGGACGAGCAGCACGGGGAGGAGGCGGCGTGGGACGTCATGGACCTGGACCCCGCGGCCGCCATGCGCTATGACCCACACGGTGAGGGAGTGGTGCCCCGGGGGGCCCGTTCCCTTTGCGTGATATACCGGTAGCGGTCCGATGGGGCAGCTGGCTGGGGGACTGGCGGGACGGGGCAAGGCTGGCCACTGTCTCTTCCGTATCAGCAGGCCATTTCCTTTGCGCGGGCCGCACCCCCAAGACGCCGACGAGCGCGCGGCGGCCTTGCCCCTCCCGGAAGTTTATGCCTCGCTCTCTCCTGCCTCTTTTCCTCCACCCTAACCCGCCCCGCCCATGCCCCCGTCTTCCCCAAGGTGATGTCTACGTCGCCCCCCAGCAGCCACCGGCTTCACGCCGCGCACCACCGGCCCCACACCGCGCCGCGCAGCAGCAGCTCGCCACGCTGCAGCAGCAGCGCCTGCAGCTACAGCAGCAGGGACAGGGGCCGCACGGCGCGGGC
>VFQN01001619.1_pt1 | contig 36985 bp, 47 predicted proteins | sample 3512371 | NCBI WGS metagenome assembly VFQN01 (sample SAMN10412370, study PRJNA504923) | tailings metagenome | isolation source: Replicate 2 from Balatoc abandoned mine | place: Philippines: Itogon, Benguet | collected 2017-08-28
TACCCGCAAAAAATAGGTCTCCGATAATCCCATAACCCTTCTCCTGAAAAAAAAAAAAAAGCTACCCGGATGCCTGTGTGGACCGCACGATTCGGTACTGGCATTGCGAGGCATCTGTCCTGTGTTACAGAAGCAGGGGATGAAGTACAGATATAGTATGGCAACCAACCCTCAGCTGTACGGAAGTGGCACCAGTCTATGAGAGTTCAACCTCGTGGTTACAAGCGAGGCTCAAAGAAGCAACAATCGGGTTACGGTATCATGCTTTCTGTCCTAGGCTGCCACATGTAGCGCACGGTCAGAAGACGCGGCCATGGTCGTACCAAACCCACACAAAGCTAACGTGAAGCTATGACGCAGCCACATCAGAGTGGGAAAGAGGAAGCATTAGCACCGCCGTGGTCTCGCGCGCAGTGGGCCAGTGTCGGCACAGCCAGGACAAGCCCTCCGCCGCCAGCTCCCCAGCTGTCCTGGGCCTGCTGCAGCCGCCCCGAGGGCAGGTACCTTGGGGGCGGCGGGTTTGGCGTGGGTAGAGGTGAAGAGGTGGGCGTGGGTTTCTGGGTTACTTGAGATGGGGTGCGATGGCGTGGCTTGGGTTGGGTCAGGTTGAGATAGGTCGGGAAGGGTAGGGTGGGGTGCGGCAACGATTGTGGGGTCATTCGACACGCTGCAGCAAAGGACGCGCAGCGTTGCGGGGCTCCAGCACGTGGCTCCAGCCAGCCCTAGTGGGTTATGGGTCACTGATGACGTGCTACAGCAAAGCAACAGCACCGGTGCATACGTACCGTCTGGCCCACCATGCCACACATGACGCCACCCTGCAGCGGTGCAGGTGCAAGCCGCAGTTGCTCGGCGTGGCCCGCCAATCGGTGCTCCATACCCCACCGGCAGGCCCCCAGGCCCGTCCACTGCAGCAGGTGCACGACCCCCGCAAGCACGCTGCCCTCCCAGCCAGGTGCCATCCCGTCCAGCCTGCGCCCTCTCCCCTCCCCCTGTCCCCCTGCCCTCCAGTGGTCCTTGGCTGCGTTCTTGCGCCGCTTCTCCAGAAACTTGTCCATTTTGCCGTGCTATGGAGGGTGACCGCGGAGCGGCAAAGTGGCAAACGGAAACAGTCGGCCTGCGGAGAGCTAGCAGCTAGGGATGGACGGGGGTGATGGTGGGCAATGGACGGTGACCCGCTGGGGCCTCAAAGCATCCCCATCAGTCCTCCCACGTGTTGTGTACCGCTCCCTCGCCCCTTTGGGCTCCTTCGAGTGCTCTCCCCCCCAGTCCCCCTACGTGTTGTAACCTGCTTTCCATCCTGCACACCTCCCAGGTGCAGCACTTGAAGCACAATATGTATTGCCGGGTCGGCCGGGCGAGGACATAATGTTACGCGCGGTGCCCAATACCACCTTCTTGCCCCGTTGTGCACAGAGCCAGCAACCCCGTTGTGCACAAAGTAGGACGTAACAATGCTTATGGGAGTTTTGCAGCACACGCCATCCCCGCTCCGATGGCAACTCGGCAGTCGCAATTGCCCTTGGCGCTCCACTGAACTCCGATTCTCCCACAAAGCATGACGTCACTACTACACTTCCTTATGAGCATTTAGCAGCTCATACGCTTTCAGGTGCAAACGCAGACTGAGCTCCCACTCAATTCCAATTTGCGTGGCTTCGGAGCTTCGTCTGGGCGACAGCCCGCTTACAGCAGACTCCTCCATACTCCAGAGCAACAATATCAACATTAAGTATCAGTAACATAGGTTCTGTCACATTCAAAGCCAACGCTGACTGAGCAGTCGCTACTCCCTGCTAACAACAGCTGCAAACACACGCGCAACTCAAGCAACGCAACCATGGGACACGGTTGGCGCCGTGTCACTGAGGCTGTACGCCAAAAAGTAGGAACAGACAGGGCCTTTAAGGCCACGTCAAACGCGCGGAACGAGGCCATGTTCAAGGAGGCGACTGAGTTCTGCACACATCTTCGCGTCTTAGAACGAGACCTTCGCAGCTTGCACAAAGAAGTCGAGAGTAAGCTTCTCATGTCTAGTGCCTGGAGGGCTGGTGTTCCAGGGCTGTCGCCGCAACAAGTCGTTCGCGTGCGAGCGCAGGCAACTTCAACAACCTGCGGGGTATCTTGCTAGCTCCGCTGCCAAGAGCTTACGAGGAGGGACAAAACGGGGCGGTCCCTTGCTCGGACGAGGCGCGGCTCATCGGGCAGGGCGTCCAGGTCGATGGAATTTCCAAGGCCGCGCAAGACCTGAAAACGCGCCTCGAGGAGGAGGTCATCAAGCCGCTGCGCGCATGGCTGATGGTGTACAAGACTGTCAGCGTGAGTCGGTCCCTTACTCCTGCTTCGTCGTATGGTGACTCATACGTCGGTAGCGGTGCCTACACCCCTGTAGCGTTGCGTCCGCCGAAGCATTGGACTCCTTCCCAGTGGTCTGAGGTTTGTCGTCCGCAAACGCACCATCCATGTTGCCCTCCGCCCATGCAGGAGCGCATGACGAAGCTGGAGGCGCTGCGCCTTGAGGTGGACTCCCGGCGGCGCACCGTTGACGCCCTGGGCTGTAAGTTGACCAACGCTGCAGGCTGCGTTCCTAGCCCCAGGGGGGAGTTCCCGAGCACCCGGTCAGCGCTGGTTATGGTACGGTGCCGCCTTTGCCAGGTGGTTCTCTAACGCAAGTACCATGCGTTCCTGCCGTGTCTTCCTTGCGCTGCAGACAAGCTGGAGCGCCTGCGCAACTCGCAGCCCGCCCCGCAGGCGAAGGAGAAGCACGAGCAGGAGGTGGAGAAAGCGACCATGGTGCTGCAGCACAAGCACGAGAAGCTCAACCGTAAGTGCACGCCAATCATCCGGTCATGGTCTCATACACGTGCGGGCTTAGGGCGAGACAATTGCCCCGTGCTGAGTTACGCTACCTGTTTAACGGGAGCCCCTGTTGGCCTAACAATGTATGTTGATAATCTGCATCGTAGGCACCAGCTCGGCCTACTGCGAGATGGAGCAGCTGGTCTTTAACTCCCTGACCACGCTCATCAAGGACACGGGCGTGCTGCGCGACTACGCGGGCCTGTCCCTGCTGCTGGTGCAGGTGAGGACGGGGAGGGAAGCTGACTGTTGCCCTCAGGTGCCCAACGGGCACCCGCTAGCCCGACGGGAAGCTGACATCCCCCGAGGGAAACCCAGAAACCCGGTGGCCCCCATGTGTCTCGCTGTCCCGGAGGGTGGGGCTATGTCCCCCTAAAAGGGCCTCGGTTCCTTGTTCAATGTGCACCGAGGACAAGGACAACCTCGCCCTGTCAGTTGGTTTAGCATTGGCCCCGCTTTCCCGCTCGCAGGACTGCTACCAACGTTCCCACACCACCTTCAACACGGCCACCCCGCTGGTGGAGTACACCTCAACCACCGACAACATGTTCACGCAGTCCCCCTACCGTGAGCACCTGCCCACCGCCCTGGAGAAGGTGAGCAGCTTGCGGTCGAAAGCGTTGAATCGGTGCTGCTGGTGCATAGGGAGGCCGGTCACACCGCTGGTCCCATATGCTTGTATGGCATAGCCAGCTAGTTAGCTTAGTAGCATGTTGCCACGGGCTGATGCCTTGGCACGGCCTAGCAAGGTGCGGGAGTGACATGACCAGCAACCATGCTGTTTGTTGGTAGAAGTGGAATGAGGCGGCTTGGCCACCCAAAGATACAGCTACGTACCTCAGCCCATTGACTAGCCCACATGCGTAGTTTCCGACCGTGTCCAAATAACACCATAACGCTGACCGCCTATCCAATGTTGCTGCAGACCCAGTCGGAGCGCGCGCTCATGGTGCGCCAGGTGGCGGACCAGCCGCGCGCCGGCATGGGCAGCAGCAAGGACAACGCGTCGGACCGCGGCGCCGCGCTGTACGCTGTCGCAGGGGACGAGGGCTCTGACGGCGCCTACGTGATCGACCAGCATCAGCCTGCACCCCAAATCACCGGGGGCCGCTACCCCGAGCTGCCGGGGGGAAACCACCAGGGAGCCAACCCCTACCAGTCGGCCTACAGTCAGAGCCCCGGCGGGCGTTACGCTACAACTCCCTGGCAGCCGAACGGGGCCTACTAGGCTTCGGCTGGGTAGGGCTTTGCGGAGCGGAGGCGAACCGGACTGGGGTAGGAGGCAGGGGCATGAGGGATTGCGTCGCAAGACGTGCCAGCAGGTTGCGCGGGTGTGGTGCATGGCGTCATCGGGCCTTGGTCACGTGAGCAGTGCAACATTCATGGATACGTCTCGTTTTGGGCGGCACGCGTACGTGTTGTTTGTGAGGGGGGATCTCTAGACTTGATGCTACTAGCTGTTATACGGCTGTTTCCACATTAGCGGTAGGCGGGCGTCCAGGTGGGATGGTGACTGTGACCGTATTCGTGACCATAATACACATCGTGCCGCACTGGTGCGTCATGGACTTCGCCGCCCTGCATCTCAGGTGGTGTTCGGGATTGTGACTTTACTTTCGGTAACAGTGCACCCTGCTTGCACCGTTGCATGGACAGCGGTTTATGCAGGGGTGTGTGGCTCCATGTACAGTTAAGCAATAACCAGCACGGGCTGGCTCCGGTTACGGGTGAAGGTGGGTGCCTTAGGCAGCCCGTTGTTGCGTCAGTGCTCCTGTGTATTTCAGGTTCATAGGCACGTCAAAGGACTTCTTGCCGGTGTCTTAACAGTAGGTCGAACATGAATAGGTAACGTAAGAGGTGCTGGGACGTTTGTTGGGTCACATGGGGGCCAACCACCAGTCAAGTGATGGTGATGGGTTCTGGTGATGGTGATGGGTTCTTGGTGGGCACCTGGCGGCGTGTAAGTTGTTCTTGCAGAACCCTCCCCTGAAATCCATTCACAACTCCATGTCCAAGCCAAGCGAGTAAGGACGCAGCGGTGTTTGCAGCTATGTATGTTTGAAAGAGTCACCAAGCCAGAAGCCAGGGCACAGTCAGGGGAGTCTCCCCGAAAGCACAGCCATCTGTTGCTGCGGTTGCCATATTGACGGTTGGCTCCACGGCAATTCATGCGTTGAATCCCGCACAATTGCTGAAACCCTTATAACGCAGTGCCAGCTCACAGGGAGAGCGTGTCACATGTCACATGAACAGCCATAGTCAACGCCGCAGTAGTAGCGTGTGTGTTAGGTGTCTTTGAAGGGGCACTAAGGAAAAATGAAAAGCCTGAGTCACATACTCCAAGCAAGCACGGCGCCGTAATTGGCTGTGCGAATAAAATGCGCGCTAATGCGCGTAAACCAAAAATACCAGTGCCACACCTCGCAACCCTATTTCTGTATTGGGCCTTACAAGCTGTTAACGCTCGTCACATTGCGCCCACCAGGCGCTCACTGACAGCACATGATCCATTCCGATAATGAGTTCAGCCCTGTTCCGCAAGTTCTGTTACTCTACAGTGACGCTGCCATTTCGTCAGCGCAGCTCGCTACCTCACTTACGCAGCCAACCCACTCTCCAGCAACAACTCACCAAGCTCCGCGGGCAAGCTGATGGCGGCAGGCCCCTAGTGCAGCCCCGGCCCTACACCAGTAGACCAGCTGCCCTCGCCCGCAGCCCTGTTGCCCCGCCCTCGCCTGCCTCTGCGTACGGAGCAGTTGCGGCTCTAGCGCCTGCGCCACTGCGTCTCTGCTCGCTCCGCAGTCCTCCTTCTTCCCCTCCGCTCGCCTGAGCCGAGGCCCACAGCTGCGCCGCAGCAGCTCTTCCCCCCGGCGCGCTGCCAGGCTGTGACGACTGCCCGCCCTGCACCTGCGCCTGCCCCCTCCGCTGCAACGCCGCACTCGAGTGCACCAGCGGCATGACCGACACGTCCACCTCAATAACTGGCATAGCTGCAGAGCTATGCACAGCGGTGCCTCCAGTCCCCCGGGGCCCAGGACGCGTCGCCGGCTGCTCCAACGCCTCAACCCTCGCACGAACCTCAAGTTGGGCGGATGTTGTATGTGTCTGATGCACGAGAGATGCGAGCGACGGGCCCCTGCTCAGGGTGCCTGCATCGTCAAAGCGTGGGTCCGCTTCACGCCTGCGCGTCGGTGTGGCCTGCCGTGTTGCGGAATCTGCTCCAACAGCCCTCACCTGCGCGTAGCAGCAGTACACAAGGTGCACATGTGTGACGCGCCAACAAGCAAGGCGTTGAACACTATGTAGCAGCTCACTTACACTACCCGCCACGCATGCCCAACGACTGTCAGCCAAGAACCCAAACAACAGGCCGTGGGAAATGGCCCTCCTTACAGCGATTACTCGAGGCTCAACGTTTCCCACACGCACACGTGCAGGCCTGCTAGGCCCCTCGCCACGAGGACGGACACACCAGCAGCGCGTTGAGGTCCAGTACCACCTTGGTAGCGGCACCACAGCCTACCTGCAGGTCGTTCAGGTGGCTGCGCACACGCCGCTCCGCATCCAGCTGCTGGCCCAGCTCGTGCACCTGGCCGTGCAGCCGCGACACACCGGCAGCGGCCTGCGCACGGTGTGCAATGACCCATACGAGTGAGCGTGTCGCACAGCTGTTCCTTTTCAGCCGTGTGCGCTTGGAGCCAAAACCCCCAGAGCGTTACAAGGGTGTACTGCGTTCTACGGTCAAGGGTGATGAGGGCCGCAACAAGCCCAGCGCTGCAGCTACTGGTACCGGTAACCTCAAACTCACCGTCGGGCTGGGCTTGGCCTGCAGGGCCAGGTCGTCGTTCTCCGCGTGCAGCTGCCGCACCCGCCGCTGCAGTTGCGCGATGCGGCCCAGGAACAGCGCCCGTACCTCCGACTCTGGGACACCATCCTCGTGGCCGCCACCCACGCTGTCACCCCCACCGCCGCCGTGGCCGTAGTGTCCGGTTTCGTTACTTTGCCGCTGTGCGGTGACCACACCGCCGCCACCCATCCCACGGTCGTCAGGGAGATGCTGCTGCTGCTTCAGCTGTTGTTGTTGCTGACGATGAGGCTGGTCGAAATGGGCTGGCGGGTGGTGCGTTGTCCGTCGCGTGCCCTGGGGTGCAGGGACTGCAGTAGCTGCAGCACTACTGGATTGTGCGCGTGGGCCTGAGGCCGACGGCGGGACCACCGCCGCTGGGCCGCCCTGCTTTGAAGCAGCCACGCCCGGTGGTCGACCTCGTGCTACGGTTGCGGGCGTCTGCTGCTCGCGCGCTAGTGCTGCTGCGGCCGCCGCCGTTGGGCCTGCTAACTTGCCACCCTGCTGCTGCTGCTCTTGTGCAGCAACCTGCTGGTGGAGGGTGCGGGCCTGCTGCTCCAGCATAGCCCTGTCCCGCAGGAGTTCGGCCATCTGGGAGGACATGGCCTGTGAGGGCAGGAAGTGAAAAATGACTTATATATTGCATACAACAACCTAGTATTGCACAATCCGGTAGTACAATCAATAGTTGCCCTGCACACGTATGGTTTGTCAGTTGCGGAAGCTTATGGTAAACCGCGAGCGCGTCAGCACGTGGAGTTGTGCTACCAGCAGGCACAAACAGGCGCACGCGGCCACCCAGAGAATAATCAAAGTGCCGATTTGTGACGCCACAGTAGGCACGGTGTAACGGGGTGCGGAACCTGGGCAAGGGTGCACGCCTTACCTGTAGCTGTTCCTGCAGGTACTGTTTGTGCAGACTGTCGGAGCCGCTGCCGCTTGCATCCCCGGCCGCTGCCATCTGGGCGAGTTCCAGTTCCACCTGTAGATGGCGTCAGTAGCAGAGGAGGCTGGATATCATTAAGCTTAGTAGGGCAACGAAGGAAAGGGCGTTGCAGGAGGTGACCGAGGCTGGCGGCTGTCGGGTCGCAGGACCAGAAGCCGCCCTTTGCATGTGCACCGCAGCACACACAGCAGACAGCAGCTTGATGCCGTGCAGAGGTGCGTGCGCAGCAATGGCACACCCCTCGGCCAACACCTACTGCTTGTGATCCAACTTTGCCATCGCATCCATCGCCCCTCCTCCCCACCCACCTGCAGTTCCCGCTTGTCCAGCGTGAGCAGGTCCACGTGGTCCTGCAGCAGCGACAGCTGCGCCGCCAGGTCCGCCGCCCTGTTGTACATCTCGTCCGCCCCGGCCGCCGCCCGCCGCAGGGCCGCGTTCTCCGCCTCCAGCGCCGCAAGGCGGTCCTCCAGGTCGGACAGACGGCCGCGGAGGCCCGAGGCGCCGTCCGCAACAGCAGACTGCAGGGCACAGGCGGGAAGGGGTACGAGGGGAACGGTCACATGCTGAGTGTACGGGGGAGTGCAAGTCTTTACGTCGAGGGAGTAGGCCGTGCCGTGTACGAATCAGGGCGTTGTTGCTGATGCGGAGAAAGCAGCCGTAGGCGAGCTTGTGCAGGCATGCAGATGAGAAAGGACCGTTCTCCGCTTCCCCCGGCCTAGCGAGTCACGGTAAGTGCGCGAACAGCGCTTGCTCTCAGAGCGACCCAACGTGCCTTGAGGGCCTCACAACTCACGCGCATGGCCCTCCCACGCACCTGCATGGCGTGCGTGCGCCCCATCAGGCTGTCCACCTCCCCATGCACCGTGGCCAGCTGCCGTTGCAGGTCCTCGCACCGCGCAGCAAGAGCCGAACGCTCCTCCCCCTGCTGCCCCTGCCCCTCCACCCTCCCACCCATGCTGCTGCTGCTGCTTCTGGCCCCGGCACTGGTCCCTGGTGCTGCCGACGTATGGTCCGGGAAGCTGCCTGAGCCACCGCCTCGGCCGTCACCCACGGTTCTAACGCCGGCGAACCGCCGCTGCAGCTCCTGGGTCCTCGTCTGCACGCAGAAAGGAGCAGTCCTCAATACATAGCCATATAAGCATGCGTATGGCAGTACATCACATTTATGCGACCCAGTGGGCGTGCAGAAAGCTTGCAACACTACCAACGATTCTGGCATAGGCAGGCCCGCATGGACCCAGCAACCGCCCTTCCCATGCGCAACACAGAAAACGTGCGTGCTAACAAGATTGGAAATGCCCATAGCAACCCAGGAAACACCCCACCTGCAGCTGCTCCTCGAGCTCCAGGCACCTGTCCAGCAGCGCCTCACGGTCCTCCTCCAGCTGGGCCAGCAGCAGGGCGGCGGCGCCATGGGCAAGGACGTCGCCAGCACCAGCGCCAACAAGCGCGCTACGGCCTCCGTCAAGCCCTCCGCCTGCCTCAAGCTTTGCCGGCAGCAGGGCAGGTGCCAACACGCTCCTAACACCAGCGCCAGCCACCGCACTAGGCCCTCCGTCAAGCCCACCGCCCTCCTCGAGCTGGGCCGGCAGCAGAGCAGCAGCGCCAGGGGCCAGAACACCCCCAAACCCAGCGCCAGCCACCGCGCTAAGGCCTCCGTCAAGCCTTCCGCCTGCCTCCAGCTGGGCCAACAGCAGGGCAGTGGCGCCCGGAGCCGGGACACCCCTACCACCAGCGGCACCTGCACCTGCACTAGCGCCAGCAGGCGCGCTAGGCCCTCCGTCAAGCCCGTCGCCCTTCTCCAGCTGGGCCAACCCGGCGGCGGCGCCGAGCGCTTGAGCAGCGTCGCCGGGGGCCAGGAAACCTCCAGCACCAGCAACGGCACCTGCGCCAGCACCTGTGTCAGCGATGGTACCAGGCTTGTCGTCGGTATGCGGCCGCTGCGCACCAGTAGCAGGAGCACCGTCCCCGCCAACGGGAGACCCAAACCCGCCTTCCTCGCTGCCCATACCCAGCTCGCTACCGCCGGCTGTGCCTGGGCCTGCAGCTTCGCCCATCAGGGGCTCAAGCACCCTGCCCGTTGGCATGGGCGTGTGCGCACCGTCCGTTGCCGCTTCTATCACACCGGCCAGTCCCTGCCCTGGCTGGGCGGTCCGCACACGGCCCTTGTCGGTGCTGGACAGCACCGGCAGCTCGTGCACATCGCTTTCATGCGGGCTGCCAGCACCGCCAACTGCTGCAGTTGCCAGCGGAGAGCCCTGCCCCGCTGCTGTCCCACCCGATCCCACTTGGTCCAACCCCACATCCCCTGCTCCGCCCTGACCCTGGGACTGCATTTCGCCCCCTTGCTCTTGCTGCGGCTCCAGATGCCGCAAGCCCACACTCCCCGATGCCTTCAGGGGCTGCTGGTGCTGTGCCCCTCCTTCTCGGTCCTTCTTCGCTCCTCGCCTCTGCGCAAACGCATCACGCAGCTCCCCCAGCCTCTCACCCAGGGCGCTGGCAGTAACGGCAGACCCCAGCCTCTCCTTGCCCTCTCGTCCCACGTTGCCGTCCACATCCCCCGTCCACTGCCTTGCCTCTGCCGGTACCTGTCCATGTCCCCCCTCCCAACCGCACAGCCCAGAGCCGCTGGGCTGTGCTCCAGCCCCCGTACTGCTTATAGACGAAGCCAAGGACGCCTCTCCTTCGCTAGGGAGACTGCTTGCACCGACTAGCCTTCTGATGCCCCTTCTGCCGGCTGCCCCATACAGCTCTGCCACCTGCCCTTCCCCCGCCCCCTCTGGAAAGCCTCCAGTGCCGTCACCATCTGCCCTGTCCTCCGGCCCTGCCACTGACAGCAGCTGCTGCTCCAGGGCCAGTAGCTGCATCTTGAGGTCCCTGATGGCGCTGGTCTGGGCGTCCACACTGCGGAGGAAGGGCGGTGGTGCTGCAGGTGCAGGCGCAGCCAGGGGGCCTGACGTGGCCGGCGCGCCGGAACGTGAGTGTCCCTCCACAGCTGTAGGCGCAGAGCCTGCAATGACAGAGGCAGTGTGAGGGCACGGTGTCTGTGGGTTAAGAATGCGCTAGGGGTATGGTTGCATGGTCAGGGTCTGTCGCTGTGCCGCCCTTAGCTGGCTTTGTACGCAGGGCGATGCATTTCAGGACAGCGTACCAGCAATGCCGAGCAAGGCAAGCGGCACAATGCCCAACAACAGTGACATGTGGGATGATGCACACGGCGGGTGCTTGTGGCCCAAAAGCGACACATGATGTTATCCCTTACCAGCTTCACTGGCAGGTCGCAGGCCCAGGCTCTCTGTTTGCCCGGGGCCTGCGGCCTTGTCCCGCGGCCTGGCCTGTGTAGGAGCCTCTTCCAGCTCCAAGCCCCGTTCCCCACGTGCGTCCCGTCGGCCATCCTCCGTTCGCGTTCCGATATGCTTCTGGTCCCCGCCTTTCTCCGCTGCTTTTGAACGCGTCGCACTGTTCACTGCTACCTGCTCACTCCCCTCCTTGCTCTCACGTTCGTTCGCTACCAGCTCGCTTTCCTCCTGCTCGCTATCCCCTTCCCCCGCTGATCCCCCAGCACCCCCTTGCCGCCGGCTGTCCCGCCGCGCGTTACCCGCCTGCACAGCGCAACAAGCCAGGCAGGGACGGTCTTACAGTGCACGGGTATCGCAAGGTATTGCCTCGATTAAAGGCAAGTGAGTTTCTTGCAACCATGCTGGCAATGCACCTGTGGTAGAGGGATTGGTGCATGTCTAATACACGTGCCCCAATCGGTTCCCAGCCCGCCCGCCCGCCCACCCGCCCGCCGGTCCTGCCCCGCACTCACTTAGGACATGCGACACACCTGCGCCAGGCGACCCATGTTCGCCCCTACCCGAGCACCGCGCCCATCCGAGTCCTCCCCTGACTCTGCACCGCTGTGTGGAGCGCGGCGCCCCCTGGAGGCCTGAGGACAACCAAGCGCGGCAGTCAGGGTGGCACGTAGCAAACAACCGGCTAGATGGTTGGTAGCTGACGCAGCGTGCAAGCACCGATGCGCATGAGCACATGACGTCCATCAGGGTGCAGCCCAGCGGCCCGGCGATATGTGGCGCCACCGTTAGAAGCATGGACATACGTGCTGCTCTGCTTGGGCCCAGCATGGTAGGAAGCGAGCGCACCTTGCACTTTCTGGCACACCGTTATCCGTGAACCCTACCTTGGACGCGCTCCGCCGTGGCACCTTCCCTCCATCGCCTTCCGACCCCACTCCACGACCGCCGCGCCCTCTAGCCGCCGAACGCACCACAGACGACAGCAGCTCCGACCCGTCGCTGCTTGTGACCGCCCTGCGCCCGCTGCCACGCCCATGGCCCAGGCTGCCAGCCTCTCCGCGGCTCCTCACCATCCCCTCCCTCCCGCCTCCCAACGTGCCCCTGCCCGGTGATTGAGACGCACGCTGCTCCGCCATCCGTACCCTCCGCTGAGCGCTCTGCTGCTTTCGCAGCCGTGTACCCGGGCTAGCACTCCGACTGCTGCTGCTGCTGCTGCCGCCACCCAGCCCCACCACATCCCCAACGCGCCGCGGCGGGCTCGAGTCCCTGCTCCCGCCGCTGCTGTCGCTCGGCCCCACTGCCTGCATCAGGCTCGCCGCAGTGGCACCCCTGACCCGCCCAGGCCCTGACCGGCCGTCTCCCGCGCCCCCGGCCGCGCCGCTCCTGACGGACCCCTCCTGCAGCCGCCTCAGCTGCGCCTCGGGGTTGTCATCCGGGCCGCCCTGCCCCGCACCATCCAGCCCCGCCAGCCACCGCAGCAGCCGCCTGAGCCGCCGCATGTGGGTCTGCGACTCGAGCAGCTCCGGGCGCTCCTGATGCAGCTCCTGCAGCGAGCGCATCAGCCTCGCCCGCTGCCCGGGGGCCAGCCGCCTCCGCACGATCTTGTCGGGGCTGTCCGAATCCGAACCCGAGTCCGAGCTGCCCCGGCCCTCGGAGCCACCACTGCCGTCGCCGTACCCGCTGGCACTGACTGCCTCGGAGATGCTGGCCAGACGACCACGCCCCTGCACCCCCCTGCCGCCACGGCGGCCGCCCGGGAACGAGGGCGGCATGGCGGTGGTGGTCGTGGCCGTGGCGGTGCTGGTGGTGGTGGAGGCGCTGCCCGCGCGTCCCCTCCGCACGCGCACGGCTCCGTCGCCTCCGGCAGACGCAGCGGACAGCAGCTCTGACAGCACGGTACCACTGCCCTCATCGTAACCGCTGCTGACGCTACCAGCTCCATCATCATCACCAGCCGAGGCCCGCTTGCCCCGAGTAGCCTGCTGTGCCCCAGGAGACAGCCCCAGGTCCTTGCGAATCAAGCGCATCTCGTGCTCCTCCCTCTGCCGCCGCTCCTCTGCCTTCCGCTCCTGCCGCCGCCGCTCCTGTGTATTGAAGGGCGGCTCGTCCGCCTGGGAGCCCTTGAGGATCTGCTGCCCGAGCTGCAGCCGCTCCAGGGTCGCCTGGGCCCTCTGCACACGGCTCGCCAGGTCACGCGGGATGCCTGAAGCGCCACCACCCGCTGCCCCGTTGCGACCGCCAGGGCGGCTTTCGCTGCGGCTCTGCTGCGCGAGGAGCTGCAGCAGAGACGGTCGGCCGCGTCCCCTGGCCCCTGGTAGCTCGGACTCAACCGCGAAGTCGCGGAGGGAGAGCCCCAGGTCCGATGCTTGGCCGAGGCTGACGGGGACACGGCTGCCGCTCCTGCTCTCCTCGTCGCTGCTTCCCGTGCTGCTGCCCGTGGTATCGCTGCCGCTGGACCCGCCCACACTAGTGCGGTCGTACGTGATGGCGGTTGAGGCCGGTACTGACTTCCACGTGTTCACAGTGTCGCTGCGCACTAGCTGTCGCCTGGGCTGCGGCGTGTGGCGCTGCGGAGAAGGCTTGTCGGGCCGCCGGTGGGTTGTGTGCTGGGGGTTGTGCCCCACACCCTCTAGCCATGTTCCTACACTGCGGCTGGTGGTGGATGTCGTGGCACTTGGGTCTGCAGCCCTACCGGGGCTGCGGGCAGGGCCCCTGCCCGGGGACGTCCTGTGCGGGGTCGCCCCCTCTTTTTCCCGAGCCGCTGCGGCGGCGGCCAGCCTTGCGAGGACATTTGCAACGCGCTCTGACCGCCCTGCTGCTGCAGGCTGAGGGCGGGCGGAGCGGACGGCGCTGGTGGTTGTAGTGGGCGCTCGGGAGGGGGTCAGGCTGGTGGTGATGGACGGGGCGTCGCTGGTGGGCGCCCAGGCGCTGGCGTCCGTGGCAATGCTGCTGTGGCGTCTATTGCGTGTGCTGGGACTGGGGCGCCGCTGCTGCCGCGCGTTCCGCTGGTGGTGCTTTCCACCCAAGGACGACAGGTGTGAGGGTGCTTCGAGGAAGGACCCTGCGCCGTAGAAGCTGCTGCTGCTGCTGCTTGTTTCGCTGGAGCTGTCACTGCTATGGCTGTCGCTACCGTGCTCGCTGGTCAGGCGGGTGTCAGCCCTGCTGGATGCCGCACCACGGGAGCGGCGGAGGATGGCCTTCATGGCGTCTACCGCGGGGGAGGCGGAGGCCCCCCTTGGCCGTGCACCGTGCTTGGTGGGAGACCTAGACCTGGGGGTGCGGCTGCGGCTCCTGTGACTCCGGGAAGCTGACGCAGAGTAGATGGACGGCGTGGCAGCTGCGGAGTACATCGACAGGGTGTTGGCGCCCCGGGACCTGACCTTGTTGCTGGGTGTACGGAAGCCGTCCGAGGGCGCGGCCGAGGTGTAGTCTGTGACGGTGGGGGCCCAGTGCTGTCGCCGCCTGCCGTGTGCGTGCTGGCGGTGACGCTGTGGTGAGTCGTCGCTGCTGTTGCTGGTGCTTGAGACACCGTCGGCTGTCATGGATACGGGTGCGATGATGGATGCCAAGGATGGGGAGCGGTGTCCGGCGCGGGCACGGCCTGGGGTCGCTCGGTGAGGGGACTGGTGGTGGCCGTTGCCTGGCAGCGTGGGTTGGTTTCTGTCCCGTGTGCCAGTTTGTGGGGAGAACTGCTGAACGGCATAGCCGTGCTTGGCCAGCCGGCGCTCCAGTAAAAGCTGTCGTGCAGCTGTGGCAGGCAGCCGTGGAGCGCTTTCCGCGTCTGTAGTGGCTGTGGAGCCTCGGGAGCCAGGCCCGGGGATGGTGAGCAGGGCAGCAGCGAGCTCTGACGCATCGCCAAGCTGGCGAGACTCCATCGCCGACATCATGCGGTGCATTGCTTCCACGGCCGTGCCTGCTGCACCAGACCGCTTGGTGCGGTCCAACTCGCCACGCAACATGCTATGACGGTTTTGCACATGGCTCAGCAGAGCTGCAGACGCGATATCATATACCGTTGGTGATGACATATTTATTGGTAGGTAAGGGCTATCCTCCTCCTAGCTGGGCTCCTCAGCGCTGTCATAGTTGGTCAAACTGGTTGAGCCATACCGACGACTGGCACAGCGCTGGCCTCCGACCTGATAAGTCACGCCAACCGTGTCCTCTTATACGCGCGTAACAGGCTTGCCGTTGGCATAGTACATGTCTACACTCGCGCTGTGCCGTGTGTCCAGTCGTCCAACAGTACAGCCACTCGCATACATGTGTAAAAGGTAAGGTAAGTATATATGGTTTACTACTTGCGGGCACGGCAATCTCGCAGGCTTGAGCGGTTACTGGGCACAACAACCGGGTAGGTACCCTGCAGTACCATAACCGCCAGCTGCGGCCACAGACAGAGGAGTATGCAAACACAGCAAAAGGTAGAGGGTGTTTGCTTTGAAAACATCAGCGAGCTTGGCAGGGTATTTGGCCAAGCAGCCTGAAGAGCACGAGAGCATGTCCCTGGGCAGGGCTTGTGGAGCTCTGGGTGATGCAAGTTTATGTTCAGAGAACCTCTGCCATCTCTGACTGTGTGCTGGATGAGATATAGTGTGTTATCTAGGTATTACCGGTAGGCTCGGCTTTCTTGGCTGCCCCAAGCCCCCAACAGGTGAGCAGCATGTGCCTTGTTCCATGTCCAACAGCAGGGCGTGGCACCAAGGCCCAGAAACATCGCCTGAACCTGGTTCTTCATTTATGACATGAATAAAGCAGCAGGTGTCTGCATCTCGTTCATGGCAACATGTCTGCGACGTATGCAATCTGTGCCAGAGCGCATGCACCACCAACCACGTGCCATGCTGCGCTGCATCACGTCCGCCGATTAGGGACACTGCCACGACTGCAACTCCACATGTTTTCCAAAGGTGTGAATATTGAATATTACTTCAAATTCCTGCACAGTCATACGCTATAATCCGCTTCGCCACGGCTTCGTGCATGCTCGGAACCCCTCCGGCCACTAAGAGCCCGCCTTTGTGTGCCCAAGGCCACCATAAGACCGTAATGAGGGTTTTGTGAAGTGGGTCTTCCTTAGAGGACAACGACGATGGAGCCTAAGAGTTGGCCATTTACGTCGACGACGGGCCGGGCCACCTTTGGCTCCCCCTTTTCGGGGTACCGTGGTGACTATTCAGTATACCCTGACGAAACATGGAAGCAAGGCTTGCGGAAGTACCCTTATCGGTACCAGCCTTCGCCAAGCAACGCTTCGCTCACCCGACGACGGCATCGGAGCGCTTCTCCGAGGCGTTCCGCAGTGGCGCAACGCAAAGCACTTCGAGACATGCTTGCGAAGGTGTGAGGGAGGCAGTGTCGGCGAGTGCTTGTGCGCTTGGCAACACCCCACCACCTGTTACGCTACCCCTGCAACTTGCGGCAACTACCCCCACTTTGTCGGCACCACCGGCCAAGCACCCCCACCCACACCTCCTGGTGCTCAGGCAGGCAACAAGGTCCCTGTCACACAGTAGGACACTCTGCAGTACTGCAGTTTACCAAGCCGCTCCGCAACCCCCGCCCAGCCTCAACAACCTCTAGGCGGACCCCGTCCAGGCGCACTTCTCCATGCCCGTCCTCCCTCCCCCCAGCATAACGCTCCTTTCGCCCTGCGGTGGGCCCACATCCCAGTACCCACACTCACACCGCCCACACCGCCCTGTCGTCTCTTCGCCGCATTAACATGCAGGCAGTACACAATACAAGACCACCTGTTCATCTCCCCCCCGCGCCAACATCCATCCAGACCACCCTGCTACCCGAATGCCTGATCTAGCCCGCCGCGTGGCCCGCCCCTTCTCCCCGCCCACCCCTTTCTCCCCCACCAACGTACAGAAATTACAACATCCGTCATATATGCTCTGCCCCGCCCGCTAGGCTGACGCCGCCCAGGCGGACCTGCGCGTCCTGGCCCGCCGCGTGGCCCGCTGGTCCCGCGACGCCGCCTCTCTGGCGACGGAGGTGGACGACCGGGCCCTGCTGCTGGAGCTGGGCAGGCAGGCGCAGCGGCTGGGGGAGCTGGAGGAGCACGCACGGACGCAGCACGTGTCAAGGTGCGTGTATTACCGGTGTGTAGGTCTGGATGAGGGCTGCTGGAGCCGGGCGGGTAGGCGCAGCGGCTGGGCGAGCTGGAGGAGATGACCCAGGGGGCAGCAGCACGTGTCCAGGTGTGTGCATTACTCTGTGCCACATGGCGCGTGGTGCCGCATAGGGGCAGCGCGTGTCCAGGTGCACACTGTGTGTATGCTCCGTAATGAGGAGAGCGCTGCCCACTCCCCCCACTGCTTGCAGCCTGGGCCGCGAGAACGCCATGCTGCGGGAGGAGCTGCGTAACCTGGTGCGCATCTGCCGCCTGCTGCTGGACCCTGTGGAGGAGGGGGAGGAGGACGGGGAGGAGCCGCAGCGTGGGCAACAACACCAGCAGCAGCAGCAGCAGGCCCCGGCCTCCGCACGCCAGGGCGTGCACTGGCGGCCCCTCAGCGCCCGCGAGCGCCCTTCGGCGTCAGTCCTGGTGGGTGCAGGAGCAGGTGCAACAGCAGCAGCGGGGGGCGCTGAGGGACAGCACCTGGGGCAGCAGCAGCAGCAGTACCACCACCCCCGCATCCTGCCGCACCACCTGCCCTCAAACCGTGGCCAGGCCACTGCAGGACGCCACGACTACGGCGCTCAGCAGCAGCAGCACGGCAGCACAGGGCCTTCCGTCCACACGTTTGCTCCTGAACGGGGCGCGGCCGGGGGCGGAAGGACTGAAGGGTTCGGCGAGGGGCCGGCGGTTGGAGCGGTTGGGCCGGTTGGCGTTACGGGTGCGCCGTACCAGGATGACAGCCCAGAAGCGCTAGCTGCTGTGCTGCAGCACGATCCAAGCTTCAGCAACTTGGCCCTGGGCACGCAGGGGAGTGTGGCGTCCACTGGGTCTTCAGCTGCCACAGGTGCAGCTTCGGCAGCAGCATCGGCAATTCCATACGGCAGAGGGCTGTACGGCACAGGCCTGTACGACAGTGGTTACAATGCCTTAGTAGAGGCAAGACAGGTCGCGGACATCCTGCGTGACCTGGCGGCGGCCGAGGCGGAGGCGGCGGAGGCGATGGAGGAGGCGGCTGCCGCGGAGGCAGAGGCGGAGGCGGAGGTGGCGGCAGCGGAGGCAGCGGCGGCGGTGGAGGCAAGGGCGATGCAGCTGCTGGGCACGTGGCCTCAGAGGAGTTTGGAGGCCGAGTTTGGGGAGTACACGCTCAACCCACGTGGCGGGGGAGCGGCAGGGGATGTCCCGGGCGGCAGCAGGGGAGGCCGTGTGGGCGGTGCTGCCGGGGGCGGCGTCCTGCCGGCGGGCGGAGTGCGGCAGGAAAGGGCTGAGGACCGAGACCAGAGAGGCATGGATGCAGTGCAGGAGCAGGAGGAGGAGGTGGAGGGGGGCTTGACGGAGGATGAGGCGGTCAGCCCTAGCGGGCTGCATGGGATGCAGCAGCAGCAGCAGCAGCAGGGCGCGACGGTGGGCGAGGAAGCCGAGGCTGCGGACGTGGGCGGTGGCAAGGGTGACGACAGCTTTGGCGGGTTTGTGGTTGTGGGGGAGGGGGCTAAGGGCGGGCCCGGGCGTGATGAGGGGGTGGTTTTGGGCACGCCCGTGGGCACGCCCGTCAAGGCGTCGGAGGGTGCGCCCTCCCCCTCCCCACCGACGCCTGTGTACCAAGGGGTCTCCCTCGGCCCTGCTTCGTCCTCTGACCCGACCAGCACCCCCCAATACCATGCGTACCCGTACCGCCCGGGCCCCCTGGAGCAACAGCAACAACAGCAGCAGGCGCCGTACTCGCCCACCACACCGGCGGACCGCAGTACGACCGTCGGCAAGGCCGTACCGTACGGCAGCCCACCGTACGTACCGGACAGTACCCTGCCGTTCGCCGCGTACGGGACCGCTGCTGCCGTCTACCCGACAGCAGGTGGTGGTGGTAATGCTGGTAGTGGTGACGGAGGAGGCGCCGTTGCCTCTGGGGGCTCGCCGCCTCCAGCGGCGCCCCGCACCCCGCAGCAGCTGCACCAGACGCAAAGTGTTTTATCAGCTGAAGGTCCCTCGGATTCGAGCGTTGCGGCGGTGGCTCCAACCCGTGCTAGCGCTGCAGCTGGCGGCGCGAGCAGCCCTCCCGCTGCGGCCATCACGGCAACCCCCTCCATCGTCATGGGCTATCCGGCCGTGGCGCCGGTGGTAGGAGAGCCAGCTTTCTCTGGTGCGGGTGCGGGTGCGGCTGCTGCTGCTGCTGCGGCTGCGGCTGGCACCCCCGGCGGTGCTGCAGGCTCCGGCACCTCTGCGTCGAGCGCAGCTGCGCTGGACCTGCTGCTACTGCAGGAAGTGGAGGTGGGTTAGCCGTGTATTAGTGGTACAGGTACCTTGGTTGCACTCTCCCCCTGTAGCAACTTAGATGCTGCTTTCGTCGCGCTCCAATGTCGCTCGCCTAGAGTACTGTCTCCCGTCCACCTAACCCGCCAGCCCAGTCGATAGCAGTGCGGCGTAGGAGAACAACAGTTGCGAGCATCCCATGCCCTCTCCAGCACTGACGCATCCCATGCCCTCTCATGCAACCTCCACAGAAGCTCAAGCGCGTCAACCAGGCGCTGGCCTCCACGCTGCGCACCTACGCCTCCGCCACGGACAGAGTCAGCGTGGCTGCCACGGCAGCAGGCAGCAGCACCAGCGCCCCCAGCAGCCCACCCATGGCCACCACCGCCACCACCACAACCTCCACAGCCCTAGGAGCAGCAGCGGCTCAGGCGGGGGACACCAGGGCCTCGATCAGCAACACTCCAGTCACTGTCGGGGGGACCGCAGGCGTCACCCCACTCTCTGCTACCTTTGGGGGCCTTGACCGCCCCTTGTCGTACAGTACGACAGGCTCGGCGTACGGTACGGCGGCTGGCGGCAGCAGGGCAGCGGTGCCGCAGCCGGTGGCAGCGGGCACGGGTGCTGCTGCTGGCTACTCGGCCGTGCCCTCTGCAACGGATGCATGGGCTAGCGCAGGTGTCACCGCCGAGTCGGCACGTGCCAGCGCAGGAGCAGCACAATGGGAAAGCAGCAACAGCGGCGGCGATGGCGGTCTCAGGTACGGCAGTAGGACAGCTGGGTACGGTTCTACAACGGCCAGCCAGGCGCCCCGCGGCGCGGCAACCGCCCTGGCGAGCCAGGTTCACAGCCTGGACAGGTCCCTGGACGTGCAAGTGCGGCAGATCCGGGACGAGGTACGGCAGGTACGGCAGGAGCTGGAGGCGCAGCGCCGCGACGCGCTGCTGGCGGCGGCGGCGGCGGCCGTGCCGCAGGTACCCTCCGCCGCCGGCGCTGCGACGTCGGGTTACGGGCGTTCCGCTGGCACGACGGGTGCTGTGGCTGGTGCGATGGGGGTGGAGGGAGGTCTGGGGGATGCGGGGATGCTGGCGGCGCCGCTGGCGGCGTGGCGGCTGTCGCAGCTACGGGACGAGGTGTCGGACCTGCGCCGCCAGGTGCAGTACGACAGGCTGTCGTACAGCCTGGGGCTGGGCCTGGGTACCGACGCGGGAAGGCACGCGTACGGGAGCGCTAGCAGTACCATGTTCCAGGATTTGCAGAGGAGGATTGACGGCTTGCTGAGCCCACGGGCGTAGGGCGTGAGAGGAGAGGTCGAAGGCGCCTGTTGGTTGGCATGGCTAGCACTGACGCCTGAGCACTTACACCTTGGGGTTGGGGTACCACAATGCCTGAAATTTTTGAAGATGTAGTGAGCTGGGGCTGCGAGAAAGCGCGGCGGACTGCTGGCGTTGCTCGGCGGCTGTTACCATTACTACCCTGGATGGTGGACCGTCAGGGGAGTCGCTTGCGGAGCCCACGGGTTTAAGGAGGGAAACCAAATACAGGCGCTGTGTGACGGGTTGTGAATTTCTGGACTACAGTGGTTGTGAGGACTGAGCACGTGCACGTGCCCTCGTCGTGGGCTGACATCGCAGTACTTGCTGGTTGTGACCGGTGTTGAGGTGGGAAGTTCGGACACTCCTGCGCCTCGCTGTGATCCTGGATAAGGAACGGACGTCCTGGTCTTGCAAACAATCGTGCTGCCCAGTTGGATGTCGACTTATTTTTGCCACGCAACGGCAATCAGCATGTGGAACCGAGGCAAGAGTCTAAAAACGTCACGAGAACACAAATTGTAAGACGAATTGCAAGTTCACAATCTTACAAATGAGCGTTGAGGCAACGAGGCACCATCCACACGATGACAATCTCTGCCTCGCGCATGTCCGGTCATCCAGGGTATCTGTTTGCGTCCTGTCCTTGTGCGTACATACGGTCAATGCCGGCCCATTTGCAGCCACAACAAAGCTGCCATGACGCCACTCCTGCGCTCGGCGCAATGCGTACGGCACCCCACGGGACGCCACTGCCCAAGCGCACGCACACGTCACCTACCGTCCTAGGTCAGGTCGGGCCTAGCTACCACCTGCGCCTGCCCACCAGCAGAAACGTCCGGCTACGATACCGCCCACGCAATGACGCTCTTGCGTCTGTCCGCGTCCCCGCCAGTGATTCACGTCGCACACGCAGCGGCAAACTACACCAGTCGTCGGTTGTTGTCGTGGTTGAGTCAGTGGAGGTCGGTCCTGTTGCGCCTCCTACAAGGGCCACCGCCATGACACCCTCTCCCCCGCCCTACCCAAACTTTAAGCCTGCGGCCCCACCCCAGGCACCATACCAGACATACCATTGTCCCCGCCCATCCTGTAACACCCACACGTCGTAATACTGCCCCCACCAGCGGGCCTGCCATCGCACGCCTGGCCCATACCGCCAGCCCAGCACAGCACGGCATCCACACGAGCATGTACATATCCGCCTACACATCCGCCTTACCAACCAGCCCATGCTTCGTGAGCAGGCATCAGCACTCCCCCAGTGCCTCGCGCCGTTCACGCGCTAGTCCCTACAGCATTCCTCGCTTCGCCGCTCTGCAGCTTAACCCCCTACCGCAGGCGCCAGGGCATTCGTGCCTCCCTGACGCCGTACACGGTCTCCTCGCATTCCGTGCGCTATGCTACCCCTACCAGCTCCCCTTTGCCGCTCTGCGGCTCCCCCCTACCGCCTCCCTCCCCGCCCGCCCTTCCTTGGCACATCCTCGTCATCCAACGGCAGCGCCTCCACGTCCACCACCCCCTCCTCCTGCTCGTACTCCCCCTCGTCGTACTCGTCGTACTCCCCCTCGCCCTCGTCGTACTCGCCCTCCCCGGCGTCGTACCCCTCGTCGTCGTACTGCTGTACGGCGGCCTCCTCTCCCTCGCCCGCCTCGCCTTCGCCCGCCTCTCCCTCCTCGCCCTCCTCGTCCTCCCCGGGCACCGGCTCGCCCAGCGCGCCGATCACGTCGTTGTAGTTGACCTCCTCCGTGGGGCCTGCACAGCGAGCAAGAACCGACAATACGTCATTCGCTGTTCACATGCTACAACATACACCAAGACCAATAACGCTCAGGGCATGAGCCGTGCGTCCCTGTGTCGTTGTACCGTAGTTGCCCTCCTTTGTGGGGCCTGCACAGCGAGCAATGTGCCGTTGTCATTGAAGTACCGAAAGTCCTGCCGCACTAGCCAGCATTCGAGGGCAATGCGAGGAGAACGGGCAAAATCTGAGAGGCCCCTTGCCCCTCCCCCCGACCCCGCACCAGAGCCGTCCATGCACCTGGCCCCAGCGCGCCGCCAAACTCAAACGCCCTCAGCACGCCACACCCGCCAGCGCCGTGACGCCTATGCCACCCAGTACACTTCGCTTCGTAGCCACTTGTATATCGACTCACCCGCCACCGCCTTGATGGGCACCCAGTGCCCGGCACCCCGGGTCTACCCCTACCTGGGTCTACCCCTACCTGGGTCTACCCCTACCTGGGTCTACCCCTACCTGGGTCTACCCCTACCTGGGTCTACCCCTACCTGGGTCTACCCCTACCTGGGTCTACCCCCTTGCGCCCCTATACCGCCTCAACGGGCTGGCAAAGACTGGCAAGGACTGCTTCAAAGCAGTGTCAATTCCAATTGAAAAGGACTCCAACTCACCCGCCACCGCCTTCACGGGCACCCAGTCCTCGGGCGCCGCCTCCTCCATCAGCTTGGTCAGGAACTCGGCGTTAAGCTCGTGATCCGTCCTGGGAGGCACATTACCGTACGTCCGAAGATACTATTGTAAGTCGAGCTGCACTGAAGTTACGTTCAGCCCAAGCCGGCAGGGCACTTCGCACACAACTTGCCCTGGCGTGCATGCCTGTCAATGTGCGGAGGCTACACCCGTCAGAAACGCTTTAGTGGCCAGAAGGAAATCACTCCGCACCCGACCTGTCCCGCTACGCCCCCCCTCTCATTTGTACGCAAGGGTGTATACTGTGTAGCCCAAGGGTTCACCTGGGTCCGCTCGCTCGGGGCACGAAAATTCCTCGCATACCCTTGACCCCTAACGCCTTCCCCTTAGCACGCCGAATTCAATGCGACCGCCGGCTACGTGTTAATCCCCTAAACCCCCAACACGCTACCCCATCCTCACTTGTATGCAATGATGTGGCCCAGCGGCAGGCCGCTGTGCCCGCCACGTGCATTGAGCGACAGGTCACCTGCCGCGGAAAGCAAGGGAGGAATTTGGTACACACACAAGCAGGACGCACATGTGCGGTCAAGCAGAACGCTGCCGCAACATGCGTGCTACGTGCGCATCGCATAACATGCCCACGATGCCGCCCAGCAACGACGCCGCGCCAACAATCAGGTCCTTCATCACGTCAAATGGGCACGCCTGTGACCAACAGACAACGGAACCCAGTCGTGCGCGCATAGCCCCCTGTCCCAGCCCCGCTGCCGCCCGCCTCACCGATGAGGTCCTGCATCACGTGGCGGGCGGGCTCGTCCATCTCGTGCCGTACCATCTCCTCGTCGTACCACCGCTCGCCGTGCCCGATCAGCATGACGCCCTCCGTGCCGCCCAGCAGCCAGCCCAGGTCGCGCAGGGCCATGGCCTGGGGGTGTGGTGGAACGTGACAGGGTGTGTTTTGCAAATCACAGGGAAACGGGGCGAGCCCCAAACCCTCGATCATTAGCCCGCCTCACCCCATGGCACCCCAGCCCGTCTGTGTCTCGCAGCTCCCATAGCCGCACGCCGCCCCGGTCTGTCCGTGTCCAGCAGGAGCCAGTGACGCCACTCACTGGCCCCCGGATCCACCCGCCCTGCCCCACAGCGGGCCATCCATGACGCCGAGACCCACAAACGCACCCAGTCCCACAATCCGTCCGTGTCCGCAGGATCCAGCTCTTCGGTTCGCTCTACTAAGCGTGCCCACCCCGGCCCACCCAACCCAACAACCCACAACAGCACCCGGCCCCACAACCCTAATGCCCGTGCCCCCACGAGCTAAGAACCACCTCCTCCGGGCACGTGACCGCAGCCCAACCCAAATTCATCCTATACTCCGGGGTCCGGGTCAACACAGCGCTGCGTCACACCCCGCCCGTGCCCCCAGGAGCTCAGACCCACCTCCTCTGGGCACGTGACAAAGCAGCGGGCGTCAGCAATGGAGTACCTGCAGTACATTGCGGGAAGGCGGAGAAGGGCCATTACAACAAGGAACGACTGGTGCTCGTGCATTGGAAGAAACTCGTGAAGCTGGTGGCGGCAAAAAGGAGCAAGATGGGCAGCTACTCAGGAGCATTACTCGATTGCGAGGTCACCCTTGTCATTAAGGTGTACTACGAGCCGTCAATACCCACTTGTAGTGCATGTCCTCGAACATGCACCAGCTGAACCACTGCTTGCCGATGACGGGCGCCTGCTGGTGCGCGTCCACGCCCACCGTCAGGCGGAACGTGTCCTCCGGCACAAACTGGATGAACGACGACCCGCGGGTCACCGTCAGCGGCGTCGAGCGGCGCAGCACCAGGCGCGGCACCGCGCGCCGCGGGCTGGCGGTATCCTTGACGTCGTCGCTGGTTGAGGCTTCTTCCGCCTCGCCGTCGCTGGCGGGTTGGCCAACCTCCTGGTCGTCCGCCTCAGACACACCTGGGGGTTGAAACGTACGGATGTGGAGACAACAAACACCAAACGAAGGACATAAGTGCACCCACCCGGACACACTTGGAAGGGTCAAGAGCGAGCAGAAATGCGGTGGACATATGGCCAACAAACATGGGGCCAACACGGACGCCCCGGGGCGCTCAGTGATGCGGGGCTGGAATGCACTAGCAGGAAGGCATATAAAGGGTTGTACCGGTGTAGCGCTCACGGTCTAGTGCCAAGGGGCTGCGAGAGCGCATCTGGGAGAATGGGCATGGGAGTGCAGCTGACGGAAGGTGCCTCGTCCCCAGCCTCGTGGGGCGGTTAGGCGGCGGGACGGCGGCGTCAGGGGGGCGGTGGGAGGACGCGTGCCAACGTGTCGATGCCGTGTGCGTTGCACGCTTGCACCGTAACACACACATGAGTGTGTGCTGCAGTCACGGTGGACTTGCTGCTCTGCCACTGCCCCTCTCAGGGTTCACACGGAAGACCTTCCCCCGCCCCCACACGACCGCACCCCAGCCCAGCCCCAGCACCTGCGCCCTTCTTACGCGGGCATCCCAACGCAAACCCATCACCCCCACCCCACCTGGAATGGCCAGGTCTGGCCGGCGCACGGCGTATCTCAGCCCCGAGTAGCAGATCTCCCTCGTCCAGCCGTCCGCGCTGCCGTCCACGATGGGCAACTCCTCGCCGCCCTCGATCTCGATGCTGCAGGACCGGACGCGGTATGACACAGTGTTAATATTCTTGACATCAGCAGCAACACAGTTGCATGTCAGCGTACCGATATGCCCAGAACGAACCACCCCGGTCGTCCACGCCGAACGTCCCCAGCGCCAACAGCAGTACGTTTACACACGTGTCCCCCGACCTTAATACACATGCCCTGGCTCACGCTGTGCAGCACCATCACCCACCGTGCGTTGTCCACGCCGCACGCCTCCAGCGCCGACAGCAGCCCCTCCGCGCCGACGATCTGCGTGGCGGAACATATCAATGGGCAAAAGGCGGAACAAACTCATTACTTACGTGATCATCAACGTGACCGGCCATAGAGGCCACCACCTCCACCCGCACCCAACCCGAGATTCCCGAATGGTGGTGACGCTGCCAGCAAATGTACGGCCCCCACTGCCCATGCGTGCACCTACCCATGCCCGTCCCCCCTCAGGTCCCCGTTGGCCAGGTGATGGGGTTGCTGTCCGCCGAACGCAAACCCCAAACACTATTGCACGGCTCCTTAACCCCCGTGTGGAACCCCTCTCGCGCACCCCCCCCCCCCCCCCCCCCGAGCCGAACAACCAAAAAAAAAACCCCCCCCCCCAACCCCCCTGGGACTCCCTGCATGCCACCCAACCGCAGGTCCCCGTTTGCGACGATGTTCGGTAATGGGGCTGGGTCCCTCCACAAAATGCACAACCACCACCAGACTCCGTGTAACCCCCGTTCGCGTCACCCACCCGCAGGTCCCCGTTGGCCAGGATGGTGGTGATGGGGTTGGGGTCATCAACGTACGTCGCGTGTGCGGGCACGTGCGGCTCGTCGGCGCCACGTGGCACCGCCAGCTCAGGGTCCATCAGCGGCATGGGCGGGGGGCCCTCGGTGCGCAGGCGCTGTGGCGGGAACAATGGGGGAGACGTGGAGATGATTCAAAGTTGATTGCGGGTTTCATCCTGAAAGACGCCTGTTCGTGCGGCACCGCCAGCTCGGGGCCCGTCAGCAGCATGGCCGGGGCGCCGGGGCCCCTCGGCGCGCAGGCGCTGCGTCGGGAGCGTGGTAGGGGACGTACGGGGAACACGTGCAGTGCGTCTCAGCAGCTCCGGATCGCATGGGCGGCACGGACGGGGGACCCTCCCTCGGTGCGGAGGCGCTCCGGACGGCGGTGCCGGCCGGCGCGTTACTACCCCCTGCACACCCACACCCGCCACCTGCGCAGGTTGCCCAGCTCGTTGCCCGACCCCATGCCTCCGACCTTAATACACGTGCCTGCCCCTCACCCCCCGCGGAACCCTTCCACAGGGCACCCACCTGCAGCAGGTGGCCTAGCTCGTAGCTGGCGCCCACAACGCCGCATGTACCTCCCTCCCTCCCTTACAGATACCTTCCACGCTACGCCGCCACCCACCCATCAGCTGCTTTCTGCCGTGAAGCTGTAACAGTATCCACGTTTACACACCAGGCTTTCCCAAACACACCGCCTTCTACCCCGCACACATCTGCTTCCTGCAGTATACAGGTTGGTATGTAACATGCGGCGCTCCCTTCCCACACCCACACCCACACCCGCGCACCTGCAGCAGGTGGCCCAGCTCGTTGCCCGACCCCATGCCTCCGACCTTAATACACGTGCCCGCCCCCTGTGCCCCCCTCCTACAAGGCACCCACCTGCAGCAGGTGGCCCAGCTCGTTGCCCGACAGCCAGTCCCCGAACGTGCCGTTGAAGTCGTCCTCCAGTACGGCAGAGCGGTACGCTTGGTACGACATGACGAGCTGCTGCCCGTACTCGGGGTCGTCCATCATGGCTGTACGGCAGGCAGGCAAGCGTAGGGGCAGAATTCATGTTGTGTTTCCTTCCCGTTGCCTTCGCACCCCCGGCCCTTGTCCCGGTCCCGCCACCTCGTCTAACGGGCCTCCTCCTCCGCACTTGACTTGCCCCCGCAACTCCTCCCGTCAACCGCCCCCACCCCCCCAACGCCCCCCCCTTTCTGTCCGGCGCCCCCCCCCGCCCTCCCCCCACGCCGCGCCCCCCCCCCCCCCTGCCGTCCCCTCGCGATCCCATCCTCTACCCAGGCCCTCCCCCTTCCCCATCTCCCCTCCCGCCTCACTAACCCCCTCCGCCTCCCTCCGCGGAGTCAATCTGCTGCGGCACATCGAAGCGCTGCCTCCCCCACCTTTCCCCTTGTCTACTCGACTGGATTGCACCGTTGTGAAACACGCTGATCCCCATCACTCGACTCATGGCCCGCAGTGTTGGCCTGCTGCGGCAGCTCCCACCGCAGGCCCAACTCGTTTCAGCTTCCCTTACCTTGCCGCTCTGTAGTGAGCCCCCTTCCCCTCCCGCGCTCCCCCTCCTCCTCCGCTGCTGCTGCCGCCTCCTCCGCGGTCTCAGCCTGCTACCACCCCCAACCCTCACCTACGCACTGTCTTTCCTTCCCCGCCCCTCGCTCACCCTCCTCCTCCGCCGCCGCCTCCGCCGCCGCGGCCTCGGCCCGCTGCTGCGGAGCGTCCCAGCGCTCCTGGTTGGTGCCCACTGGCACGCGGACAAAGTAGCGACCCTCGCCAGCGAACGCAGGCCGGACGCGCACGCAGGCTGCGGTAAAAACGGCGGGTGCAGGAAATTGTCGTACGTAAGCCATTGCGCAGCACCTGTTTCCTTGCAATCAAAATAGTGGGCCACCCGCTGAACTGTAGGAGTACGGCATAGCGCTGCTCCTGTCACTGTACACGTGGCATTGCCCCTTTGGTCAACTGCTTGCAACCCTGCCCCTGCCCCTGACCATATTCTGCATATAGCTCACCGTGCCGCCCTGCTGCTACCCATGCCTGCCCCTGCCCCTGCCCCTGTTCCCGGCCCCATGCTGCCCTGCTTCTAACCTTGTCCCTGCCAATGTCCCTGCCCCCAGAGCCCACCGGACTGCCCTGCTGCTACCCTTGCCTATGCCCCTTGCCCGTGCCCCTGGCCCTGGCCCCCTCCCGATAGCCCACTTGGACTTTCAGCCCCCACACATGGCTCGCCCGTGTGCAGGCCTGCCCTTATCCCTGGCGGGCCCCCGTACCTCACCGTACCGCCCTGCCCCTGTCCCCGCCCCTACCCCTGCCCGTGCCCCGATGCCCTGCCCTACGACGGCCCCTGCCCCTGCCCCTGAACCAGCGCCCCTCCCCTCACCCTTAGCGCACCCTACCGCCCCGTGTGCAGGGCTGCTCCTGCCTGTGTGCCGTGCTTACCGTACTGCCCTGCTGCTACCCCTGCCGTTGCCTGGCCCTGGCCCCGTCCCTGCGCCTCTCCATAGTCACCGTATTGGCCGGTGTGCAGGCGTGCCAGTGCTGCTTCTGCCCTGCCCCTGCCCCCCACCCCTCCCCCAAAAAGCTCACCGTACTGCCCTGCCCCTGTCCCTGGCCCCAGCCCCCCAAAACAGCTCACCGTACTGCCCGGTGTGCAGGCCGATGCCGGCAATGGTGAAGGAGGACCACAGGGTCTGCTGGAACTCGCTGGGCTGTGGGGCAGTCGGGGCACGAGTAGGGACGGGGTGTTTAGGGCAGCGTGGCTGAGGCTATTACTAAGCACTGTTGGGGTTGGCAGGGCGGTCAGGAGGAACACTTGCTGGTGATCCGCTTGGTTGTGGGTTTGGGTTTGGGTTTGGGTTTGGGTTTGGGTTTGGGTGTGTACGTGTACGGCAGGGGGATGGGAGGGGACAGCGTGAAGGAATTGTGGTGTGTCTGCATGGAGAGGCGGGCGGCTCGGGGAAGGTCACTGTTCTTGACATAGCTGCTGGAAGCGCCAGTTTGGTCAGTGCGAAGTGGCGCTGTGGGTCCTGTAAGAAGCGGTGCCGCGACGCACATAGTACGATACTGGGCTATGGGTATGGGGGGACAGGGGAGGTGGTTTTGTTGGGTGGAGAGGGTGTCATAGGAGAGGGCAGGGGTAATGTTGACTGGAGGCGCCTCCTGAATGTGCAAATTGCGAGGGAGGATACCAGAAGAAGCTATACGTGCTGTTTCTCCAGGGCCAAAGGTACCGTAAGGAGGATGCGTTGGGGCGGGTGGCCCCAGGCCGCAGGCGGGGGGCTAGTGACACAGCTGCTGGGAAGCGGGTGTAGGCTACATGGATTGGAGGCACCGGTTGGGCATATGCGGTCGCAGGTGTCCCCAATGCATGCACAATCGCAAATTCATGGGTGTGAATGCAATGCGAGGTGGCTATAATCCACATGGGGAGGACATGTGCAGTGCACAGGCTGGGTGGCACGCACCATGGGCAGGTCCAGCCCGTCGGTGTCGCTAATAACCTCGGGAGACTTGTCCGCCTGCAGCCGCCCGCGCTTGCGCTCCATAATGGGCTCTGAGAAGCCCTCCGCTTCTTGTTCGGGAGCCGCTGCGGCGGGTACCACAGCGGTCCGCGAGCCACGACGCAATTGGTGGCGCGGCGAGACTTGGAGCGCCGAGAGGAGCGGTGCACGAACACCGCACGGTGTCGAGGTTGGTTGAGTTGATTGTAGGCATGTAATTGGACATGACACGCGGGCTTTTCGCGAATAGCACGGAAGAGGTCCAGTCGTCGGCCGCCGGAGCAGGGCTTGGTGAGCCATGTTGGGCAACGTGGGGTAAATAACTAAACTAGGAATATCTTGATGCCGAGTGACTGCTGATCAATTGGGGGCAAGGGGTTTCCGAATTTCCGGCCCCGAAGCCCATGCGGCAGTCAGCACGTTCAACGCTGCGACTTATCCCGACGCCGTGCCATACGGACGTACCAGTCATAATTTGTATAGCATGTAAGGAAACGAGCCTGTGCTGGGGCTGTCGTCACCCAGGCGTCTGGAGAGCTCCCCTGTGCGCTGCGGCCAACCGTCTGGCCCCGTCACTGCTGTGCTGCGTTGTGTTCTTGGGCCCGGGACAAACCGGGCGTTTCATTGGTCATTTCCATGCAAATGCATATTTCACGGCGCCTGCCCAACCACACCCTATTCATCGAGTTGTTTGGCACTGTTTGGCACCCCTGCAGGCCTGCTCTCAAGCTTAAGGCTGGGGCTAGCTGGGCGGCGGGGCACTGCCACCTGCACTTCCGCACCACCTCCTTGGCAACTGTGACACCACGCACGCGCCCCAGATATCTACGGCATTGCTTCTGCGTTGCTCCTTTCTCCCGAGTGACGCCTGGGGGTCGTCCGTTCGTCCCCTTCCTGGGAAAAAAAGATTAGGGCTCCCTTGTTTGTCACTTGCTGAGAGTGCCTGGCCCCATTGCTGTCTCGGCAATGGCAGTGTCCTACAGTACGGTACGTTCCACTCAAGTGGAGGTCTTACAACATTCCAGCTCTGGGGCTCAGCAACATGGCAGCTATCTTGCTTGACGAGGCGCACACCAAGGGTGAAGCTGGTGGTCAGGAGGGCTCCTGTGACGCCGCTGACGGCCTCTGAGGGTTTGGATGTCCTACACTGCGCAGTTAGCACACCTGGCGCACCCATGGCTTTTGGGGTGGTGCTCAGTGTATATTTTGTTTGTAGGGGAGACGATAAGGCGCTGGTCTGGATGTGTGGAAACTGGGGGCCTCCCCTGTTACCTTCCCGTCACCTCTAGGCGCACACCGCACCAGGCAACCCCCAACCGAAAAGGCCCGCGCGAAAAGCGGACGGTGAGTTGGTGACCCACCCGTGCTGCATAGCACTGCATACAATGGCTTGTATTTTGTGTAAAAATTGTGGTCAAGCCACTTACTCCGGTACTTTCATATGCTAGTAACGCCGCGCGATCCCCTCATGCAGCCCTTGGCGGTTCACCGATTCTCCCGGAGACGCCCGACCATACACATTCCATCCTTGCAGCATGCTTTATACTTAATATAACCAGCAGTTCACCATGAGAAGGCTGCTACTATACTGCTGCGCGGCTCCTGAGCATAAAGAAACCGTTGAAGAGGTAAAGCGAGCAAGAGCGCTTCCTAGCAACTTAACAAATACACAGATGATATATAACCATTGTTCAATTGCAGGAGTCCTCTGGCTGTGATGTGGGGACCTGGGCGGTTCTCCAAAAAGCTGGGTCCGGGTCCGCGACCGGTTACAAGCCGAAAGCGCCCATACTCGCTTCATCGGTTGCCTTCAACAACTCAGAGTTCGAGTACACATCATGGTGAGTGTCTTGCGTTGTTCCTGGCCGAGGAGCTGAAGTGCGCGGGTACGGGGCGTCAGACGGCGCAGGATTATGTGCGCAAATTGGCGCCAAACCCTGCGGACAAGGATGTTACAACCATTTGCAATCAGTGATTGCAAGTGCTTGTTCATGCTATTTCATGTGTGCGGAGCTGTCGACTGGTGGTGCCGCATGGCACGCAAGACAATGTGCGTCGCGCACGCGAAGCCGACTATAGCTTGCCACAGACAGCAGAATGCAAGCTATACGTGAGAACAGCACAGATCACTGGTGGCCTGCCACTAGTACGAGGCAAGGCAAGCCCCACAGGGAGCCCCTGCACGCCCCTGCACGTTAGCAGGCCCCCCTCAAAAGGCGCGGCGCGGTGTCGCAACGCACCCAAGCCTTAACTCTCTGGCCACCGAGCCACATGACACTAGCAGTACACATGCACTTACTGCTGCTGCCGTAGTGCGTCCAGTGCCGCAAGGGAAGCTGCTGAAGTACTCTCGCCTGCTCTCGCCCGCTTATGGGCACCTGCTACACTTCATATGCCATCGGACTCATTGCAGAGGGTTGACCCTCGATACTCATTACCACACCCGTCCTCCCGCTGCAGCTCTTCCGACGCCGTGAGCGGGCACCTCACGTCAAGCGACGGGGGGCACCTCATCTCCGTCCACGCAAACGCGACGTACGAGCACCACCCGGCAGACTCCCAGCCGTACCCAGGCCACGGCTTCTGCCCCTCGCCCATCTCCGCCCGCAAGCACACCCGCACCCGCAGCTGCGGCAGCAACAGCATCAGCACCATCAGCAGCGGTGGCAACACGACCTACCACGCCATGCGTGCGGACAGGGGCAGCTCCTCCGGTTCTGTGAGCAGCTGGTATACGGAGAAGGCCCTCCAAAGCGCCATGGGATCCATCTCCAACGGCAAACCGCCCCTGGGCCCCGCCCGACCCCAAGCCTCGCCCTCCTCCGCAGCCTCTAAGCTCCCTGGCCTCCAACGCTCGCGCACCCAAACCTCCTCCTCCCTGCCAGGCGACAGCCCGCCAGGGCCGCGGGCGCTGGCTAAGGCCAGCAGCAGCAAGAGCGCTGCCGGCAGCTGCAGCATCAATTTCAGCAACACGAGCAACAGCAACAGCAGCAGCGCCACGACGACAAACGACCCGTGGGACGGCGCCTTCAAAGGCGTCAGCGACCCGCGGGAGCTGGCCCTGCTGCTGGAGGGCCTGGAGGGCCCCTGCACGCCCCCGCGCTCGCCCAGGTCTCCCCTGGCTGCTGCCCCCAGCTGCTGCAACCCGCTGACCCCCACGCCGCCAGCCACACCGCAAGACGGCGCGACGGTGTGGCCAGTAACGCCAGTGGAGCCGGCGAGCGTAGCTGCCGCTGCGGGCGTGCAAGTTGGGGCGCGTGGCGGGCATGCAGCGTTTAGTGGCGGCGGCGGTGGCGGCGGCGGCGGGTATGGCAGACTGGGGTCATCTTGGCTGCGGGCTGTCACCTCCACCATAAGCCCCGACCTGGAGCTGGTGTGCGGCAAGCTGGCGCCGCTGGGGGCTGACGGGGCGGTGCTTGGGTCCGGCAAGGTGGCTGCAGGAAACAACGGCAAGGGCGAACGGGGTTCCGAGGGTGCAGCGGCGGAGGGGAAGAGTCAGAGCGACAGAGGCGCGGCGCGTGCGGCGCAAGCGGCTAGCGCCAAGCAGCTGATGCTGGAGCAGTGTGGCGGCGGCGGCGGCGGCGGAGATGCGGTGGCTGTGGTACAGATCGGAGACCACGCCGCTCGTCTTGCCGGTACGGCCACGGCCGCGCCGTCTACGCCGGTCCCGCCGACGCCGGTACCAGCGGAAAGCACAGCACCCTGGAACGCTGTCTCGGAGGCCCCCTCCCCCATCGCCTCGCCCGCTCCACCCCCTGCTAGGCCATCAGAGGACGAGGAGGCTGTCCCGAGCAGCGAGGAGCGAGGGCAGCAGCAGGAGGCGCATAAGCCACTTCAGCAGCAGCAGCAGCAGCAGGAACGCCTGTCCACACGCGGGCCGGAGGAGCGTGCGGGCGGCACGTGTGTGGTTGAGCCGTCCGACGGCTCCTGCCGCTTGCCGGTGGAGGCGTGGCGGCCGCTGCGGGAGCGGGTGCAGTGGTACCTGCCGTCGCCGGCGGGTGCCGTGCTCCCGACACCAGGCAACGCCCTCGTCGTAGCTGTAGGCTAACTTTCTACTCAGCCAACCAACCTCTCGCTAATTGGCCGGAACTGGACTTGTAGCTGCGTAATCGCAGCAGTGTCAGCAGGATATGGTATTGTTCAGCAGGGTGGGACATACGCACGTAGCAGTGTTCGTAGGGGAAGGGGGCGGCATGGGGGAGCATGCGGTTCTGTGGCACGGGAAGCAAGCGAGGTGCAGGTTGTGCGGCAAGTGTAGATTATAGTGGTCGTAGTGTTGCAGCTGGGTAGCAGGGTGTGTGATCAGTGGGTTGGAGGTTGAGCCATCGGGGGCCAGCTGCACGGTAGGTTTGGGGCATTGGTGGTTTAGCATATGCGTATGCGGGATGGCGTTGGTGGCGTGCGTAGTTGCAGGGGTTCCGTGGCTCAGCAGCGCATGTGTCGCTCATGTTCACCGTGGGTATGGCGCATGACAGACGCGTGGCATAATCTTACCGTACATTGGGGCGGGGGGGCAGCGGTGCGGCGACAGCACGGCGGCCATTTGGTGGCCGCCTGGTCTCATCAGGGCAGGGCAGGGTGCCGGCATGCAAGGAGTGCGAGCAGTGCTAGGAACGCAGGACTCGGGTGCGGCCCTTGGTTGGCTACGGCAGCGCGCGGGCCGTTGAGGGCACTCTTGGATATGGTGGGCGCTGTAGGATGGCGAGTTTGGCGCATTAGGTAGCGGGTTTGCTCTACCAGTAAGTCGGCATACGGTAGCTTGTAGGCGGTTGGGTTGGCGGCGGCTGCGCAGCCTAAGGCTGAGTTGCCGTGCCACAGTCTTGGGGTAATAGCCGGTGTGTAGGCAGGGGGGTCTTTTCATAAGCGCGGATTGCTTGGATAAGGTCAGGAGGGTATATGAACCACGGCTAGTGGAGGAACGGTTCTTGTAGGTTCGGCACAGTCTTGGAGTACAAGGACAGGGAGATAGCCATTAACCGCCTTAATGCAATTGGCACCGCCTTCACCTTTGTAGCTTTGGCATTGACTACGTAGCCTCACAAGATACTGCCACGGTGGAGAGCCCACTGACTGTACAGTTGCATAGCCGGCCGTGACTTTAGGGTTTCAACGTTGCTCCTGCTGCCTTGGCGGCAGGCACGTGACTGGACTGAACCTTGACGTGTGAGCATGCACCGCTGGCTGGCGGTGAGCACTACTTGCCGCATCCTTTGTTCCCTTTCTTTCATGATTCATCGACGGGAATTACCGGAGTATATGTCTTAGTCTTTGTGCATCTTATCTTGCGTACTCTTGCCTACAGGAACGCGACCTGGGCAACACTGGTTGCCCATTACCTCCGCACATTGTTTTTAGCTGTACATGTTTCTCGGTTGTATGTGAGTGGGCGGCGCGGGAGGCCTAAGGGCTTGTGCAGGCATGTGTGCCTTGATGGTTGTTGTGGGCGGCAGGGCGAGGCCACTGCTAATAGTTGCTCTGTTGCAGGCAGCAAGCGCAAGCAGTAAGACGACCCACCCGGACACTCGGTTGACACATGGTGTGCCTGACGGTGCCTTCACGTCGACGCATGGCTTGTCACCAGGACAAGACTTAATGTACATCCCGTTGTGCAAGGGAGGCGTTGTCGTTAAAACTGCTTAGTTGAACTGCTAAATGGTACAACGCATTGCCCACACTGGTACCGGTACCGGTGCGTGCAGCATCCTTGTTCGGCGCATGTGCGTCATTCACGTGGTCGGGGCCTGAATGGGTCGTGCGGCCACACATGTAACAGTAATACCACAAAAGCTGCTTACGCGAAGGTTTGCGGATCGGCTGCAGCGCGCTGCCACGTGTCAGGCTGGTGTTAGGCGCGTGCGTCCAGGCAGGGGTGCCGTCGGCCGTGGGGCGGACCCGTCTCCCCTGCCGAAACGCAACAGGAACCTACCGTGAATGCCTGGTTGCGCCTGGTTGCGCCTGGCATGGACGAAGGGCTGCCAGTGCGCCGTGGATGCGGTAGTAGTCATGCCCCGACGCGCCACAGCCTCACCAGCACGGACAATGCCCTGGTGGGTTTTGCATGCACAGCCCTATACTAATCGTACGCCCCCTGAGAGCGGCAACCCCATCGGCCTGCCTGCGAAACGCGTCCAACAGCAAAACTTGCGTAAACATCGGTTACTGACGCATCTGTCGCACCGGGTCTCCGTGACTGCTCACGGCCTGTCCTTGACTACTAGCCTTCACTTCATTTGAAGTTTCCTGACCAAGCGCGCGCTAAGTCGTCCCGACTGCAACGCATTTGTTTCATATGCATCATACCAGTATCAAACTTGCGCTCTGCTACAAAGGAAAGTTCCTGAGTCTCCTACGGGAGTGGAACAGGTCAATCGTGGGCGACGACGGAATTCCCCTGCACGCCGCAGTGCTGAGCGCCACCTTTAAGCTTGCAGTATAAGCACGCGGATTGCTGTCATGGCAGATTTGTACGTGTGATAGGCATCTTGCTCAAGCCCAATCAGTGCAACAGTGACTGTGACACCTGCAGTGCACACGGCAGGTGTCAGCAGTGGCAGGGGAAGGGCGGGGGGCTCCCCTGCTGCGTGTCCCCTGGTGTCGGCCCCCTCCTTCACCCAACACCCCGCACGCACGCGGCGAGGTAGGGGTCTCCCCAATCGCCTCAAACTCAGCTGCACAATGCCCCACACTGTTTTTCCGCTTTGAGGCTGCGGCTTGCGCCCTCCCGAGACACTCTGGACGTGTTTCAGGCCCGCTTTCCCCCATACAGCATGGAAGGCGCAAGGTGCGTTAGCCTGGCATGTTGTCTGCGGGAGTACCGGTACCGTACCCCCAGGATATCATCGCTCACAATATTAATTCCCCTGCCGTTCTAGGGCGCTTTCGCGCAAGAAAAAATAATTTTTGGCAAGGGCCGCGCGAAGCAGGGAAATTCCCAGGGCGTGTCTGCGCGAAACCTGA
>VFQN01001621.1_pt1 | contig 36971 bp, 28 predicted proteins | sample 3512371 | NCBI WGS metagenome assembly VFQN01 (sample SAMN10412370, study PRJNA504923) | tailings metagenome | isolation source: Replicate 2 from Balatoc abandoned mine | place: Philippines: Itogon, Benguet | collected 2017-08-28
TGTCACGCAGCCGGGGAAAATCATCGGCGGTCGGCGTCATCAATTGCAGGATTTGAACGGCATTCAGGATGGGCGCGAGGGGATTGCGCAGTTCATGAGCCAGGGTGGCCAGGAACTCATCCTTCCGGCGATCTGCCAGTCGCAGGGCCTCGGCGTACTGCCGGGTCTCGGCGAGCAGGCGCGAGTTTTCCTCCATCGCGGCCTTGAGTTCATCACGCTGGCGCGCCACTTCCTGCCGCTGGCGATACAGTTCAATGAACACCTGGGCCTTGCTGCGGAGGACGTCGGATTCAATCGGCTTCTGCAGGAAGTCGACGGCGCCGGCTTCATAACCTCGAAAGCGTCGCTGATTGCTGGTGTTGGCGGCAGTCAGGAAGATAATCGGCACGCGGCGGGTCCGCTGGATGCCGCGCATGAGTTCTGCCAGTTCAAACCCGTCCATGCCGGGCATCTGAACGTCGATCAGGGCGAGTGCGACATCATGTTGCAGCAGTAACTCCAGGGCTTCCTGACCTGAATGGGCCATCAGGAGACCAATGCCGTCTGAGCGGAGCAAGCCTTCCAGCGCAATCAGGTTCTCTTGCCGGTCGTCCACCAGCAGGATTTCCACGTTACCAGATTCTTCATCGCTCATACCGTGCGATCCCGTTCAACCAGCCAGCTTGCGATCTCTTCCAGACCCAGTACCCGGGCTTGTGGACATTCCTCCAGCGCCGCCAACGGCATCTCCGGCGACAGCGCCGTCTCCGGAGACTGGACCAGCAGTGTGCCTCCCTGATCTGCGATGGCCTTGAATCCCGCGGCACCGTCCCGATTGGCGCCCGTTAAAATTATACCGACAAGATCACGGCTAAAAACCTCGGCTGCCGACTCAAACAGGACATCAATCGAAGGACGGGAGTAATTCACAGCTTCGTCGGCGGAGAGCGACAGCCGCTCCGGTGACTCGACCAGCAAATGATAATCCGGCGGAGCAAAAAAGATTCCGCCGCCGTCAATCGGTTCCTTGTCATCTGCCTCCCGGACGGGAATCCGGCAGCGATTCTGGAACAGTTCTGCCATGATACTCGTTCGGTCCGCCGGCAAATGCACCACAATCAGCACGGGGGGGCGGAAGCCGGCGGGCAGGGCCGACAGAATCACCGACAGCGCCTCGACGGCGCCGGCCGAGGCTCCGATGACCACGGCTCTGAGGCGTCTGTCCGTCATAGCACACCTCGCTTCTGGTAGATGCGCTCTTCGCGGACGAAGTCGGTAAAGGCGTCGGAGTGTGCAGAAAACCGCAGGCTTTCCTTGGCGCCCAGTCCAAGGAAGCCCTTGCGAATCAGCGAATCCTTGAACAGACCGATGGCCCGGTCCTGCTGGTCCCGATCAAAATAGATCAGGACGTTCCGGCACGAGACCAGTTGTACTTCTGCAAAGACGGCGTCGGATACCAGACTATGGTCCGAGAAAACCAGCTGTCGCCGCAGGGTCTTGTCAAACACAGCAGCGCCGTAGGCCGCTGTGTAATAGTCGGACAGGGAGGACTTCCCGCCGGACTTCTGGTGATTCTGGCTGAACAGCGGCATTCGCGACAGGTCGTAGACGCCGGCATTGGCCTTGTTGAGTGCGTCGGGATTGATGTCGGTGCCGTAGATCATGGTCCGGTTTTCCAGACCTTCCTCCCGGAACAGGATGGCCAGCGACCATGCTTCCTCGCCGGTCGCACAACCCGCGACCCACACCTTCAGGAACGGGTAGGTGCGCAGGTGTGGAATGACTTCATTGCGAATCGCACGAAAGTAGGAGGGATCACGAAACAGTTCGCTGACCTGGACCGTGAGGTATGAGAGCAGTTCCGGAAGAATGGTTTCATCGTGCAACACCAGCGCCTGCAACTCCGACAGGTTCCGGCAGTGGAAGCGTTGGCGGGCCTGCCGTAATCGTCGTTTCAGCGAGGCCTTTGCATAACCCCGAAAGTCGTAGTGATACCGCTGGAAGATTGCTTCCAGCAGCAGGTTCAACTCGAGGGCCTCGAGTTCGACCGAGTCTGATTCAACCGGTTCGGGTTCGTCCAGCATCGTGAGGGGCCTCGGCTAGCGTGTGATCCAGACCCGGATGAGAGACAGCAGCTTCTCGACATCCAGCGGTTTGGACATGTAATCGTTCGCACCGGCTGCGAGGCAGTTTTCCTGATCGTCCTTCATGGCTTTCGCCGTCAGCATGATGATCGGCAATTTCTTCCACCGGGATCGTTTGCGGATCTCGCTTGTGGCCGTCAGCCCGTCCATTTCGGGCATCATCACGTCCATCAGGACCAGATCCGGCGGCTGTGCAGTGCCACTTTCCACCGCTTCCAGGGCCGTGAGGGCTTCCCGTCCATTGCGGGCGATCTGGGTGATGGCTCCGCGCTGTTCGAGAATACTGGTGAGTGCGAAAATATTCCGCACGTCATCTTCCACGATCAGGATACGCCGGCCCTCCATGAGGGCATCGCGGCTGCGTGCCTTCTCCAGCATTTTCTGTTGCTGGGCCGGTAGTTCTGAAACCACCTGATGGAGGAACAGCGTGACTTCATCCAGCAGTCGCTCGGGAGATTTGGCCCCCTTGATAATGATGGATTTGGAGTAGCGTCGCAGTTGCTGTTCCTCGGTCGCCGAGAGATCGCGGCCGGTGTACACAATGACCGGCGGAAACGAGTACGCCTCTTCCTGACTGAGAGTTTCCAGCAGCGAATAGCCCGTGGCATCGGGCAGGGTGAGGTCGAGGACCATGCAATCGAACGTCTCGTTCTTGAGCCGTTCGAGGCATTCTGCAGCCGATTGCACGCCTTCCGTCGCCACATTCTGTGAGGCCAGCAGCTTGCGCAGGCTGTCGAGCTGGACGGCATCGTCCTCGACGACCAGCACCCGCTGCATGCGCTGCGACAGCTTCGTTTCCATCCGCTGCAGGGCATCGACCAGGGCGTCGCGATTGACGGGTTTGATCAGGAAGCCGACTGCTCCCAGCGACAGGGCCGGTTCGGCAAAATCATCGGCGGACACCACATGCACCGGAATGTGCCGGGTCCGGGAATCGTGCTTGAGCCGGTCGAGTACAGTCAGGCCCGAATGGTCCGGCAGACCGATATCGAGGACGACAGCGCTGGGCAGGTACTGCACGGCCATGATGATGGCGTCTTCCGCCGTCGAGGCGATCAGACACTGGAAGTTCTGCTCGTGGGCCAGATCGTACAGAATGCGCGCGAACGCCTCGTCGTCCTCCACGACCAGCAGGATACGGGTGCTGGCAGTGAGCCTGGCCCGGTCATCATCGACATAGCGCCCGATCGTCATGTTCTTCGGCGCCGGTTTGGTGGGGGGGGAGGGCATTGGCGGCTGCACGGCTGCCGCGGGCCGCATCGGAGCGGCCTCAGGACTGTCGGCGGTTGTGCCCGGGTCCGCCGGCGCTCGCGGCGCGACCAGACCCGGGTCATAGCTGACCGGAAGTGTGATCCAGAAGGTGCTGCCTTCGCCGCGCTGGCTGGTGAGATGCAGTTCTCCGGCCAGCAGGCGGGTCAGTTCGCGGGAAATCGAGAGTCCCAGTCCGGTGCCGCCATACTTGCGGCTCGTGGTGCCGTCGGCCTGACGGAAGGCCTCGAAGATCACTTCCTGCTGGTCCGGGGCGATGCCGATGCCGGTGTCGGTGACCGCGAACGTAATCCGGTCGTGAGCTGCTCGCTTGATGGTGAGCGACACTCGTCCCTGTTCGGTGAACTTGACCGCATTGGACACCAGATTTTTCAGAACCTGTTCCAGACGCTGGCGATCGGCGAAAATGACATCCGGACAACCCGGAAGCACTTCAATCTGCAGGTCGAGACCCTTCTGTTGCGCCAGCGGTTCAAACACGCGACTGAGGTCGTTCAGCAGTTGCTCCACGCGAACGTTTTCAGGCCGCATGTCCATGCGGCCGGCCTCGATCTTCGAGAGATCGAGGATGTCGTTGATCAGCGAGAGCAGATCGTTGCCGGAAGAGAGGATGGTTTCGGCATACCGGACCTGGTCCGCGGAAAGATTTCCGTCGACATTGTCCGCCAGCAATCGGGCGAGAATCAGGGACGAGTTCAGCGGCGTGCGCAACTCATGCGACATGTTCGCCAGGAAGTCCGACTTGTAGCGGCTGGATTGTTCCAGTTCCCGGGCTTTCAGTTGCAGGGCCGACTGGGTGCTGGCCAGATCGTCACGCTGGGACTCCAGCAACTGGGTCTGTTCTTCCAGTTGCACGTTGGTTTCTTCGAGCTCTGCCTGTTGCTGCACTAGGCGACTCTGGGTTTCCCGCAAGGCCCGGCTTTGTTCTTCCAACTCTTCGTTGGAGACCCGCAGTTCTTCTCCCTGGGCCTGGAGTTCCTCAGCCTGGCGTTGTGTTTCCTCCAGCAGGTTCTGCAGATTCGTGCGATAATTGGCAGAGCGAATGGCGACCCCGACCGCCGGGCAGACTCGCTCCAGCAGTTCGATCGCATCCGGACGCACCGGATTCAGGAAGCCGATTTCCATCACGGTGTTGACGATTTCATCGGTCAGAACCGGCACGATGACCAGATGCCTGGGATTGCCGCGGATCAGTCCGGATTCGATGAGCAGATAATTATCGGGCACGTCGTCCAGCAGAATCGTCCGGGCATCCTTGACGGCCTGCCCCAGCAGTCCCTCGCCCGCCATAAACCCTTCCGGGGCCCCGTTCGTCAGGGAAACGCCATAAGTAGAAATACGACGGAATTCTCCCCCGTCACGGGTGAAGACGGCAGCTGCATGGGCTGACAGATATTCGCACAGGAACCGGGTAATTTGCCCGACCAGCTGATCGCGCGTCTGTTCGCCGCGCATAACTTCGCTCAGCCGCGTCTGGCCCGATTGCAGCCAGCGGTCTTTCGCGACCGCCAGCTTGTAGCGAATGAAAAAGTAGCCCACCGTCCCGACGACCCAGATCGAGAGTACGCCGAGGGTCCGGTTGATCATGACAATGCTGCGGTCCATCCCGGGAGCGTCGGTCAACAGCGTGACCAGGATGAACAGAGTCGCAGCCCCGGTGGTATAAAGCGGGATTTCCGGACGCCAGGCCCACAGCGACAGGGTCACGGGCACCAGATAGACGATCCAGATGGCCACGCCGAGCGGCGTGAACAGGTCAGCGATCAGCACGCCCACCATCGAGACCGCGATCGCCGAATAGAGCAGGGCGAGCGGGATCTGTCCGACCTGACGGGTTTGCTGGTCGTGAGGAGTAGAAACGTAGTAAGGAAACGGATTCTTTGGCCCGGAGATCTGATTCATTCGCTATCCAGAGCGGCGGGAGTTCGTCAGGCATCCGAAGACAACACGCCATCCAGTCTGCTCACCCCGTCAGCCCGCTTCCGCTCTCGCCGGACAGCAGGAAATGTTCCGGGAAAGAGCAATTCCTGAACAGATTCCGGAATTTGCTGACGGAGGCCGGGCACGGAATCGGTCGGTTTGTTCAGAACCCCTGAGGACCAATTCCAACAAGCCGGAGTTTAGCAGAACCCGGCCTCTCTGCCGATGAAACAGGCGTTGTCGACTCCAGACTCCACGGTAATTCGCTGGTTCAGAATTCCACACACCAGAAATGGCTGGTCGAGATTCAGTCAGTGTGACTGATGGCCGTTCAGTTTGTTGGGGTTTTGGCAGGTCGCCGACCAGGAGAGGCTGGGCAGGGAATGGAAGTGACTCTGGAAAACGAGAGTCTACCCGGAATTGATACAGTTCCGGCAGGACGATGGAGGAACCGCCTGGGCATGACGGTGCTTTGCGCGGTCAGCGGACGAGCTGCGCTGTTCAACGATACTGGACCACGAGGTCATTCTGCACGATCGCCTCCGGATGCAGTTGCAGCACTGCGGTCTGGGCGAGTTGCTTGTGGTAATAGCTGGTGACGCTGCCCGTCAGCAGGATCGGGCCAGAGTCCTCGCAGGTGGCGATCACGTTGCGGCTCCACCAGTCGCGATGACGCAAGAGCAGTGAGGCCAGCAAGTCGGAAAGAGGATGGGGAGCGTCGAGCCGGAACTGGAGTGCCATGAAGTCTGTCCGCAGTGGGGAGGTGACGGAACGACCAGGCCGGACCGGAGTACTTCCTTGCACGAGTCATCGGGCGGCGTTCAAGCCTACGTCATGCCGCACGAGCTGCAACCCGAATTTGTGGGCGCGCCTGGTTGGAGGAGCGCGACCGGCAACTTCTGCCGGTCGTTGCGGGAGATGCCTCGAATCTTCGTGCGGGCTGCCGTCAGGATTTCGATGGAGACCTCGGAAGTGGGCCGGCCGGGTGCGGGCATGCCTGAAAACACTGCGGGCAACAGCCGGCATGCAGAATTCGCCAGAGTGGCCTGAAGGTCGGCAATTTCTGCCACGGTCTTGACCGTTTTTTGAGGATCTCCTACAACCCGCCCGTCGCCGATGTCCGGGGGCCGGATGAGGCTCGGCGATACTCCATCTCCCAGTCCTGTCACATGCGATTGACGTTCACTCCACGTCTTTACGTAGGAAGAGGCCCATGCTTCGTTTTCTGAAAGCGACGGCATCCACCGGTGCTGTCATGGCCGCTCTCGCCGGCGGTAATGTCTCCGCACAAATGTTTGGCGGCATGTTCAACCGCGGAGCCGACTGCAATTGCGGTGCTGCCCCGATGACCGCCTCAATGGCCGCTGTGTCCTACGCGGCCCCCGCTGTCACCGCCTGCAACGTCTGTGCTCCGGTCGTGCAAACGGTCTGCGCCCCGGCCGTGCAACCGGTGATGCAAACCGTCTACAAGCAGGTGCCGGTGACCGAATATCAACCGGTCCGTGAAATGGCCAAACGGCAGGTGTTCGAGACGAAGTACGTCGATCAGTCGGTCACGGCCTATCGTCCGATCACCGAGACCAAGGTGGCCGATGTTCCGACGACGACCTATCAGAACGTCACCGAATGCCAGGTGCAGTACCGCAACGCCGGTTACTGGCGGACGCGTTGCGAACCGAACTGTCGCGTGTCCCCCTGCCAGTACGATCAGCGGCCGGGGATTGCCGGCTGGTTCAATCGCACCAGCTATGAAATGGCCTCTGCGTTTCAGCCGGACTATCGCGTGACTCGCGAGTACGTGCCGCAGACCGTGGCCCAGTCGGTTCCGGTCACCCGGCAGGTTGCGATTCAGGGCAGCCGCCAGGTGACTTACAATGTGACCCGCATGGAGCCGTACCAGACCACCCGCAAGGTCGCGATCAGCGAGCCGCGCTGGGAAGAAGTGCCGGTCACGGTCATGAAGCCGGTGACTGTGGTGAAGACGATGGCCGTCGGTTCCCAGATCGCGTATGTCCCGATCGGTTCCGGCACCACCGCTACGGCCTTCGGTCCGACTCCGGACAACATTGGGACCGCTCGCGGACCGAATCCGGAACGTCGTGCCGATGCCCTGAACCGGGCTGATCCGGAAAAGGCCCTGGATCGTCGCAGCGGTGCGATCGATAACGTTGCTCCGCAGCACCGCCAGGATCTGGTGCCGACGTCACTGCCGCAAGAAACCATACCGGTCACCATTCGTCCGCGTTCCATGGCGTCGGTCGACATGGAAATCTCCCCGCTGTTCGAGGAAGACTTTGTCGACCTCGGCCGGGCAACTCCGCTGCCGTTCCCGTCGCATCTGCCGGTCAACTCGCTGGCCGCTGCGAGGACAACCGCTGCCAAACCGGCCAGCTTTACAGCTCCAGCTTCCGCCCGCGTGTCCCAGTGGGTCGCCCGCGGTCAACAATCTCCCTCGTCGGTTTCCGCATCCCCGGCCCTCTCTGTGGCCGACACGGTCCGACCATAAGCCCGTCTGTTTGAAAGTCACCCCGGAGCCTCACCGTTCCGGGTTCGATTTCCGACGACTCCCCGCGGCCCCGGTTTCATACCGGGGCCCTTTTTCGTTTCCGGACCTTGCCGATCGTCAGGTGTGAGATTCTCACTTAAAGAGCGAGGATACCTCCAGGGATTTCCCGAATCTGTCTCCTGTCACTGCATTGATACGATTGTGGATAAATTCCGGTTTTTTTCTTGAACTGCCAGGATTATGAATCTACTATGAAGCCCGCGTTCGCAACCTGGTAGCCGTCTCGTGCAAGTCAGTAGCTATCTCAGCCCGTTCGAGGGTTTTCTGATTTGTTGATACCGGGTATTTGCCGTTCCGCTTTCCAGCAGTTTCCAGCAGACGTTCGCAATTCCTGATGGACGTGATGTTCGCCGGGCCTCGCTGCGCGACCATCTCGCATTGGTCCTTCTTATACCCGGGATGATTAGCATGATTCTCAACGATTCGTCGTTGATGACCGCTGCTCGTGCGCGCCGATCCAGCCTTTTGGGTCGTGTGGGTGTTGTGGCTGCCATCGGTCTGCTGATGACCACCGTTGGTTGCAGCCGTAGCGATCGTCCGCCGCTCGGCGATGTGTCGGGCACGATTCTTCTGGACGGTGCACCCGCGAACAATCTCATCATTCTGTTTATGCCTGAGGAAGGCCGCCCTGCAGCCGCGACCATTGGTCCGGATGGTACGTACTCCCTGGAGTATTCCCATGGCGTGACTGGAGCCAAGGTGGGGATAAACAAGGTTAGCTTTGAGTGGCCGACCGGCGAGGCCGGAGCACCGATTCCCGACAAATATGGCCGGCAGTCCGAACTCACGTTTGAAGTGAAACCCGGGCATAACAACTTTGATTTCAAGCTGGAAAGCGACAAGTCGTCAAAGAATCGTGCGCCTGTGGAGTGAAGTGTTTCCTCCTGGCTCGACGTGGCAATTGATGACACCCGGTCAACGTTTCCGGAAGGAATCGCACCGCCAGGTTGTGCACGTCGCCAGGCATTCGTCGGCAATTCACCCGGCAGAGACCTGCCGGGTTCCGTAGTCTTCATTTCCCCTCTGCCTGGAAGACTCTCATGAACCGTCGGCTTCGTTCAGGGTTTACGTTAATCGAACTGCTGGTTGTGATTGCCATCATTGCGATCCTGATCGCGTTGTTGCTGCCGGCAGTGCAGCAGGCGCGGGAAGCAGCGCGACGCACGCAATGCAAGAATCATCTCAAGCAGATTGGACTCGCGTTCCACAACTACCACGATGCCCACGGTTGCTTTCCTCCAGCCTACATTGCGCGTGTGCCCGCCGTTCAATCTTCAACGGAACGTGGCTTGTATGGCTGGGGGGCGATGTTGCTTCCCTTCCTGGACCAGGGGCCACTTTATAATCAGTTGAGAGTCGGGAATGTTCCCCTGGAAACCAATCTCGCGACCGCGGCCACGCGAGCGGCTCTCCAGACTCCGATTTCATTCTTTCGTTGCCCGTCGGACACCGGGCCGTCCCTGAATAACTTTGATGACTCTCAATACACGCCGGATTCAACGGGAAGTAACTATTACAACCGGAACGTAACATCAGACGGCACTGATCGAATTGCGATTGCGATGTCCAATTATGTGATGGTCGCGAACTCCTCGGACAGCACCACGCCGCCTGTCGATCCGGCATCTTACGGGCCAGCCCATGGCATGGGCTGGCAGAATTCGCGGGTCAAGTTTCGCGATGTGACCGATGGCACCAGTAACACCTTGCTCGTCGGTGAGCGAGCCTGGCGGTTTGCCAATCTGACCGTCGGTGCGGGGAATGCGATCGGTTTCAGTGCCGAAACCTGTGCGTCAGGTGCTTCGTGGAGTGTCAAGTCCGGGCAACTGGCTGTCCTTGGAATCGTCTATGATGGATTGAACTGGAGCGCGACGAATCGTCAGCATCAGGGACGCGGATTCAGCAGCAATCATGTCGGAGGCGTTCACTTTGTGATGGGTGACGGTGCCGTGCGTTTCATCAGTGATAACATTGATTACCGCAAGGAAACTGTCACGCTGGGTTTCCCGAATTACATTACGACGACCCTGGCGAGACTGGTGTCCCGCGACGATGGTCAGGTTGTTGGTGAATTCTAGACGGTTTACGGCGGATGTCTCACCGTTCCAGGAACACGGGAGTTTTTTGACTCTGTGCTTCTGGAACGGCGGATGCACTCTGGATCAATGTCGTGTCGAATTCACAGGCGCGTCGTACAGCGTATAGGTCTTGTAGCCTCCGCCGAGATTGACCACATCGTAACCGCGCTGCTGCAAAATCCGCTGGGCCAGATAACCACGCTGGCCGACCTGGCAGTATGTCAGCACCGGCTGATCCTGAGGGATTTCCCGGAGCCGTTCCCGCAATTCATCCACGGGCAGATTGATGGCCCCCGGAATGTGCCCGCTCGCAAATTCCGTTGCGGTTCGCACATCAATGAGTCGCCTCGCTGCGGGATTCGCCAGATACTCCTCGACGGAAATCTGGCGATGCTCGTCTTTCAAAATCCCGGCGGCTACAAAGCCCAGCATGTTGACCGGATCCTTGGCAGAGCCGTACTGGGGGGCATAGGCCAGTTCGGCCTGTTCCAGATCATGGACCGTCAGTCCGCCCTGGATCGCCATCGCCAGCACGTCGATCCTCTTGTCGACGCCGTTCCCGCCTACTGCCTGAGCCCCCAGAATGCGGCCCTGTTCCGGCTCGAACAGCAGCTTGAGCGTCATCCCCTGAGCGCCCGGAAAATAGCCGGCGTGCTGGGCAGGATGGATGTAGACCTTGCGCCACGGCCGCTGGAGTTGCCGCAGGCGTTTCTCGGAAAGTCCGGTACAGGCAGCGGTGAGATTGAACACCCGTACGATGGCAGTCCCCTGTGTCCCGCGATACGCGACCTGTCGGCCACAGATGTGATCGGCCGCGAGGCGTCCCTGACGATTGGCCGGGCCTGCGAGCGGCACCTGCGCGGGCGTATTTGACACGGCATCGAATGTCTCGATGACGTCTCCCACCGCATAAATATGCGGGTCGCTGGTTTGCATCGAGGATGTCACTCGAATACCGCCCCGTGGTCCGGTGGCCAGACCGGCCGCGACCGCCAGTTGATTCTCCGGTTTGACACCGATGCCGAGGATGACGAGATCTGCCTCGAGTCGGGCTCCTGATTTCAGCTCAATCGACAGCGATTGTGATCCGGTCGAGGATTGCTGAAATGCCGTCACCGACTCATTCAAGCGCAGGTCGACTCCGCGGCTGGCGAGTTCCTTGCGGACCGGCAGCGTCATTTCGTGATCCAGCGGCGGCAGCACCTGATCGGCGAGTTCCACCACCGTTGCCTTCAGTCCGCGGTGGACTACATTTTCTGCCAGTTCGAGACCGATGAATCCTGCGCCCACGATGACGACATGCCTGGCATGTCCGGTGACGAGGGCATGCACGCGATCCATGTCTTCGAGATTGCGCAGTGTGAGGATGCCCGGGAGATCGATGCCTGGCAGCTGCGGGCGAACCGGCGCTGCTCCGGTGGCGAGAATCAGCTTGTCGTACGATTCGAGATAGACGCGGCCGGTCCGCAATTCACGGGCCATGACCGTGCGGGATTCCGGATCGATCGACTCCACGCTGGTGTGCAGGCGGGTATGAATGCGATACCGCTGCTGCAGTCGTTCGGGAGTGACGACGAGCAGTTTCTGGCGCTCGGCGATTTCACCGCCAATGTAGTAGGGCATCCCGCAGTTGGCGAACGACAGATCCTGCCCGCGTTCAAACAGCAGGATCTGGGCTTTTTCATTGAGTCGTCTCAGACGCGTCGCTGCTGAGGCGCCACCGGCGACGCCACCGACAATCACGACTTTCATGCTCGCATCCCGTCATGGCCCGTTGTGCCCTGGTCCGGAGACTTCCACGGCAGAGGTATGGTGGAAGTTTCTGGCGGGGCTGTGGTCGCTGACGTGCAGTCAACTGGCGGGACCGTCTCTCGCCTGGCGATTCCCTGGAAACCGGAAATCAGCAGGCAGACAGGGCCGCGGGAATGCCCCTGAAGTCACTCCGCATGGTTGACGTCACATCGTCAGTGGCATTTTAGGCCGGGATGCGCGGGTGTGCTACGGACGAGACGGGGCATACGGCCAGTTCGGCACCGAGGCCGGATTGGTCGGCAGGGAAGAGGCGGTGGACGGCGGATTTCCCGTGTTGCCGTAACCATTGCCCGAGGGTTGCGGCCACGCGGGTACGGAAGACGGACCGGGTGTCACGATCGGCATTCCGGCCCCGGACCGGGAATTAGTCGGGGCTCCGGGATCGAGTCCCGGCCAGGTGGTGACATTCGAGAAAGGACCGCCGGCAGCAGGCTGGCCGCCTGGGGCACTGCCTGAAGCAGATCCGTTGTTCGCGGGAATGGCGGGACTCATTCCGGCTCCCCAGCCCGAGGCAGGACTGACGTCGTTCCACGGGGAGGGCGGAGCAATCGATTGCCAGTCGATTCCGGCCGAGGGATTGGCTCCGGCAGCGGGATTGGCAGTCGTTCCGGTGCCGGCCGGAGCCATTGCCGGTTGATCCCATTGCGCGTGTTGCACCTGGTGGGGAGCATTGGCGAATGGCGACTGGGCGAATGCCGAGGCAGAACGTGGATCAACTGCTGCAGCGGTGCGAGGGGTGGATTGTGATCCCCACGGAGTGATCGCGTTATTACCCGGTGGCATGGTCCCGGACTGCGATGACATTGCCTGCGGGAACATCGTGCCTGGCCCGGTGCCCATCGCCATCTGGGCCGCCCATTGGGAGGGAGTGCCTTGCGAACGCCCCGGCATGGTTCCGGACGTCACAGAAGAGTCCCCCCAGTCCTGGTGAGAGGCCTGGTCAACCCGGTTACCGGAGGCATCAGGGGCCGACATTGACGGCCACAGGCTGGCAGCCCCCCCGTTCGAGGGAGCGGGGAACCCGGTGGCTGGGGCATTCCTCACAGGAGCATTGGTTCCCGCCAGGGCACCCTGCCAAAAAGAAGACTCACTTCCTGATGAGGCAGGATTCTGTGCTGTGCTGGCAGCAAAATTGACTTCCGGCCATGCTGTGGACGAGGGCGCTGCCCCGGACGATGTCGACAGAGAAGAGCCCGGCGCAGGCGATGCTGGGGTGTTCGCTCCGGCGGATTGCCCCCAGGGAGGCAGACTGGTGGACGAGGTGCTGCCGAAGTTGTTGCCTGCCGGTCTATTGGTCGAGGTGGCAGGCCAGTTGTTGTCCGGAAATGCCGCCGCCAGATTGCTGGAACTGCGACTGGAATCCGTAGGGCTATCCCAGGCGGCAGCGGGGGTCACGGAGGTCGACGGATCGCCGGAATTCTGTCGTGAAAGATGCTGCTGGAGTGCGGACAGATCGGAGTTCTGGCCGGGCATCATGCGGTCGATATCGGACGGCATCGGCAGAGCGCCAGTCCGTTCCGGTGCAGTTCCACCCGTCACAGGCAGTGGAGAGGAGGTTGCTGCCATGGACATATTCGGGGCTGCAGTTCCCGGGCCTCCCGGTCTGCCGTTCGGAAAGAGAGCCGCGATGTTTTTCTGCGCCTCACTCTCCGTGCCGGACTGGCGGAACAGTGCGAGCGCTGCGTCGTATTTGCCCTGCTTGCCGTAGACCAGGCCGAGATTCGTTTGTGCAGAGCGATGAAACGAGTTCTGTTCCAGGGCCTCTTTCAGCTTCTGTTCGGCCCGATCGTAACTGCCGCGGAGATACAGCGAATAGCCCATGTCGCTCAGCAGGTCTGCGTCGCGGGGATTGGCAGCATACGCCAGGGCATAGTGCTTGTCGGCGGTCTCCGGATCTTTCTTCATATCCGCGATGACGCCCAGTCGATGGTGGGCCTCGCCGTGGTCGGGAGCAATGGAAATGACTTCCTGATACGAGACCTGGGCGATCTCAAGTTCACCGCGACTTTCGGCTGCCGCCGCCCGTTGCAGGATCTCGGTCACTTTCGATTTCTGACTCGTGCTGCCGGTCGCACGGGCCTCTGCCAGTTTGGCCATCAGATCGGGAGGCAGTTCTGAACTGGTCTTTTCTCCTGCGGCGACCCTGGCGGCTTCCTTGTCCTTGTCTTTATTGGTCCAGGGGATGCCGTATTTCACCCGTTCGTCACCCGAAGGTTTGGGCGGTTCAGACTTCGCCAGTCCCATGCGCGGCGTGGAACACCCCGTGAACAGGCTCGAAAGCAGCCCGATAGTCAGGATCCAGGCTGTAGGACGCATGTAACCAATCCCTGGTGACGTCTCCCGAAGCTGGAAGGGCGGTCGTCGCGGTGAATGATACCGGTACGATGCACCCCGGGCTTCAGGAGCCTTGCGAGACAAACACTCTGGGCGAGTGGCGACTCAGCGGCCGGACTCCTTCCGATCCGAATTTCGCGCGGGAAATCTAAAGTCTGACGTCTGATCTGTCGAGAGGGGTTTCTGGACTGGCAGGATGTATATGTCCTGAGGTGGTGTCAGCCGAGGCGATTTGCCAGCCCCCTGGCAAGCGGGCAAATGTTGTCTTTCCCCTCGCAGGCAACGGCGGACTGGCGGGTGAGCCGGCCAGCAAACGCCAGCAGCCCGGGCGAGAAGCTCGCCCGGGCTGCTGGCAGAATCGTCAGACTGACCAGCCGGAGCTGATCGGCAACTCTCGTTACTGCTGAATCTGCGAAATCGCATACTCGGCAGCAGACTTCAGTTCCTGATTGTTGCCGGACTTGCACTTTTCCAGTTCCGGCAGGGCAGACTTCGCCATGGGGCCGATTTCGCCGAGGGCATAGGCCGCACCGACCTTGACCTTGTCGACCGGATCGTGCAGGGCATTGCCGAGGGCGTCGACAGAGTCCTGAGACTGCGGAGCCAGTTCTGCCAGCGAGTAGGTGGCGAGCCAGCGGACATTCTCATCGGTATTCAGGAGACTGTTGTTGATCGCCTGCAGGGCAGCGTAGGACCAGTCGGCATGCCGGATCAGCACTTCGGCGACATGCAGACGGACATACGCATCCTGATCACTCAGACCGGCGGTCAGGGCGGGCAGGGCGTTCGCCGACTCCGGTCCCATTTCTACCAGGACTGCGGCGGCGAAAGAACGCACGGAGGCATCTTTCGATCGCAGGGCGACGATCAGTGTCTGGCTGACTTCGCGATCCGTCTGCTGCATCCGTACCAGAGCCAGGGCCGCATGCACCTGAACGAAGCCGTTCGGATGCTTCAACATGGCCCGCAGGGCCGGCTGGGCCGCAGTCGCCTGAGACTGCATTCGTCCCAGTCGATGAATACTGCGTTTCAGCGTTTCCACATCACCGCTGTCCAGCGACATCACCAGGTCGCGGACTTCACCCGCTGCGTCCGGGCAGAGGGCGATCAGTGACGGTTTTTTTGCTGACTCCGCCGTTGTTGCTCCCTCAACGGTCTTGCCGGAATCCAGCGGCAGTGCGGGAGCCTGATTCTCCGCCGTTGCCGATGTCGGTTCGACGGCAGGCTGGGCCACAGGTGCGGCAGACAACCGGGAGTCGTCCATGGTCGGGAAGGCCGACTGCACTGAGGTCGCAGCGGTTTGCTGGATGGCAGGGATGGATGAGGACGATTTGTTCGACGGAATATCGTCCATCGCCCATGCGGGCAAGTCGCTCTGCAGGCCGAGACGGGTTTCCTCGCCTTTCAGATCCTGCTGCCTGGTCTTTTCAACAGCCGCCATCAAATCGTCATACACCGGGTCGGCAGCTGGCTCCGTAGAGAGGCTGGCAGTCTTGACGGCTGAATCCTGGGCCGGAGCGGGAGTCAGACCCAGAGCTTCCGCCAGGGTGTTCTTCGGAGGCTCCGCCAGCGGTGCCGTCGGATCAACCTTGGCAACCTGGTCGACTTTCTTGACCTGGTCAACCGGGAAGCTGGCAAACGGATCGTCGGAATCATCAGCAGCAGGTCGCTTCGCGGCGAGCTTGCTTTGGGCGACATCCGTGACCGGCTTGTCCTTGCCGGTCAGGGCAGGCACGTCCGTTTTGGCGGTCGATTTGCCGTCTGCCTTTTTCACGTCATCTGTCACGACGCCGGCTTTGGGCCGATCCGGCCGGCTATCGGCGACGGCAGTTTCGGATTTCGTGCGATCGGTTCGAGGCGCGCCGGCATCCGCCTTGTCCTTGACGTCGGCCTTCGCGGTCTTCACCGACTTGTCGGTCTTGTCAGCGGAAGCTGCCCCGATCGCCTGCTTCGAGGTCTTTCGTTCGGGCTTGCTGTCGGCATCCGCCAGTTGCGGAGCCTCAACCTGATCCCGTCCCATCCAGCGGCCGACGGTTCGCGAGGTGCTGGCGCAGCCGACGAGCTGTGTCGAAAGGGCAGCCGCAAGCAGCAGGCGGCAGGGGGCATACCATTTTTGCATGATGACACTTCGCCTTTATCACTGCCCGCAAGCTGGTTATGTCCGGAAGATCCCTGAACGGGGATCGCGCGGGCATCGCCATCGGGACGGTTGGTGAATTCCCCTTCGAGGACGCAGCCACGCGCTGGAGTGCAAAGCACTTCGTGGTCTCGCCCTCCCCTCACCCGCCGTAACGGCCGGGAGCGCTTGAGGGCGAAAAACCGGTCAGACTCAGGAGCGGCTGGCAGATTCACCGGTGCTCCTGTTACTGCGATATCGGATGTATCGGTTCCCCGGATTCAACCTTCTCTAGCGAAATCACGGTCAATGAGGGATCTGTTCAATTTGTCGAAAGGATTGTGGCAGTAGAGTTTATGAAACAGGATTAGCTTGTGGGGTCGCTGTAGATTCGCTGACCGTCAAAGTTTGACAATGCCCGCAAGTCCAGAGGGCTCCATGTGGGCGACTACCGCAGAGTTGCTCCGGACCCCATAATGCACGAAGTTCAGAAACCGGGGGCTCCGGAAACCTGCTGCTGCGACCGGGCTTTTATCCTTTTGGCTGCCTGCTCCGATTCTGCCCTGAGGGAGGGCGATTGCTTCCATGAAATGCGTGCTTGTTATTCCCGATGGTTGTGCCGACGAACCCCAACCGGTCCTGGGGGGGCTCACCCCGCTCCAGGCGGCGCAAGTTCCGAATATGGATGCGGTTGCGGCAGCTGGGCTGGTTGGACAGGCCGACCACGTTCCGGCCAGCATGCCGTCAGGCAGCGATGTCGGGACGATGAGCCTCTTCGGCTACGATCCGCTGCAGTACCACACCGGTCGCGCCCCGATCGAAGCTGCGGCTCAGGGAATTGAACTGGGACCGGAAGACTGGGCGATTCGTTGTAATCTGGTGACCGTCCTCGACGGGGTCATGAAAAGCTTTACTGCCAGCCAGATTCCGAATGACGTCGCGGCGGCCCTCATCGAGGACTTGCAGGCCGGTCTGGCGGAGAATTCGCTCTGGAAATATTACACGGGTGTCAGTTATCGCAACCTGTTGCTCTACCGCTCCCGCGATGGCGTGCCCGCCCCGTTCTCGACCGAGACCACTTCAACGCCGCCGCACGATATTACGGATCAACCGGTTGCCGGGTATCTCCCCGGCGGACCCGGCAGCGATGAACTTCGATCGCTCATGGAACGCAGTCGGGAAATCTTCGCGAATTGCGCACCCAACCAGGCACGCGGAGCCCAGGCAGCGACCCAGACGTGGTTATGGGGCTTGGGCAAGCGCCCCTCCTTCCCATCGTTTCGGGAGCGATTCGGTCAGCGCGGAGCTGTGATCACGGCCGTGGACCTGTTGCGCGGCATGGGCCGGCTGGTCGGGTTTGACGTCGTCGAGGTTGAGGGAGCTACCGGTTACCTCGATACCGACTATGCTGCCAAGGGGCGTGCGGCCATTGAAACGCTGAAAGGCGGGGCCGATTTCGTCGTCGTCCATGTGGAAGCCACGGATGAGGCGTCTCATGAAGGGCACGTTCACGAGAAGGTGAAGGCGCTGGAGCAGATCGACCGGCACATAGTGTCGCCCGTCCATGAGTTTCTGCGGTCCCAGGGCGAGTATCGCCTGTTGATCTGCCCCGATCATCCGACGTTCCTGCGCACACGCACGCATAGTCATGGGTACGTTCCCTTCACGATGTGCGGCACCGGAATCGCTGTGGACGAACTCACGACTTATGATGAAGTTGCCGCTGCCCGATCCCCGGTCACGCTGGATCGCGGTTGCGATCTGATGCCCCTGTTCCTGCGGGGACTGTCGGCGGGCGGCTGACCGGAACCGGTGTTTCACCCGTGTTTCATCGAAGTCGGCAGGGTTGCCGGTCTTCCAGACCACCTGCAGATTTCGTAAGAGTGGCAGATCCGCAGCTGTTCGATGTTCCGGGTCTGTGAGGTCGACAACAACGAGGAGTTCAGGCATCGCCAGTTGCAGCTGTCCCGACGATCAAGTGAAGAACCAGCCTGGCGGCAAGTCCGGCGCGGCCAAGCCCGATCACGATCATGCCGGGAGTGGAAAATCGCTCTTGTGGCAGTCGATTGGCTGTCTGATCGGCGGCGTCATCGGCGCGACGCTGGAATTTGGTTTCCAGTTAACAGCCGGGTTCGACAGTGTGCTGGCGATGTTCGCGATGCTGGCCTATGTGGCTGGATATATCTCCGGCGGCTGGCATATTTTCATTCATGCTCTGGGCGAACTCCGGCATGGCAAGGTCAATATCGATCTGCTGATGATCGCAGCAGCTTTCGGTTCTGCTGTCCTGGGACATTGGGCCGACGGGGCAGCGCTGTTGTTCCTGTTCTCCCTGTCGCATGCCATGGAATCGTTGATCCTCGGCCGCACGCGGCGTGCGATTTCCGACCTGATGAGTCTCACACCCGATGAAGCACTGCGGTTGCGGGACGGTCGCGAAGAGCGCGTCGGCGTGGATCAGCTGCAGGCAGACGACATTGTCCTCGTCAAACCGGGCGAGCGCATTCCAGCGGATGGAACCATCAGCGAAGGCTCGACCAGTATTGATGAATCGCCGGTGAATGGCGAATCGATTCCGGCAGACAAATCAATCGGGGACACGGTCTTTGCCGGAACGCTCAACCAGCAGGGAGTGGTCCGGATTCGTGTGTCGCGTGCTGCCGGGCAGTCGACGCTGGCGCGGATGGTGGAACTGGTGGAGCAGGCGCAGTCCGAACGGGCCACGACGCAGCAGTTCACCGAATGGTTCGGGGAACGTTACTCCCTGGTCGTACTGGGATTGTCGGCCGCTTCATTTGCCGGATTTCTGTTCCTGGGACAGGAGTCGGTCTTCGTGGCGTTTTCGCGGGCAATGACGGTGCTGGTGGCGGCTTCGCCGTGTGCCGTCGTGATCTCCATCCCCGCAGCGATTCTGACGGCGATCAGCCGGGCGGCCCGCAGCGGCGTGCTGTTCAAGGGAGGGATTGCCCTGGAGCGGGCTGCGAGCCTGCAGGCGATGGCGTTTGACAAGACCGGAACGCTGACGATCGGACGGCCCCGCGCTGTCAAACTCCTGCCGGCGTCCGGTGAGACAGAACAGTCGATTCTGGAGGTCGCCGGAGCCCTCGAGATGCACTCCGAGCATCCTCTTGCCCGAGCGATCGTCCTGGCGGTTCAGGAATCCGGGCGAGTTGTGATTCCGGCCTCGGATGTCGCTGCAGTGACCGGCGCGGGTGTGAACGGAACCTGGCAAGGTCAGCCATACCAGGTGGGCAAGCTGAACTGGTTGAAGTCGCAAGGACTGAATTTTCAGGAGTCCAGGATTCCTGGCCTGACTGCGGCGATTGAGCGCGGCGAGACAGTCGTCGGCGTGGCGGCCGCTGGCGCTGCCCCCCGGGAATTGGGGGCGATTTCCATCGCCGATACCTTGCGGCCGACGGCTGGTCGCTGTCTGGAGGAACTCCGCCGGCTCGGCATTAACGAACTGATCATGCTCACCGGTGACGCAGAACCGGTCGCCCGGGAACTGGGACGCAAGCTGGAACTCGGATACCGGGCCGCGTTACTGCCGGCGGACAAGCTGAATGCCATTCGTGAACTGAAGGACCGCGTTGGACCGGTCGGAATGATCGGTGACGGGATGAATGATGCTCCGTCGCTGGCGGCTGCCGATCTGGGCTTTTCTCTCGGCGGAGCCGGCACCGACGTCGCCCTGGAAACGGCAGACGTAGTGATTATGGCGGAAGATCTGCGGCGTCTGCCGTATGCCATCCGCCTCGCACGCAGAACCCGCCAGATCATTCGCCAGAATCTGGGGATCTCCTTCGGCGTGATGGGATTGCTGCTGATTTCTGCCTTCGTGGTGCAACTACCCCTGCCGCTGGTGGTGCTCGGGCACGAAGGCAGTACGGTGGTCGTCATCCTGAACGGCCTGCGGCTGTTGCGCTATCGTCACGTTTCTGAGTAGTCGAACGGGCCGCTCATCGCGCTCGGGCTGACTGCCTCCTGCTGTTCTGCCAGTCTCGCTGTCCTGCCATTTCCGTGGAGTGCCGCCAGGACCGTCGATCTTACCTGCTGTGCCGGGAGCAGATCTGCCTGCTTCCGGCATCACCGGCAAGTGGCTCAACGACCCCGTATCGCTGGTCGGTCGAGCCGGCAAGCTTTACCGGATCGCTATCTCAGGCCTGGCTTGCCTCTGTCCGCAACAGGGGCGCCGGTTTCCTTCAACCCGCCGGGGGGCCCGCCGCCGAAACGAGACGGAGAGGCGATATTGTCGGTGCTGTGGTTACCGTCTTTCGGCAAGGATTGTCGATGTCGTTCGCAGGACGCTCCCGATTGCATGTTCGCCGTGGCATTACCCGGTCTCGCGAACTGTCCCACAGCGCCGCAGGCCTACGGACAGCAGGCTGGACCCTGTTGATGCTGTTGTGGGCGTTCCCGGCGCCGGCCGGTGAACTCGAACTGTTTGAAGCCGTCGGGGAGCCGTTCTGTACGCTGTCAGGCCACGGTGAAGAGTCTCTGGCGGCGCGATCGACCTTGGCAGGAGATGCGGGCGGACTCCGTCCGGCTCTGGCAGAGCAGGGCGTGAAGGTCGATGCCAGCAACACGCTGTTCTATCAGGGTGTCACCCACGGAGGACGCGATACCGGGTTTCAGTTCGGGGGCCGCAACGACTATTACGTCTCGGTGGATGCCCACAAACTCGGTCTGTGGGAAGGCCTGCTGATCGACCTTCATGGGGAGACGCGGTACGGAGAAGACGTCTTCGGGCAGACCGGCGCGCTGGTGCCCTCGAATACGGCCCTGCTGTTTCCCCAGCCTGGCGAAGACATTACTGCCCTCACGGGTGTGAAATTCACGCAGTTTCTCAACGAGAATCTGCTGGTGTTCGCCGGCAAGATCAACGTCGTCGATGGATATCTGCATCCGTTCGCAGCCGGCAAGGGGCAAACGCAGTTTATGAATACCGCGTTTGTGCTGCCGCCCATTCTGGCACGCACTGTTCCGTATTCTTCCATGGGAGCCGGCTTCGCGATCCTGCAGGAGCAGTACCCGATTTTCAGCCTGATGGTGATCGATTCGCTCAATCAACCCACCACCAGCGGTTTCGATCACTTCTTTGAAAACGGCGTCACACTGTTTGGAGAACTGAGCATTCCCGTCGAACTGGCGGGGCGGCCGGGTCATCAGAATCTGCTGTTCAGCTGGTCCAACCGCTCGGTGAGCGCACTGGATGCCTCTGCCTACATCGACACGCCGATCGGACCCTTGCCTGTCCTCGGTCGGAAGAGTGATTCCTGGGCGCTGATCTATTCGTTCGATCAATACCTGGTGGTCGACGAAAATCATCCGGAACGCGGCTGGGGTGTGTTCGGGCAACTGGCGCTGTCCGACGGTAACCCGAACCCGATTCGCTGGACGGGAACGTTCGGCATCGGTGGGTCCAGCCCGCTGCAATCCCGACCGCTCGATACCTTCGGAATCGGCTACTACTACCTGCAAACCAGTACGGAATTACGGAACACCCTGCAAACGCTGGTGCCGGTGGAAAATGAGCAGGGGGTAGAACTGTTCTACAACATCGGCGTGACCCCGTGGTTTCACATCACGCCGGATCTGCAGCTGGTGGAGCCGACGCGAAATGATGCCAACTTCGCCGTCGTCGCCGGTGTACGGACGAAGATCGATTTCTGATGCCCGGCGCAACATCTCTGCCCCGGAGCTTTCTCCGGGGCGAGTGGTCGGCGGTTCTCAACTCCGTGTGAACGTCAGTTTCTGTGCATCCCCGACCGGGACAAATTGCAGCTGATTCCCGGTGAGCGTAATCGTGGCTCCCATGGTTCCGCCTGAATCCGGCTGCAGCACCAGGTTGTTGCCGCGGACGATATACACTCCGGACACCGACTGCGGCTGGCCGTTCCGGGTGAACTTCCAGGTAAACCTGTCGTCGTTGCCCAGGGTCAGCGCATACTCGCCGCTGCTATTGCGAGCCAGCCAGTTGCCGTGCAATTGCTCCGGCGGATAGGCCGGCTTCTCAAGATCGGGAGGCGGCGACTGCTGAGCGGACGACGCCGTATTGTCCGGCGCCGGGGCATACATCTGGACGAGTTCGCTGGAGAGTTGATCCTTCGGCTGCAGCTGCGAGGCTTCCTGCCACTGATTGACGGCGGCGTCCTTGTGATTCGCGGTCAGGTAATGGTATCCCAGCAGGAAGTGCTGGGCGGCATCCGCAGGGTTAGCCTTGATCGCTGCTTCCAGCTGCCGCAACTGTTGCGTGTAGGCGTCTGCGTCTCCGTACAGACTGATCAGGGTCGTCCAGTCCCAGCCAGGGCCCGCTGCCAGCACCGCATGAATGGTGGCAGCCGATTCCTGATAGCGACCCAGGGCGAACAGGCAAAGACTGCGGAATTCATTCACGGCGGCATCGCGCGGGGCGAGCTTCAAGGTCTGGTCCGTAAACGACAGTGCCTGGTCGTACTGGCCGTCGTAAAAGGCCTGCCGGGCGGAATCAAAGCTGGTCGTGACCGGATCGGGAGCGGCTGCGTCGGAGTTATCAACAGCAGCGGTCTGGGTGGTGTCCGCCGCGCCGCCGACCAGTGGCTGGTCATAGGTCACCACCGTCTGGTTATTGACGATCACGGGCGTTGTGTAATAGGGATTGTAGTAGGAACTGATTCCCAGTCCCCACGCGACGCAGTTGATGCCCCAGGTGGTCATTCCGAAAGCCATCGCCACCGGGTACTGATCCCACAGATAGTTCCAGCGACCGTTCCCCCATGCAGGGCAGTAGCCGTTATACCAGCCCCAGTTTCGGGACCAGTGACCTGCCGGACCGTAATACCCCGCATGACCCCACGCGCCGCCGGGACCGACGGCACCCGTGCGTCCCCAGTATCGGCCATCCGGACCGACGACGCTGCTGTGTCCCCAGGCACCGTCCGGACCCACATGACCCGTGCGGCCGGCGTAGCCGCCGTTTGGTCCCCATGCACCCGTGTGACCCCAGTAGCCGTTCGGACCCCAGTAACCAAAGTGGTTTACATCAGTGCCGTTCGGACCGACCCACTGATTGTGATGCCAGTCGCTGTCGCCCCAGTGGTTCTGCAGATCATCGAATCGATTCGCCATGTCATCGTGACGCTGCGGCACAGAACCGCGATCACCGACGTTCCAGCGTTCGCCCGCTCCGCCCTGGCCGGGGCGTGTTTCCGGTCCCATACCCGGCAAGCGATTGCCGCCGTTGGGACCGGGATTCATTCCCGGAAACCGCTCGCCGGCTCCACCAATGCCAACTCCCCCGTTTCCAGGCCCCATTTCACCGGGACGAGTGCCTGGACGTTGTGTTCCTGCTCCGCCTGCGCCCGGTCGCACCGGTCCCAGACCTGGCAATCCCGCGGTATTTCCGCCAGGACCGAATCCATCGCGGCCGGGAAACTGATCGGTCCTGCCCGGCAGATTCCCGGGTCGTGCCCCTTCACCCGGCAATCCGGGCCGGTCCAGACCTCCCGCTCCCAATCCAGGGCGGCTCCCGGGGTTCAGGTCCGGACGTGAAATGCCACCGCCCGGAGTCAGCTGCGGGCGGTCTCCGATATTCAGGCCATTACCCGCTCCGCCAAAGCCGGGTTGATGAACCAGGTCTGGGCGATTGAATCCATCAAGGCCGCCTGCGCCGCCGAAGTTGCCGCCCGCCCCGCCAAAATTGCCGCCAGGACGTGACAGATTTCCACCGGAAGGCATCGACGGCCGGCCCGACATCGACGGATTAAACCCACCGCCGGAGAAGCCCCCGCCGCCGCTCGGCATGTGAAAGTTACCTCCGCCTCCGCCAAAATTGCCGCCTCCAAAACCTCCGCCCCCGCTGGGCATGTGCATGCCGCCGCCGCCACCGAATCCACCCCCTCCGCCGCCCCGGAAACCACCGCCTCCGCCCCCGCCGAAACCCCGGGCCCAGGCGGGGCCACCGGCCATGGTGGTAGACAGGACTGCGACCACGATCGTGTGCCATGTCGAACGACGCATGATGATCGACTCTCTTTGCCGGCTGTGGCCGTGTGATAGAGACTGTGAAATGTTGAAGCTGTGCGGCAGGAATCCGGTCAGGAAAGAGACCTGGAACGTCTGCGACTTCAGGCTACTTTGCGCTGGGCCTGGGTTCCGGGGGACGACGTACAATCCGGTGCATGCCGCCAGCCAGGGCTGTTCCGTTACTGATCTGCTGGTCCAGGGAAACCACCATGGCGTCCTTGCCATCCGCGGCGAAGGTCAGGCGGGCTACGCTGCGACTGCCCTCTGCGTCGATGCGTGTGAGATTCAGTGTCCAGGTGCCATCATCATTCATCTGCCAGTAGCCTTCGCCGCTGGCTCCGGTGGAATCAAACACCCATGACCGGAACTGCTTCTGTTCCGCATTCCAGCCGATCCGGTGCGTGCCGCGCGTCTCAATGCCGGCGCGATTGATGGTGATGTCGCTGACCAGAAAGTTGCCGCTGTCGGCCCAGTTCCATTGGGTGACAATTGAATTCCCGCCCACATCTTCATGCCAGTTGCCCACAAGCCAGGCGAGAGACTGCAAGCGGTCGTGAGGTGTGAGTGGTGTTGAGGCAATTTCACGCACGCTCGCAATCAGCCAGTTGCCATTCGGCTGGCGCACATGGGTGGCTGTGTAGCGGGCAGAGGATTTTTGATCGCCGGCCGCAGCCGCGAAGGTGGAGATACCCTCTTCAACCAGCACGCCGTTGGCAATCGGGCGGATCGACAGCAGTTCGACGTCGATCTCTCCCGGCGGATTCACCGCCAGCCTGGCAGCATATTCCGCCTGGATGACTCCACGGCCATGAAACACCGTCCCGTCCAGATCGACATACTCGGCTTCGGGAGTAAACAGGGCTGCCAGAGCCACAGGATCACGCTTCGCGAAGGCTTCCGCATACCGCCGGGCGGACATCTCGACGGCCTTTCTGGCCCCTTCCACGTCCAGGCCGGGTTCTTGCGCCAGCGTCGGCGCTACCGATAACAGAACCGCTGACATCGCCAGATACCGAATCATGATGCCGCTCCAGACCCCGGATGTGTTGCCAGCAGACTGCTGTCAGAAGATGCTGGCCAAATGGCCGCTACGATATTGTACTGCTCCTGAAATCCGGAAAACAGTTTGGGCTGTCCGGATTCACAAGCCGCTGTCTGCCATCTGCCAGCCGGATCAAAGTCTGGCGGAAACAGTGCCTGGCAAAACCTGATCTGAACGACGGATTGGCAAACCGGCCGCTGTTCGGTGACGATATCAGCCGGTTGGCAACTGCCATTCTTCTGGCAGAGCCGCAACTCTTTCACGCCAGACAGATCTTGCCCGGAAAGGTCCGTTCTCCATGCCCTATAGCGAAGAACTGGCGGGACGGCTGCGGGATCTGCTGGCGGGCAAACCCCAGGTGATCGAGAAGAAAATGTTTGGCGGCCTCGCCTTCCTGCTCCACGGCCACCTGCTGGTCGGCGTGCGTCACAACGAACTGATCGCCCGCATCGGCCCGGATCGCTATCCCGCCGCCCTGCAGAAACCCCACGTCGTCGAGTTCGACATCACCGGCAAACCAATGAAAGGCTGGGTCACGGTGCAACCTCGCGGCCTCCGCAGCGAACCTCAACTGCAAAACTGGCTCCAGCAGTCACTGGAGTTCGTGCAGACGCTGCCACCGAAATGATTTGTGATGAGGGAGTAAGCCGCAATGAATCCAAATGGAATGGTTAGCCACGGGCTGAACACGGAGGAAACACGGATTCGGAGAAGGGGTTTACAATTCCAGAATCTCATTATTTGTCTTGTTCCGTGTTTCCTCCGTATTCAATTCGTGGCTAAAAAACTCTCCCTGAAAGGCAGAAACATCCCATGAAATCTCTCACCGAGTATCTGACCTTCCAGCTGCCGGCCCGGATGGCGTTCGAGAACATCACGCCGAAGATTGCAGCCATCGTTAAAGAAAGCGGCATCCGCGAAGGACTGGTGCTCGTCAACGCCATGCACATCACGGCGTCCGTCTTCATCAACGATGACGAACCGGGCCTGCATGCAGACTATCAGCAATGGCTGGAAGACCTCGCACCCTTCGACGCTTCACCCCAGCGATATTCCCACAACCGAACCGGCGAGGACAACGCCGACGCTCACATGAAGCGACAGATCATGGGCCGGGAAGTCGTCGTCGCAATCACCGACGGGAAACTGGACTTCGGCCCCTGGGAACAAATCTTCTACGGCGAGTTCGACGGCCGCAGGCCGAAACGAGTGCTGGTCAAGGTGATCGGGGAGTAGAGAGGAATGGAACTCTACGAGTTGCTTGAAACAGTCGATGGGCCAGCATCCTTCCTTGAGTTTGTACGGGCGTTGCAGGCCGACAGAATATCAGAGACCAAACACGCAACTGACATGTTTGGTCGTGGAGTTAGCGGTTGGGAGAACCACACAATAGAAGATTTTCTTGAAGCGGCCATTGCATGGGCTGATTCTTCAAAGTTCGGTTCCAATCAAGGTCTAAGTGGTGCTTCTCCGTGGAAGATGTGTGCAAAATTTCTGTATTGCGGAAAAATTTACGAATAATGCATCGTAGGGTTCGCTGTGCGGACCATGAGTCCGGGAAGTCCAAATGAATCGAGCCAGCATCATTGCCTGGGTTTCGTCGCTGACCGACAAGCAATTCGTCGAGTTCTTCTACGAAGCTGTATCAGGCAGAGACACCTCGGAAATCGATGGCGAGCGTGGCCACTTCGTTGTGGCGGATACTTCCAGGATGCCGGGTGAGGAACGTGACACCGTGTTCCTGGCACTCCCTGACGCTGACGAGTATGCGGGCAAATGGGCGGACGACTGTCCGATCTGCCAGACAGGTCAGTGCATCGAATGTGGATCACGGATCAGGAGTATTGCCAAGCATGCAATCTGCCCGATTTGTGAAGCGAAGGTCTATTGCACATGACGACCATCGATGAGCACCGTAGGGTCCGCTGTGCCGACCATGTGTCTTAAACAGCATTCCGTTCTCTAAATCTGGTCCGCACAGCGGACCCTACGTCTACATTTCTGATAAAAGTGATCGGGGAGTGAACGCGAACAACAGGAATCACCAGATTCTCGAAGACTGGTTTCGCCCTCTTCACGGGCTGCCGTGCTGGGGACTGGCATATGGTCGACAGACCAATTTGTCGGTCCATTTCGGGAATCCATCGCTGCACATCCGAGAGCCGTTTGTTGCGGAGTCGCAATCTCCGTTTGTTCAGAACCTGTCAGCCCGCCGGCTGGTCACGGTGCGTGGCGAATGGTGGCTGTGGCTCTGGTGCTGTCATTGGCGATTGTCGCGCAACGCCGATCTTCTGGCGACGGGCTCTGCGTCCCGGCGAAAAATCGAACAGGCATTGCTGGAGTTGTCAGGGCAGAAACTGGTCGGAGTGTCGATCAAGGAACGGACAGGCAGCACGCGCTTCGAGTTTGATCTGGGCTGCCGGCTGGAATGCCGGAGATTTTCCCGCGACAGCCGGCAGGATCTGTGGTTGTTGTACCGGCCCGGCGGCGATGTCCTGAGTGTTCATGGCGATGGGACATACGGTCATGAGCGAGACTCTGGCTCTGAGCAAAGCAAAAAGCCGCTTTGACCCGAATGGTTTTGACAGTGCGAGTCAATGCTGGCCACGAAATGCACAGCGGTCACAGAAGGAAACACAGCAGCTTTGCTTACCTCTTTTGAGCGTTTTGTGCAGTCTGTGGCCAAATCCTCTGATCAGGAATCGGGATCTCGCGGCTGCTGCGATCAGCCGTAGAACACCTCTCCCGGAGCCGTGGTTTCCAGGACGACTGCCAGACTGTCGCCGGGTTGAACCGGGGGCAGGCGGCGGAGCAACAGCACCAGGCCTTGCTGTCGGGATAGTACCGGGATCGACGTGCGGTCGATCAGCGAGTGGATGTAGCCCAGCACATCACCCGGTTGAACAATGTCGTTCAAGGCGACTGACGGTTCAAAGGAGCCGGCGGCTTCGGAGACATAGTTGTTTTGCAGCACGCCGCTCTGCGGACGGGCATCTTCCACGATGTAAGTCGCACGGCTGTCGCAGACGGCATCATCGAGCATGCCGAATTCCCGCAGCACCTGCCGGCACCCGGTGACGTAGTCCCGGACGCCAGCGGCTCGGCATCCGCCACCGCCGCCCCACTCGGCATAGATCGCCGGGATCCTCGCGTCCCGCGCGACCGAGAGCGTTCTGCCCTCCAGATGGGGATTGGTGCCCCAGACGATGGGCAAGTTGAAGGCCCGCGCCATCCGCCGCTGGGTCGCCAGCACGTCCGGTTGCGGATGTAACGTGTAACCGCTGAGCGGTGAGATATCGAACGCCAGGCCGCCGGTATGCAGATCAATCAGCAGGTCCGCCGAGCGAATCAGTTGCAAGACGCTATGCGCGATCTGTTCGGTCACGCTGCCGTCTGGTTTCCCTGGACAGGTCCGAGCCAGGTCCAGCCCATCTTCCGCCGTTCGCTGACCCCGCTGAAACGCAGGCACATTCACAATCGGCACCAGCGTCACCCGCCCTGCCAGCAGCGATGATGACAACTCATCCCGCAGCGCTCGCACCGCAGCAATCGGTTCATATTCGTCCCCATGCACGCCGGCAAGAATCAATAGATGCGGCCCGGCAGAGACGCCGTTGATGGTGGTGGTCACGAGTTCCATAAGGGAAAACTTCCTCGAACATCGGCGAATGGAGTTCGGCGCTCACGTCATGCTGCGAAATCCCTTGCAGAACCGCAATCAAGGAGTCGTCCAAACTGATTGGCAGCGACCTTCAATGCAACAGGGACAGAAACCGCCGTCTGGCGATTCCTGTCCCTGTTTTCTGTCCCGGTAATGTCAATTCGATGACGGTGACGACGATCAACCGGCCGGAGTCGCAGGCGTTTCCGGCATGCGTTCCAGAACGGTGTCAATAAGGCCGTATTTTTTGGCTTCGTCGGCCATCATGAAGTTGTCGCGGTCCGTATCACGCTCGATCTGGTCGAGGGTCTGACCGGTGTGCTTCAGCAGGATCTCGTTCATGCGCCGCTTGGTACGGATGACTTCCTTCGCATGAATTTCGAGTTCGGTCGCAGTGCCCTGCATGCCGGCCAGCGGCTGGTGAATCATGATGCGGCTGTTCGGCAGGGCATAGCGCTTGCCGGGGGCACCGGCGGTCAGCAGGACAGCGCCCATGCTGGCACACTGGCCGATGCAATAGGTGGCGACATCGCAGTTGATGAACTGCATGGTGTCGTAGATGGCCATGCCCGAGGTGATCGAGCCGCCAGGCGAATTGATATACAGGTGGATGTCCGCCCTGGAATCTTCAAACTGCAGGTACAGCAACTGAGCAACGATGATATTGGCGATATCGTCGTTGATCGCGCTGCCCAGCAGAATGATCCGGTCGCGCAGCAACCGGCTGTAGATGTCCATCGCCCGTTCTTCACGGCCGGACTTCTCAACAACGAACGGCACGAGTGAACTCATCGGCAAGGTCGCCTGTGATCAAGGTAACGGGATTTGTGAATGAACACGAACAAGTCAGGAGCCTGAGAGCAGACCGTGGTTTCAATAATTCCCTGGTCTGACTTCCGACTCTGGTCTCCTGACTCTCGACCTTTATTTCGGCTTCTCGTCTTTGGACGGAATCAGGATCTCATCCACCAGGCCATACTCTTTTGAGGCGGCAGCGCTGAGATAGCGGTCACGATCGGTGTCTTTCGCGATGACTTCGATCGGCTGACCGGTGTGAGACGCAAGGATCTGGTTCAGCACATCCCGGGTTTCCAGGATTTCCCTTGCCTGGATCTCGATGTCGGAGACCTGGCCGCCGACTTCACCAAACGGCTGGTGAATCATCATCTTGGCATGCGGAAGAATGAACCGCTTGCCCTTGGTTCCGCCGGCGATCAGCACTGCGGCGCCGCTGGCAGCGATGCCGACGCAGTAAGTAGCGATGGGACACTGCAGGAATTGCATGGTGTCGTAGATGGCCATGGTGGCCGTCACCGAACCGCCGGGCGAGTTGATGTAGAAATGGATGTCCTGATGACGATTTTCCGCCTGCAGGAACAGAAGCTTCATCACGAGCAGGTTGGCGCTGCCGTCGTGAATCGGACCGTCGAGAAAGACGATGCGATTTTCGAGGAGCAGATCGCCAAGGCCCATGTTCCGCTGGCGCGTGTAATCGCGACCCGCGTTGTAAATACCGCCGTTACCGGCCTGAGACCAGGACAACATCCAATGGACCTCCGGGGGCTGGGGAGCCAGACGCACTTGAAGACGGTTCTGGTCAGACTGGAACCCGGAAGCTCACGGGAATGAGCCAGCGAATTCCATCGTCAGCATGCGCGATGCGGGGTAGTGCAACGCACTGATGCAGACGACCGCCTGATCCTCCTTGATCAATCTTTGACAACGTCTCAACGAGAGTATTGTATCGCAATCGGGATGGGCGGAAATTCCCCCCGGACCTGATTTTCTCAAAGCACCGGGGAATTCCTGAACTGCTCAGGCAGTACATCCATCGACGTGTCGGCATCTGTCCGTGATGTCTGCGTCGGTGAGGGGCAGCAGAGATGTCTACGCGAAGAGGGGAGTCACGCGGGATCGCGTGACTGGATCACTCATCGTCGCTGTCGTCATCTTCCGCTTCGCCAGCCGGGGTCACGCTGCAGATCGGCATGGAAACCGACTCTACATCGTTGCTGACCGGAGACGGAGCCGCGGTATCTTCGTAAACCGCACTCTTGAGCACAAAGTCGACGGCCTTCCGTTCGCGAATCTGGGCTTCCAGATTCTCGATCATGCCAGACTTCTGCAGGCGAGCCCGGACGCGACGCGGATTCTCGCCGCGCTGCAGGGCCATCATGTAAATTTCGGACTCAATATCCGGCTGAGTGCATTCGATTTCTTCCTTCGTAGCGATCTTGTCGAGCACGAAGTGCTCTTTCAGAGCCTGACGAGTGGTGGAAATCGACTTCTGCCGCAGACCGGCTTCGCGGTTGCGGATTTCCTGAGTGGTGAAGCCGGCCTGTTGCATTTCGAGAATTTCACGCCGCATGGCGTTCTCGACCTGCTTGCGCACCAGTTCTTCCGGCAGATCCCAGGTTGCAGATTCCGTGATCTTCTCCAGCACCTGCTTGCGGGTGGACTGGCGCTGTTCAAACTGCAGCTGCCGCTGGAGTGTACCGCGTGCCTGAACTTTCAGTTCGTCTTCGTCCTCGACGTCCAGGGCGGTCAGGAACTCTTTCGTCAGTTCCGGCAGCTGGAGCTGCGAAACGCTGTTGACCGTAATCCGGACCTGAATCGTCTCGCCCCGCATCTCGATTGTGGAGGCTTCCGAGGCGATCGTGATCTGAGTTTCCTTTTCAGTGCCGGCGGTCGCACCAGCCAGGAGCTCGCCAAAGTTCGGCAGTTCGCCATCCGGGAACTGCAGTTTCGGACGCAGTTCGAGGTTCAGGCCGGACATCTTCCGGAGCAGTTCTCCGTCCTTCAGGAACTCGAAGTCGACGTTGACCACGTCGCCGGCAACGGCCGGTTCGGACTTCGGTTCAAGGGAGCCATACTGACCGAGGAACCGGGTCAGGTATTTTGAAACGTCTTCGTCGCTGATTTCGCGATTCGGACGCTGGATGGTGAGGCCGGTGTAATTCGGCAGCTCGAAGTCCGGACGCACTTCCACGTCGAATTCGTACTCGAAATCGCCTTCTTCCGGCAGGATGAGCGATTCGACGTCGAAATCCGGCTCGTTAATCGGGTCAAGAGCGTTGTCGGTTGCCAGCTGTTCGAGGCTGGACAGCAGCACGCGTTGACGAACCTGGTCCGTCAGTTCTTTCTTGAACCGCTTTTCGACCAGCTTGGTCGGGACGCGACCGGGGCGAAAACCCGGCACGGAAGCATTGCCAGCGACTTCGCCCAGCGCCTCTTCGCGGAAATGGTCGATGTCCGCCTGCGGCACTTTCACACGCACGTGTTTGCGGCAGGGACCGACGGAAGAAATGTCGACTTCCAGAGCCATCTTGTAGCCGGTGGCGGCTTCTGCTCCGGCGTCTTCGGTTTCGCTGATGGCTGTCGCTTCGGGGCTGTCGGACACGCTCTACACCTTCAAGGTTGCTGGTCTGTCAGAGACTGGTATTCGACGGCCACAGGCAATCGCTGCTCCGGAATGCCATCTTGCTGATCAGACTGGAGCGAGCGATTGTCGGCCGGCGACTCTCCCGGTGTGTGGCAACTTTCGTGCCTCGATGCCAGATTGCAACCTGTCAGGTCTGCAGTCCCGCGGACTGTAAGCAGTCCGGGCGGCACGATTTGCGACACCCCATAAAACGAAAAAAGAGCGGGTGACCGGACTCGAACCGGCGACATTCACGTTGGCAACGTGATGCTCTACCAACTGAGCTACACCCGCGTCTGGCTGCGACGCCGAGGCAGATTATGTCAGGTTCCGCTTTGGCGTCAAGCGTATGGCCCTACTTCCGTCAGGAAGTTTTAAGACTCCCTCGAAATGCCCGGGAAAATTATGTGAAATCGCGGTCGTGTCCGGGAGTCATTCCGATGGTTCATACGCCTCCGGTCATTCCGACAAGATCCGTTCCAGAACTGCGTTACAGCGAGGATGGCCGGATCAGCGGCGTTCCGGAGCCTGCGAAAATCAGGACTTCGGGCCTCCCGGCTTCATCCCGGCAGCTGTTCACAGCTATGATGGTCTGGCCGCCTGAGCATTCGCTGGATTTAAGGATTGGCCCGTATGGCTGCATGTGAACAAGGCTATCTATGTGACGTCTGTGGCGACGAGGTCGAGGACATCACCGACAGCGATCTCTATCTGCGTTACGTGACCGGGGAGGTGCCCGCCCGGGAATTGATGACGGCTCGTGAACGGCATTTGCGCTGCAACCCGACGCTGTCGCAGTTTATCGTCGATGAACGGTTTGCTCCGGTCGTCGTGTCCGGCCCGTTCGGGAAGCAGCATCTGGATGCGTCCGACGTTTCTCGCCGTGAAGAGTGGGTCACTCGCGGTTACCGCCGACTCCTCGAAGTGCGCTCGCTGGGCATCCCGATCAGCGATTATCCACTGACGGCGGGTGACAGCGTGAGTGAACCGGAAACTGCGCCGCCGGGAACGCCATCATGACCAGCGGGATCTGGCCCAATACGGACGAAACCCGGCTCCTGCTGGCGGATGCCGGTCGAGGACAACCCGAGGCCGTCAACCGGCTGCTCGACCGCCATCGCGAATCGTTGCGGCAACTGGTCCGGTTACGACTGGACCGGGTGATTGCCCGTCGTGTTGACGCGAGTGACATCGTCCAGGACGTGCTGCTGGAGGCGAATCAACGCCTGGGAGATTATCTGGCCGATCCGCGGTTGCCGTTTCATCTCTGGCTGCGGCACCTGGCGAAAGATCGCATGATTGATATGCACCGGCAACATCGCCGGGCCCAGAGACGCAGTCTGGACCGTGAGCAACCCCTGGCCGGTGAAGCGAATGCCGAACATTCCGCGTTCGATCTGGCAGGTCAGCTGATCGATCAGGAACTGACTCCTGCCGCGGCCAATATTCGCCGGGAACTGGAAGCCCGATTTCTGGCAGCAGTGGACCAGCTGGAAGAAGATGATCGCGACATCATCCTGATGCGGCACTTCGAGCAACTCGGCAATTCGGACGTAGCGCTCGCGCTGGGCGTCACGCCCGCCACGGCCGGAATGCGGCACTTGCGGGCCCTGCGGAAGCTGCGGGCGATTCTGGGCGAGCCGCCGTCGCTGCAGGATGTGAAAGGCGAGTGAGCCGGAAGTCGGGGTGCTTCTGCGTCCCACAACTTCCGGAACCTTGCCAGCGGGACGATTACTGCGGCACGAGTGTGCCGTTCAGATAAAAGCGTCCGGTCGAACGTCCAGCGGGAATGAAGAACGGATCGGTTGCGCCAGTGACCGTGTTGTTGTAGTTGCCGAACAGCTGGATTTTTGGCGTGACTCCATCCCCGGTTTCGTCCGTCGCGATGACCGACACAAAGCGGATGCCGCGGTCGACCGTGGCACTGGTGGACTGCATGTTGATGGTATTCGCATCAAACTGGACGCGGCTGGCATCGGCTATCTGATCAAACACAATTCCGGAGCCGGAAGAACCAACGTCGGTGACTGTGTTCGACATCATCCAGACGTCAGAGACCCCGGACAGGTCGAAATGCAGGCCGGTTCCACCGGAGCCGCTGGTGACGACGCTGTTCCCCAACAACTGCAGTTTCGATTCCTGAGTCGACACGATCCGGATGCCGGACGCATTGTTGCCGCTCACCTGGATGACGTTGGCGCTGAGGTTCGCTGCCAGGGCATCGGTCGTTGCTGACGACTCAAGCAAGATCCCCTTTGAATTGGTTCCCGTAGCGACGATGGTATTGGATGTGGCGTTTACAGTCGTGGACCCGTTCCAGTTGACATGAATGCCCGCCACTCCGTTTTTGGTGGCTTCCATGATGTTGCCGGTGAACGTCGCATCGAGCAGTGTGCCCGCCGCGGCTCCGGAATTGGTGACTGAAATGGGCGTCCCGTTCAGATCGCTGATCTGCAGGCCGACAAATTCATAGTGATAGCTATCATCGGAATCGGCGTCTGCCCGCACGCGGATCGTCCCGCCCACAGATGAACCGTTTTCGTCAAAGTTCGAGGACCGCACGGAAAGTTTCGTGTCGTTCAGGGAGTCGATGGCGTAGCCGGTCGAATTATTGATCTCAAGACCGGCGACCGCGAGCAGGTCGGTGCCCTGCGACTGGATGCCGGTGCCGTTGTCTGTAAAGGACATGTATTGCAGCGTCACGGTTTCCGCATTGTTCAGCAGTACGCCCACATCGGAATTCTTGATGGTGCCGCCTGACTTGTTGCCGTCGCCGACGACCGAGAAGGTGCCGGAGACGTCATCGAGGCGGATCGCGAACGCGGCGTTATCGACCGAGACCGAGTGCAGGGCCACGTTCATAACGGTGTTTTCGGCGTCGAACGCGGCAGCGCCGACGGTGCTGATCTTGCCGCCGGCAATGGTCAGGTCATCGACATCGCGGAAGACAGCGCCCGGACCGGTCTCACTGTTAATGAGCAGGTTGGAGAACCGCACGACGCCATCGACGTTGTCCATTTCCAGCCCGGGAGCACTGGTCGAGGTCAGAATGTCGAGCAGGCCGAAGGTGATGTCCGCCGAGCTGTTGACCATCTGTACGCCGCCGTCAACATTCGTCAGGTAAGTGCCGTTGGTGAAGTTGTATGAGCTTTCACCGTCATCACCCCCGTTGATGTAGACCGCCGAACTGTCGCTGCCTGTCACCTTCAGATTGGAGACGTTGACGGTACCATTCACATCCTGAAGGGCAAGGCCGTGGCCGCCGGTCTCGTTGACGGTCGTCTGTGTCAGGTTCCAGGTGCCGCCTTCGATCCCCTGCCGCCGAATAGCGTCGCCGGTGGTATTTTCAACAGTGCTGGAAATCAGGTTCATGGTGGCATTGCCGCCCATCACGAACAATCCGCGTCCGCCGATGCCGTCAGCGGAAATGTTCTCAAGCCGCAGGGTTCCGGTCACATTGTTGAAGCGGATGGCATCGCCGGAGATGTTACCGAAGCTGAGGTTGCGCAGGCTGGTGTTCTCGATGCCCGTCCCGACGACTCCGTTACCGGTGATCTGGTCAAACTGGAAGCCGGAGACCGTCGAGCCATTCCCCAGCGTGATGGCATCACCGGTGATGTTGGCGAACCGCGGGGTATTGTCCGGGCCGACAGTGTTGAACGACGGCAGCAAGGCCGATTGCCCGTTGCCGACGCTGATCCACTGGGAACCCGAATCACCGATGAGCGAGACACCGTCGCCCAGCGTGACCGCCTGATCGATGACGCTGCCGGAATGGACGAAGATCAGATCTGCTCCGGAATTCTGCGCATCGACAATGGACGACCAGGGGGTGTCGACCGCCCCGGTGCCGGTGCCCGTACCGGTTGTGTCGACGTGGGCGACCTCATACTCCTGACCGGTCAACGGGTTAATGGCCGCCACACCGAATTGCGACTCATCGCGGCGGTCCAGAATCACGTTGTAATTACGATGCACGAACCGGAACGGAGAAGGCGTATTCCGTCGCCAGGTGGCAGCCGGGTGCGCCTCGCCCCAGGGGAAATCGACGGTCATACCGACCATAATGTTCGAGCCGTACTCACGATCGTTCGTGAACTGCACGTGGGAGGTGACCGTCGCGGCGATTTGCGCCTCAGCCCGGGTCTGGAAGCCGGAAATGCTCTCCGCTCCCGAGTTGCCGCCGAAGAAGTATCCGCCGACGTACCACCGCAGGACGCTGTCTTCGCCGAGTGCCGGCAACGGCAGCGCATAGCCTGCCTCCACATCCACGCCCCGCAGTGCGTAACCGCGCTGGATGATCTGGTCGAATACCAGTTGCGTGCCGCTGAAACGTGCATTTGCGGCCGATCGGCTCAACGTCTGGTCGGTATTGCCGACCGGGAAATAGGCATTCGAGCGCAGCTCAAAGGACCGGAACGCGGCTTCGACGCCGAACCCCAGCTGATGGAACAGTTTTCCCGACGTATCATCCGCATCGTACCAGGCATTGATCCCGTACCAGGCGTTCTGGTTCGGGACCAGGCGACGATAACCTGCACCGAAGTTGCCGCCGAAGCGACCTTCCGTCGAGACGAAGCCACGGATATTGCTGAAGAGAAAGTCTTCATCCAGCAGGATGTACG
>VFQN01001622.1_pt1 | contig 36960 bp, 60 predicted proteins | sample 3512371 | NCBI WGS metagenome assembly VFQN01 (sample SAMN10412370, study PRJNA504923) | tailings metagenome | isolation source: Replicate 2 from Balatoc abandoned mine | place: Philippines: Itogon, Benguet | collected 2017-08-28
GGGAGGGGCCGTGACGGGGCGGGGGGGGGGGGGGGGGGGGGGGGAGGGCGGAGGGCTGTGCACCCACAACCAAGGAGCCCCTCCCCGTAACCTGACCACGACTTCCTAGCCTCCCCCCGCGCCCCTCAGTGTGTCACTGAACACATCAGAAAGGCATCACTTTTATTGGCATCTGTCGTGTGTCCTCTCTGTTTCCCTCGTCAGATGGCTGCAACATGGCCTCTGCCCCCGTAGGAACGAGGCCAGCGAGCAGGTGCACCGGCCGGCGCGCAACATGCACCTGCGCGCACTTGCCGAGGAGCTGGAGGCGCAGGCAGCTACCTGGCAGCTGCTGTTCTGCCTTCACTGCGACGAGGCGGCCCCCGCGGGCGACGGGGGCATGGCTCTGCGGGACGCTGGGGGTGCAGCGCTGTACCGCCAGAAGCAGGCTGACGCTGTCGTGACGCAGCCGGAGCTGGCACGGTGAGCTGGCTACGCTATTTCGCCCTGGCGGTGGCTTGGGTCCAGGCAGGAGCTAGCTATGGCATTTTGCCAGGATGGGGGCTGGGGTTAGGAAAGCACAGGTCCTGGCCCTTGGTGGCCTCCTCAAACAGTATAGCAGCAGGGCCGGCGGGGAGCTGGGGTCAGGGGGAAGGTCCGGTGTGGTGCCTCCCCGAAGGCCAGGGTTGGGCGTTGGTGCGACTGGGGTTTGGGAGCAGCAGCGGCAGCAGCGGCAGGTGGGAAAGGTAGTCGAGGCTTGGGCGGTCGGATGGGCTGCGGAAGCGGTGGGCGCTCAGCACTGTGTGGCATGCCGTTTTAAGTCCCCGCGCGTACCCGTGGGGTACCCGCCGAGTGGAAAAGTAGTCGAACAGATTACCAGTATAGGTTTGCTGAGAGCGGTGCCAGCGGCACGCCCTAGGGTGTGGGCCGAGCGGGGATGGCAGCGTGGACGGCCGTGTTTGCCGGTGTGGTATGAGCGCTCGCCCCCCCACCTACTGCCAGCAGATAGCGCGTACGCTGCAACCTGCTCTCGGGCAATCAGAGGAGCGCCAGGGTCCTTCCACCTGCTAACGCCCTATTGCTTTCCTATTGCTCCTCCTGTTCGCCATCGCTCTACCCGCAGGTGCGCCCGTGTGGTGGCGTGGCTTGAGGCGCTGGCGGACGACACCCTCAAGCGGCAGGGCGGCGCGCCGTTCGCCCCAGAGGAGGGGCTGTGGAACGAGACGCGCACAGAGATGCGCGCAGGCACGGGTGGGTGCACCGCTGCGTGCGGACGCTGGGGCCAAAGGGGGGTTACGGCCGAATGGAAATGGGCTGGCAGTGCTGAATCGCACTCTGTACCGCTCAGGTTATACGGTACCAGCAAGAGAGGCCCCTGTGTAGCCGTACGTTCTTGCGTGCTGTGTGACAGGGGCAGCAGCTAGTAAGACCGCATGTTGCCTGTATGCATGTTGCGAAAACCTACGTGCACTGCGTGCATCTGCCCTACACAGGCTCTGTGGTGTCGGACCTGGACCCTGACGCGCCCTCCCGCTCGGGCCGGCCGCTGCACGCCAGCAACGCGCGGTCCCAGGAGCGCATCATGGCCCGCGCCTGGCAGCTGCTGCGCGCAGGTGGGCCGGGGGGCGGAGGGCAGGGCCCGGAGGGCCCGTAAACGGGATAAAGCGGGCGCCCAGCATGTGCACGGTTGCGTTCGCAATCGGCAAGCAATCTAGGGTCTCGCGCTTGGTGGGACTAATTGCCGTCCGCGTGCAGAGGGTTGCTTCGACCCTCGCCTGGCAGCCCTGTGCTGGCGGGCGGTGTTTGTGGGTCGGGGCGGAAGGTTCACACTGAACGGACAGCGCTGTGTCCATTGTCCACGGTCCACAGGGCGGCTGCCCGAGGCGCTGGACCTGTGCTGCTACGTGGGGCAGCCGTGGCGTGCGGCGGCGCTGGGCGGCGGGGGACAGTACGGGCCGCTGCCTGTGGGGGCGGCGGCGGTGGAGCACGACGAGGGGGTGGCTGAGGACGTGCTGGTGGGTGGTGGTGGTGGTGGTGGTGGTGGTGCGGCACTGTGTGCGGACCTGTGCAGCGGACCTGTGCAGCAAAACTGTGGGGACGTGGCGCATGGCCAAGGGTTCAGGCGTCCGGTCGCGTCCAGAAACAGGTCCCGGTCGCCATACGGTGGGGATGTGCTTAGGGTCGGACTTTGCAGGGCCAATGCTTGCCCAATGAGGGACCCTCAGGAGCCCCTCGGTTGGCAGGCGCGGTGCACCCATGATCCGGATACATTTATAGCCGCCGGTCCGATAGAACACCCCCGGCCCGTCTGTGCTTCCTCGCAGTCCGAGGAGCTGGCGGACGAGGTGGCCCACGGGTCGGGCACCACGCTCGCGCTGTGGCGCTGGGCCGCGCTGCAGGCGGCGGCGGCGCCCGCCGGCCCCGGCGGCTCCGAGACCAAATACGAGCGCGCAGTATTTGGAGCGCTTGGTGGCAGCGTGGCTGCAGCAGCAGCTGCCTGCAGCACGTGGGAGGACTACGCGTGGCTCTTCTGCAGGTGGGCTGTCGGGGACGGGAGGTGCGCGAGGGGGAGAGAAAGGAAAACTTGAGGGTCACATGCAGGGCAAAGGGATTAGCTTGAGAGGCTACCGCGCCGGCACGGCCCGTCCCGCGCGCCTGCTGTCGGTGTCCAAAGCAGCAGGATGCAGTGCAAAGGACGTCCATGCCCCCGGCCGAGCTTCCTTCCTGCGCTCCAGCATGCAAGCGCCGTGCACGCCGCAGTGCTGCGCATCGCAGGCTACACCGTTAGCCCCTACTGTTAGCCCCTACCCCTGCCGATGCCTCTGCCTCCATTGCCCTCCACGCTCCTCGCCAGGTGCTGGCTTGAGTCCCAGGTGGCGCGCTCCGTGCCCCTTGAGCCCCAGACGGCCCCGGACCTCGTGCCCGTGGACACCGTGGCGGCGGCGCTGGCACGTGCCGGCGTTCCGGCGGCGGCGGCGGAGCGCAGCGTGCAGGGCGCCATGGCCGTCGTCATGGGGACCGGCCTGGCGTCGGGGGCCGCCGGCGGCGACGCGCAGCTGCTCCTCGGCGGCGGCAGCGGCCCGGCGGCAGAGCTCGCCGCTGCCGCCGCTGCGTCATCCCTGTCGTCCTCGTGCCGCAGCTTCGGGCAGCTGTTCGTACAGCACGTCATGGCGGCAGGCGGCGGCGCCGCGGGTGCCGGCGCTGCCGTCGCGGCGCTCGCGCGCTCGGGGTCGCCCGCCGTTCAGGCCCTGCGGCTCGTCCAGGGGCTGCTCGTGCAAGGCGACATGTACGACCTCGTGTCCCACCTGTACAGTGCGATCGTGGACCGGCGGTACACCGCCGCTGGCGGTCTGCCGCCGCCGGAGGCCTCCACGGCGGCCGGCGAGGGCCTGCTATCGTTGACGGCGGTGGGAGAGGACGGAAGCGCCGCAGCTGGCGGCGCCGTGCTTGACCCGGAGCGCCGTTGGCGGACATGCGCGCTGGCGGCGCACCTGCTGCTGGCGTTGGAGGGGCTGGGGGTCATTGCTTCGGCGCCGGGGGCTGCAGGCAGCGCCGCTTCGGCAGGCGGCGCTGCCGCTGCAGCAGCGGCGCTGGGGGACCCGTTCGAGGTGCATAAGTGAGCCCTGGGTGAAGGATGCCGGAGCTGCGACTTGTTCCAACTGCACACCTTTTTGTCCCTTGCCAACATACGGCCCGTCAAGGATGGCGGAGTGCAGGCAGCTTCTTTGTGCTCTCTGACCTACGCCGGCGTCTCCCTCACGAGCAACAACGCAACCCACCTGGCAACCCACCTGGCAACCCGCAAACCGCAACCCCCGCAGGACGCTGGACCTGTCCCAGCGGCTGCTGGTCTACTTCGCCGGCAGCCTGCTGGAGCGTGGGCAGCTGGAGCTGCTGCCGCCCTACCTGTGCGCGCTGCGGCCCGCGCTGCGCACGTCGCTGTGCGCCGAGCTGCTCGCGCTGCACAGCAGGAAGCTGACGGAAGCTGCGGGTGGGTCGGTCGCACCACCGTCAACGCTCACAGCTACGCATGTACGCACTCCTGCCACGCGCCTGAACTCCACCGCACACGCAAGCGAGAACACGCAAGCTTGCGCCGCATTAGTAATACGTTCAAGGCAACTTGTTTCAGCCGCTGTTAAGGACAAATTGACGTGAGCGCCGTCGTTCCCGCTTTATCGCTGGTCGTGTTTGCAGAGCCTGGCGCTGGGCCCGATGCGGTCGAGGCGGCCGACGCGTGCTGCTACGGTGCCTTCGTGGCGCTGGACACGTGGTTCCGGAGGTGTGTGGAGCGGCAGCAGCAGCCGCAGGAGGTGCTGGCCAGCCGGCTGGTCACCGACATCAGGTGCGCGGCGTGCAGGAAGGTGCAGTGGGGCCACAGGTGTGGGGGCGAAGGTGTGAAGCGACAGTGGGCTTGTGAGGGGCGGCACCTGGGTGGGGTAAGCAGGACGGACTCAGCAGGTGCACTACCTGGAGCGAGCCTGGCTGTCGCACGCGTGTGCGATACCACATACAAGCTAGTACTGTGAAACAACCATCCCATTTTACGGAGATACTACTTACCTTGGCAACGGTCAACTACAATGACTTCAACTGGAACGGGAACGCCTGCGCAGGCCCAACGAGCTCCGGCTGCAGCTGGCCACCTTCACCCTGTCCTGCCGGCACAGCCGCGCGTACGGTCCGTACCAGCGGGCCCGCGTGGCGCGCTGGCTCTCGTACCCATACATCGCCGCCGTACATGCGGCCGCGGCCGAGGCGGCCGAACGCCGCGCGGCGCAGCAGCAGCAACAGCAGCTTGACGGCCTCGATGGAGGGGCGGACGGGGGCGCGGAGGCAGACGCAGCGGCGGTGGTCCGGGCGGCGGCGGCGGCGGTTGACCCGCTGTCCATGTACGACGTACTGGACTACGCCAACTGTACGGCGTGCGAGCTGGCGCTAGGCGACGACGTGACGGCGGGCGCGGGACACGTGCTGTTCGACCAGGTCCTGCCACCAGGTGAGCGTGGGGGCGTGTTGCTTGCTGCTTTATGTCGTCATGATTCTGAGCCCTTCTGCGTTCGGGGCTGGGCTGACAGCGCGTGCCTCAGCCCCGAGCGCGTGCTGCAAGGCGTGCGTAAAGAGCTGTAGCAAAGACCATGATCTGCATGCTGCACTGGAACGGAGGCACACGCATGCCGCTGTCCGCGTCCATCAGCTGCCTTCCTGGCCGTCACATCCCCACGACCTTGTCCCGGTGTCCAGGCAGCCCAGCCCACATTTGTACTCCACATGCTCCTGCCACACTTGTTTGCGGATTCTCCACGCCCCCAGACCTCGAGACCGCGGCGATGTTGGCGGCCGACGCACTGGAGCAGCGGGCCGACGCAGAGCAGCAGCAGCAGCCCGTGTTGTCCTCCGCTCAGAGCCCTGCACCTCTCGACGCGGCGACCTCACTGCGACTGGCGGCGCAACTGCGGGAGCAGGTGAGTGCACGGCTAGCAGGTTATCATGAAGGAGGAGTAGCAGCTAGACACAGTGGGCTTGGGGGCTGCTGGTAGGGACTGGAATCGCGCTCGTATGGGCATATGGGGACCGGGTCAACACATTCTTTCCACACAGGCAATGCACAGCAGCGCTTGTGCACCCACTACAGTGACAGGCATCATATGACTAGAGGTGCCATGCCGGTGTCGGCCAGCATTCACAGGCATGCCCCTCACCGCGCCCTTTCGGCCCTGTGTTGCACCCTCAGGCGTCGGAGCTGGCAGGCTGGCGGTTGTACTTTCGGTTGGACGAGCGGTTGGCGGCGTGGAGCGCCCGTCACGAGGCGGCGGTTGCGGCTGGGCCGGCGGCGGGGGGACAGGAGGCAGCGGAGGCGCTGGCGGCGGAGGGCGGCGATCTGCTGCAGACCCTGCTGGAGGAGCTGGTGGGTTGGCGGCAGTGCACCGTGCTCCAAAGTGTGGTTGCGCTTGCAATGCGCAAATGCACACTGCCAAAGTGGCTTTTCCACTCCTTGTAATTCGAGCTCAGACCATTTCCCTTGGTGACTTCAGATAGTGTTATCATGTAATCATACGCCCCCTCTCCCCGGCCACTGAAAAGATCTCCCTAATCCGCAGCTCGACGCGGGCGGCTGGCAGCAGGGGCTGGCCTCCGCCGCCTCCGCCATGGAGGCCGCGGCGGCGGCGGGCGGGACGGTGCGCGCCACGCTGCTGGTCACCTGCCCCCCAGCGGCGGCGGCGGCGGCGGGTTCAGCGGCGGGCGGCGGGGCGGGCGCTTGGGGACAGTCCTCGGCGCCGTACCCAGAGCTGCAGGTGCGGACTAGGCGGCGGTGCTCGGCGTGGCGATGGCAATGGCAAAAGCACTGGGGATGAGGGAAAAGCTGAAAATCGTTACAACGACAGGAGTGCAAGTGCGGGGCTCAGCGGGTAAGAAGTGCGGTACAAGCAGTAGTAATAGCAAAGTGGAGTGGCGCTGGTTTCTCAGGTACGAGTCCACGCCCTTGCAGGGCGCGTCCCTTTTCGAGATGGAGCTGGCGCTACGCGGCGGCCTGGGCCGGGCGGCGGCGGCGGCAGCTGCTGCTGGCGGCTTGGGGTCGCAGGCGGTGGAGGTGGCGGTGGAGAGCACGCCGGAGGCCTCTGGGCACGTGGCGATCCACCTGGCGTGCCCTGCAGACCCCCAGGTACCGTAGGAGGGCGGAAATGGTTGCGTTGAACTATCGCTGGGGTAGGGCTTCACTCAAGGTGCTGGAAAACTGGCCGGAGCCCCTGGCTTGACTCGAGGCTGCCCCCTGCTATCAGTACATCCTATTGCAAGATGCTTTTCCGATGGGGGTGGGCCCAGGGGGTCGGTCCATGACAGGTAAGTAGCGGGCAGTTCCCGCCTCCTGTGTCACGCTGTACGCGGGCCGCCAAACTGCCAAGGCACACCCGCCTCCCGCATCGATGACCAATTCATCCCGTCCTCTTCCTGCATCCTGCTTCTTCCTTTCCTATCGTGATACTCCAACCCACTTCATTCATCCCATCGGCCCACTCAGTGCTGGCGGGCGCTGGTGTCGGTGGCCAGCGGCGTTGTGCGCGGCGGCCTGCCCGGCGTGCCCCCGCTGCTGCTGGTGGGGCTGGAGGCGGACAGGGCCACGCGCCTGGCTGTGGCGCGCAGGTGCTGCCTGGCGCAGGTGGGTGCAGCATGGAAGCGAGGGAAGCAGTGGGGGCAGGCGTTAGGGAAACCATCATACAGCTACCTGGGCGCCATACAGCTACCTGGGCGAATCGGTGGGTGGCGCAAGTGGGCGCACCGAGCGTGGGTGCACGCAGGGGGTTAGGATACGAGGTAGGTAGGCCTCAGTACCACAAGGACGAGTGCTGAACTCAGCGGCACGTAACATGTGGACAACGTCTTTGCGGTCGCCTGCTGCATATGCCATGTAAGCATCTTACGCGCACTTGCTGACGTGCAACAAGGCGCGTCGGCCTCCCAAACTCGGTTGCCCGCACTGCCGCCCACAGGCGGTGCTGCGTTGCGCCGGCCTGCGGCTGTCGCTGGTGGCGCTGGGCCTGGACGCACACGCACCCGCCGCCGGGCCGCAGCTGGTGGACATGCTGGCAGCACCGCCACCGTCCGCACAACAGCAGCAGGGCGCGGAGGGCGCCGCGGGCGCGGGCGGGTGCGGGTGCCTGCTGGCGCTGCTGTCCGCCGAGCAGGCGAAGCACGTGCTGGCGGTGGAGGCGGACACGCTGGTGACGCACCTGAGGAACGGGCAGCGGCAGCAGCAGCGGCAGGTCCTGGTGCGGTAGTGGTAGTAGAGCAGCGGTCCTGGTGTGTATGGGGCAGCAGGGACAGCGGGCAGTTGGGGTAGAATTGGGTATGTGCGCATGTGTGGTGTTTAGGACTTGGTGGAGGCGCGGGCCAGGTGGGTGCATGCGTGTGAGTTGGTTGATGGTGCTTGTGGCCCGGGTGAGATTGAGGATATCGGCCATCCCTGTGGTTCGCCAAGCTGTGCGACGTTGTATCCTTTCAGACAGAGAAGCCCAAAGACACCCTGGTTGGTCTCAACCAGGTTGGTTCAGGTGAGCCCCCCTGGCAACACGGCTCGAGCGGCACTCCAGCGTTGTTTCTGCGGTTGTGTGTCACGTCCATCACCCTGTAGGCTTCGCGTTGAGGCCACGGGATAACTTTGGGCTGGCTGCTGGTTGGTCATAGCTTTGCGGCGACGAGTATAGTCTCAGGACTAGAACGGACCATGGTGGCGGTTAGGCGGATGTGGCCAACCAGCAACCGCTTCCTGCGCCTTGCGCTTGGGAGAGCGCTCCGACGCTGCGGCACACCGCCTGTGCACTCCTGTCCGCTAACTCTGTCGTCTGTGGGTGTGGTACTAGCGCTATACCGCTCCTGTAAAGGCGACGTTGAACGTAAATAGGCAAGCCAGTCTACCTTACAAGAGGCTGCATCAAAATAATATTCATAGGTGCGATTACAAACTCAATCGGATTGGCATAGCTCTGGGGTTGGAAGCCCCTTTCGGGTAGCTTGCGAAGGACACAAAGCAGCGACGATGTCAAGTTCACCCGAGGAGATTCTGCACATCGGCTTCAACCAAGTGCGCCTTAGCACTGCTCCTGCTTTGCGTTGTGCTCGCGCGGTGTAGGTACCCTGCCAGAGACGAAGGCCCACGTCTGTCGCAGGACTATGGCTGCTTCGCATGTGGCACTACTAATGGCTTCCGAGTATACAATTGCGAACCGTTCAAGGAGACGGTAAGCGCTGCGCTATCAATGCACCGGTACGCGAAAGCTTTCGTCATCGATACCCGCGTGAAACCGCCCCGTCCTTTTACCTTTTTCAGTTCTGCCGAGGCTTCAACAATGGAGGGATAGGAATAGTGGAGATGCTCTTTCGGTGCAACATCTTGGCCATCGTGGGCGGAGGAGCTGCGCCTAGGTACCCCCCTACCAAGGCGAGTGCCGCGCAGCTGCCTCTGGCCCCCGGGTCCCCCCGCCTAGGCGGACCCACGCACGCTGTATTTCACCATGGTCTAAAACATACTGCAGGTCATGATATGGGACGATCACCAGGGGAAATGCATCGGCGAGATGTCATTCAGGAGCCAGGTAGGGCCGAAACCCTAGCTGTGGGCACGAGTGTCCAGGTGCCGTGCATGCAGCCCCAGCCAATGCATTTTGCATACTGCGAGTACCCGACCCACATGGCCTACCAGTACCAGTGCCAGCCTACAAGTAGCAGACTAGCATGGACTTTCGCTGCCTGAGGCCAGCTCGCCCCACGTGTGGCTCATACACGCCGTATCGCAGCGGTGCGTGCGCTGCACTCGCATGAGCAGAGCCCTTCAGCGTGACCCACCTGCTTATTAACCCGCACCCCATCTACTCAGGTCCGAGCAGTGCGGTTACGGCGGGACCGGATAGTGGTGGCCCTGGAGCACAAGGTGGGGATGGGGCGGTGGCAGTATGGAGGCGGGGGCGTGGGTAGTCGTGGGAAGCCATCCACACGCCTGACGTGGGTAGGCTGCCCTTACAGTGTAACGTACACATGGGCACGCAGCTTGGTTGGCCGACGCGGTCAGGCGCACCAAGGGCCAACGAGAATAGTGTGAGGGGCCGGGGAATGGCTGGTGGGGTGCGGGGCGGGGCGGGCGCGGTGGGGCTTGGAGTAGTCAAGGATGTTGGTATAGGGGGTTAGCGCCCTGTGCTGCGCGGCGGCGTGCAACACCCTGAGGCGGCGACTGAAGCGCGTGTGGGGTTAGCAGTGGGCAAAGCGGAAAGCCTCTGGCAGCGCAACAGGTGCGGGGCGCAGACATAGCCCACGGTGCAGCCCAGGGCCCACCGGCCACCAATACATACCCAATGCGTGGAACGCGATCTCCCCTAACCCCACACGCCATCAGCGTCAGGGTACCGTCATCGACTCCCTGCCACACGACGCACCAACTAACGCAACATACACGCGCACACGCACACTCTTACGCCCCAGGTGCTGGTGTACAACTTCGCTGACCTGAAGCTGCTGCACCAGACGGAGACGGTGGCCAACCCGCGCGGCCTGGTGGCCATCAGCTCCACCGCCGCCATGTCGACCACAGGCGACAACACAGTGCTGGCATGCCCGGGGCTGCACACGGGGCAGGTGGGGGCCACGGGATGGGGACTGTACGACAGACGTGTATCACAGGGTGTGGGCTGTGCGGCCCGGGGCTGCAGACGGGGCAGGTGGAGCCATGGGACAGGGGCTCTGTACCGTCATGCGTCAAGGGTTGTGACTTGTACCCTGCGCGGGGCTGCACATCAGGCAGGCAAGGTTGGGCGAAATGGACTTGGGCGGGCTGACCTATTGCACCGCGCTGGCGCGCCTGTCCGCGTGGATATGCCTGCCCGGAGGTGCACACGGAGCAGCTGGCACTGCGCTGTGCTGCAGCGTACGGGGCACACGGCGGAAAAGGGGGCAGAGGGGTCGAAGCTTCAGGGATCGCTGCCCTGGCGTTGCTGGAACCCTTTCTTATGCCAAAGCCTGGGCTTCGGTCATCACCTGTACCTCACCCGCCCGTACGCCACCCGCCTCACTTCCTGTACGGCACCGTCCTCAGGTCCGCATAGAGCTGTACGACAGGCGTCAGACGCGGTTCATCAGCGCGCACACCAACGCGCTGTCCTGCCTGGTGCTGTCCATGGACGGCAAGCGGCTGGCCACCGCCAGCGACAAGGGCACGCTGGTGCGCGTGTGGCACACGGCGGACGGCACGCTGCTGCAGGTGGGGCGACATGAGGGGTTGGAGGGGTTGTTGCGTGGGGCGGCGGAGTAACAGCTATGTGAAAGTAGCTGGACGCTGCTGGGGCAGTGTGAAGGGGGCCGGGGTATTGCGTGAGGCGCGAGGAATTACAAAGCGTCAGGGTCCGGAGGCGACTGAATAGCGGACTGAGTGCTGGGGCAGTGCTGCTGCGGGTGGGGGTTGGAGGGGAGGTGGGGGAGTCGCCTGAAGCGCAAAAGCAGTGAAATGCGTCAGGGGGTTGGGGCAACTGAGCAGCTGGGGTTACGTACCGCATGAAGTGGGAAAGTAGTACGGCATCAGGGGCCGAAGGCGACTGGGCGGCGAACTGGATGATGCGGCAGTGAGGCCGGGCTAGGGGACTTTCGCATTCGTTGCAGGGGGGTAACGGCAAAGCCGCAAAGTGGAGTCGGAAACAGTCGGGGGCGGGGGCTCCTGGGGCGGGCGTAGAACGAATACCGCCACGCAGTGTCAGGCGGGTGACTGTTCGAGGGTAGGGAAAGGCAAGGCGGTGTGGGCTGCGGGGAAGGGGCAGGACGGGGCAACGGACCGGGTCGGGCGGCGGACGGGGCGCAAGCTGAGGCTGGGGGGGTCCTGGGCAGGGCAGCAGGGCCGTATGCGAGGGCATGGTGGGCCGAGGGGGCTGCACTGCCTGTAGGGCTGCGCAGGGGCGCTTGTGTGCGTGGGTCGACCGGAGAAACAGTTGCAGGTGGAGGGCTGGCGAGGGGCGGGCCTGTCCAGCCCTGCCGTAAGTTTGAGCGTTGCGGAGCTCCAGATATGGCTTGCGGCGTTTGGCGCTCAGCATGTGGCATGGCAGGCAGGTTAGCACAGGCTCGTCGAAACGCCTGAATTCCCGCAGTCCACGCATCGAACCTGGGATTACCGCTGCGAGTGCACTGTTTGGCAGCCTTTCTCCTACCGCAGTGACCCAACGTGTCACAAACCGCCGTGCACCGCAGGAGCTCCGGCGCGGCGCCGACTCTGCGCACATCTACAGCCTGGCGCTCAGCAAGCACTGCGAGTGGCTGGCGCTGAGCAGCGACAAGGGCACCGTGCACGTGTTCGCGCTGTCGCCTGCCGTGTCAACGGCGGCGGCGGCGGCGGCGGGCGAGGAGGGCAAGCGCGCGGGGTCGCCGGACGGCGGCGCGCTGGCGCCGGCGGGGCCCAAAGGCGGTGGTGACGGCGATGGGGCGGCGCTGCAGCCGGCCCCTCGGCAGAACCCCACGTCGCTTCTGTCCATCGTCAAGGTGGGGAGGTTGACGGAGCGGGCTGCAACCTGGATGCAGGGAGCGTAACTGCACGGCGCTGGTAGGCAGGCCATAACAGCGGGGGCTGGAAGGGCGGGTGGTGGTCTCCATCAGGCAGGAGTACGGTGGCGCGGCGCGTGAAGTCAACCGCCCCTGTGCCACAGCATCCCCCCGCCTGGCCTGCGGCCCCATGTCCCCTGCTCACAAGCTCGCACACATGGCCGCGCCCTCATCCCCCTGGCCGCCATGCATCCAGCGACGCCCCACCCCTGCTGCCATCCGCTACCGCAACCCAACCCGGCCTCTAACCCACGCTTTTACCCACCCTTTCACCCTACACCTCCACCTGCAGGGCTACGTCCCTGCCATCCCGCTGCCCAAGTACTTCAACAGCGAGTGGTCCTTCGCGCAGTTCCGGCTGCACGAGGAGCCGGAGACGCACCACCAGCAGCAGGGGGGCGGCGGCGGGGCGGGCGCCGTGGGCTCCATCGTGGGCTTCGGGGCCGAGCCGCACACGGTGCTGGTGGTGACGGCGGGCGGGTCGTTCTACAAGGTGGCGTTTGACCCGGTCAAAGGGGGGCACTGCACGCAGCTGTCGTACTGCAAGTTCCTGGAGCGGCATGAGCCGGTGATGTAGTGGGGCGGGGTGGCGGGTGGGGGAGGTGGGTGGATGGGGGAAGAGGGGTGTGGCGTGTGGGTGGGTGGAGGCAGCGGGGCTGGTGGGCGCCGTTGGGAGGCCAAGGGATGGATGTGGCGTGTGGGGTTGTGGCGAGGGACCGCTGGGAGGAGAACCGCTGGGAGGGGGACATTGCACAAGGGTTGGCGGGTTGGCGCTCGAGGGCTGGTGACATGACGGCAGGGTTGCATGCGTTGGGGTCAGGAATGGTGCACGCGGGTGTGCGCGGACGTGTGCCAGTTTGTACTTGGATGTTGCTGGGCGATTAGGAAACGGGTCAGAGGATGCGGTGCGCCCTTGGCAACAACAGCTGTGGGCGACAAAACTGCACACCAGACACCACCAAAAGCACGCGAGCTGTACAGGCGGTGCAGTGGCTTGCGACAGGGCCCTCCAGTGGCCGAGTTGCGGCCACGGAAGTGGATAAGGTGCATACCAGTATTGACATTAGGTGCCGACTTTCCCGCGGAGGACTCTGGAGGACTCGTGTTGTGTACATTGTCTTAGTACCACGCACCATCTGACAGTGTTCTGTCTTTTACCAGTCTGCTGCAGCTGCGGCTTTGATCATCACTTGGTTGCACACAGTTACATGGTCTCTAAAAGCACGGTCACGTGGCACCGGTTGTTTGGTTCGTCCCGGTACCTGATGGGATCACAACTGACACCACTCAATTCGCACGGCGGCAAGAGCCATCCCTGTAACCAGGCACAACAGCAGTCCAGGCAGAGCGGCAGTGCTTCACACGCACGTCCTCCTGTTACCCTAACTGTTACTATGGTAGCGGCCACAAGCCCACAACCACTTGCAGCACGGAAGGCTCACAGAGAGCACGGCGTCCAGCGCTACTCATCACATTCGAGGCGACGTCATCCAGCTACGGTACCCGGGTGTCCCAGCTTCCAAGTCCACATTCGGCCGTACAGCAATCGCTGCCACTCCGTGCAGAGGAGCCACCACGACCACATCATCAACCCTCACGCTCTCTCCTCCTTCCTCCCCTCCTCCTCCGCACCCTCCTCCTCCTCCTGTTTACGCAACTACATCCACACCAGAGCAACTTCAACACCTCGTCACCCTGCAGCAGTGGTACGTTCCACGAGCCCTTCACTTGACCTCCCTTGGGTTCTTGAACACGGCCTTCTTGTAGTACTTGAGCTCCTCGATGCTCTCCCGGATGTCCGACAGCGCCGTGTGCGCCAGCGCCTTGCGGGGCGCCTTCCTGCAGGCAGGCACGTACGGCACGGCACGGAACAGGCACACAGCACACCAGCACAAGGGGCACCGTCACAACACGCCAGTGTGCGCCATTGAATCCCTTGCCGCAAAGGAAGGTCCCCTGGGGCCCTGCAAGCCTCCGCACATGCTGGCCAGCTGACCGTGTTGGTGCCACAAGTGAACGATGGTTTCGGTCCTGCACGGAAATAGACACCTCTGGTGCCCTGGCCCCTATGTCAAGGGTGCTCACTCCACGTGGGGCTTGCACCCCTGCTGCGCCCTGCAGTTGCCCGTCCTATCAGGATCGGCTAGCTTGTCCCCGCCCCTCCTGCCATCCACATCGACAGATACGGTCCCCAACCAGCCCCCCACTTGCACCCATGCACGACGCAAACCTGTGAAGCTTTCCAAACTTTCCTCCACCGCACCACTCGCTCCACACGATATCCCCGGCCCCCACCTGTAGGCGTTTGGGAACCACCTCCTGCTGAGCTCCTTGATGGACGACACGTCCACGATGCGGTACGACAGGTAGGACGTCACGCGGGGCATGTACTTGAGCAGGAACATGCGGTCAACCTGGGGGCGGGGAGGGAGGAGAGGCGCAAAGAGCACCACACCGAGCAGCGACAACGTTTCAAGCAAAGTACACACGGGTTGGAAACACGCAGGAGACAGCAGTGCAAGCGGCCCTTTGGCACCGAGCAGGAACCCGCCGCCCTCCCGTCCCGTCCAGCCAGTTCCCGACTCCCACACCTACTAGCACTGCAGCCTTGCTTCTCCCTCCCGCATACACTAGCCCCAAACTGCACTACAGACCCCCAACCACCCCCCCGTCCCCCAGCCCCAAACCCAAGCCACCGGCAGCCCCCTAACCCCTTCTCCTCCAGGCCCAAACCGTACCGTACCTAACTAAACACATTGCCCCTGCCCCCGCGCCCCAGCCCCCCGAGAACCCAAACCCACATGCACGCTGTTTCCCGCCAGCTGCGCCATGCCCTCCTCCGTGTGCCGCGAGATGAAGTCCAGCAGCGCCTCCTCCGCCTCCGCCATGGACACGGTGCTGTCGCGCACGCGCTGCGTGAGGCCGCTCTTGCCGTGGTGCTCCTTGCACCAGTCGTTCATGCCGTCCAGCACCGAGTCGGGGTGGTGGATGGCGGTGCAGGGGCCCTGCGAGGCGACATGCCGTATGCCATATTCTTGGGGTGTGCTTGTGCGCAGCAGGCACACCTGGCGTGGTGAGGCAGCCGTCAGGAGGTGTGCGTTGAGGTGTGCGTTGGGGAGGGAGGCGGCCCTATATGGCCACGGCCTTCCGCATGACGGTCCTACATTGCCACGTCGCACTGGAGGAAACGCGGCTGTGAAGGAGCCGGAGCAGCTTGCAGCAGCGCGAAAGCAGCAGCAGCTTCCTACTGTGTCATTGCTGCAGGGTTGTAGGGATGGGTCGATTGCATGCCCAACGTGCAGGCAGGGAGGCTAGTGCGGGTGCATTGGTGCGAATATTCGGCATGCCCTGCCCGCCGGCCCCGACTGTAGCGGCATGTTCCAAGGGCATGTCATGGAGGGCTGTGTCGTAGGCAGTGCTTGGCGCGGGCCTGACCTCGATGGCTGTTTGCAGCTCGCCATCCGTGGCAATGCAGGCCACCTCGATGATGGTATCCCGCTCCACGTCCAGGCCTGGGGCACGCGTGAAGCGCGGAGGAAACAGTGTACGACACAAAAAAGGAACAGAAGCGCAGGTATCTACATGCGAAGAGAAGGAGAGTGCAGGCCTGGCGGGGCAGGCGCAGGTGGGGAGGGGCATGGGGCGGGTGCAAGTGGTGCGGGGGAAGGGCAGGGGCACAGGGGATGCCAGCGGGAGAGGCGGCTTTGAAGTGCTTGTTGATGGAGGGCGCGGATGGGGGGTGGAAAGGCCATGGCCGCACGATGGCGTTTGAGCTGGGGTTCGCCACCGGGAGCTAACCCCCGTAGGAGGGCGGGGTACCAGTGCGCCGTGTGCCGTGAGCCGGGGGCTGCTGGAGGAGGTGGGGACTTATGCGGCAATAGGGTGCGTTAGCACGCGACACGACGTGGGCTGAAGACACCGCACCAGCGCTTGGTCCCACCCACCTGTCATCTCCAGGTCGATCCATATCAAGGGGTTTTTGAGCCTCCGCACCTTCCCCTTGTGGACCACCTCCTTCCTGGCGGGCGCACAGACCACACAAGGGCGTACGAGTGGGATCCCGTGTGCGCTGGTAATGCAACGCTGGCTGTTGAACGCACATCTCCAGCAATCCTGGGATATTCAATTGGGTACGCGAAGCCGGGTTGGGCCGGCGGGCCCTGCCCTCCCGACCCACCCGTCCTGACTGGAGGCAGCGGAGGCACCCCCCGATGACTCTCGCCCAGTCGAGATTGCAACCATCTCATCGTCGCCGACTGCCTCCAACGCCGCGAAGGAGTTGTCGGAGTGCTCCTTCTTCTCAGGAGACTTTGGAGGCATGGCGACGGAAGGGACCGTACCGACGGCCGAACCGGCCGGGGCGGGTCTCCTCGTCACAACAGCTGACCAAGATGTAACTGTCCTTGGCGCAGACGCTCCTAGAGAAATGGTTGGGCGCATGAAGTACTTTGCGCGGGCGCTGCTTTAAAAGCCTATATGGGAAGCCACAGTAAGTAAAATGCTACAATTTTGTAGCAGACTTTTCAATTATGTGCAACTCGGTAAACTGCTGCAAATCGAGTGGCTTGGTCTCCCGGCTGTCACAAGAAGGTGCACACACACAACCCCGCCCTGACCAGGGGAGCTCCCCTGCTGGCGACCGTTGTTCTACCTCTCATGCCAGCCGACACGTTGTCGACAGCGAGCTTCACGGACAAGCCACTGCATGAACGAACAGGACTGGCACCGAGGCGCCCAAGAGCAGGCAGGGCACCAGGCACCAAGAGGGGGCTTCTCAGGCCAGACAATTCATCCAGCCTAATCCTGCCGGACACAGGGGCTAGCCTATACCCTGCTGGTGGCATAGGCATCGTCGGCCAGCGTTAGCGTACACTGACCCACGCAAGCCTACATTACGGACTTGGATGCGTGGATTCGTGTTAAGGATGGCAGCAGTCCTTGGGCGAAGCCGTCTTTCTACTGCCGCCGAACTTATTCTGCTGATTATGGTCCAGGTGGCCCAGGGTTCGCAGCTTGGCACACACATCTCTGCATCCTGAAACTGTGCAGAACAGAAACTCCTGTGCGTCTGGGTATGCAGGCGTTTAGCATTTGGCTGACGCATATTGCAGCCTCCACAACGGTGACCGCTGCGGCGCTCTTCACCCAGGTGTTCTTGTCCGCATAGCCCCCCTGAACCTTGTCCTCATAGCCAAGCTCGTGGAAATCTTCTCAATTGTTTTACAGGACAGTTGGATGGGCCGTGGTTCCACCACCCATCCCGCACCTGCCCAGCCCGGGTCACGTGCCCCGCCCCGCGCAGGCACGACGTCCACAGTACACTCCTGCTGCAACGCTGCGCACACGTGAGCGTTCACGTGCCACCACAGGTCCCTCTCAGCGGCGTACACATGCGCATCACATGTCCATGCCGCTCACACGCCACATGCTCCGCTGCTGGTCGCAGCTCTCACTCATCGGCAAGCATACCAATCACAAACGCGCACCACGCCTCGGCTGCATACACCGCGGGTACAAAACTGGCAGGTCAAGGAATACACGGTCAATTCTGGTCAAGTGGCCCCAAACGCCCCCGACCTAAACCACAGCGCCAACAGTGCTGAAATTGGCGCGCGGTTCTAGGCCTGAAAGCGGCATTTGAGACCGAGTACACGCGCAGAAGTACATGGGGCGTGCTGCCGCCACGCCCCTGCGCCGCTGCTCGCGGCTGCTACGCGGCTAGCAGCTTAGTGCTGGCCGGGCCACAGGCAGGTCAGGGGGATGCTCAGGCCCTGGACGTCCACGGACGAGGGCACGGTGCAGGTGCCGATGTTCTGCACGGGAAGAGAGATTCAGGGACGACGGTTAGCGCATGGCCAAAGATGCAAGGTAGCGCACAGACCCTTGCCTAGCGGCTCACACTGGAAAGGTCGCGTTGACATCCAACACCTTCCAGCAAGACACTCTAAAACTCCTGCAACACGCATGCTGCCCACCTTGATGATGTTGTTGCCGAAGGGGTTGGACAGGTGGGCGGACAGGGCGGCGATGGGGCCCTTGCCGGTGGCCTGGGCCTGGACGATGAAGCCCATGAAGGCAATCTGCAGACAGGGAGTGCGACATGAGCGTTAATATCGGCGATTGCACCACGTTTTCCACTATCACAGGGGGCGGCATGGGGGTGTGGCCTAAACATGCGTTGACAGTGCACTGGGGCTTCATGACGCGGCGACAGAGAACCAGGCAAGCCCTCGCATGGTGACCCTCTCCTCACCATGGCCAGGCGGCCGTTCTTGACCTCCTTGGTCTGCAGCTCCTTCAGGTTGCCCTTGCTGAAGCCTGAAAATGGAGACACAAGACGCACCCGAATAAGGTGAGCATATGCCGCACACGTGCTCAGCACAACATAGCACCCGCGGGACCGTGCCCGTACCACAGGCCAGGTAGCATCATGTGCGCTGACCCGTTCCCTTGATCGCAACAGGCGACCTCCAGAGTCCGAGCTGCGGCACCATATACTCACCCAGAGGGTCGAACACACCGCCGGGGTAGCCCATCTCGGTGTTGGGCACCTTGTTGCCCTGCAGACAATGCGCACACACACACATGTTCAGGAACCAGGTGCAGCTGCAGCACCAACGCGAGAAGTACTGCAATGCACTAGGTACTGGTCACTGAACTCCACCACCGGGCCCGACACCTCAACAACGTTTGCTCACCTTGAAGATGGGGTCTGATGGCCGAAAGTGACGTCCAAAGGCGAGCCAGGGCGAGGGCGTAGGAGAAACGAGAGGTGTCAGCAAATAGCGAAGTAAGGAGGCGAAATACCAACCAATGCTTGCACACCGCTACGCTGCGCCAGCGCATGCGCGTGCCATTGCTCTGCCACGTGCACTGTCCCTGCACGAGCGCCATACTACCCCCTCAGCAGTGTTCTCACTGCCCTGCATCCACCCCCGCCCGTGCACCCACCCTCGTTCACGGAGCCGAAGTTCTTGATGTCCTGCCAGCGGCGGACCTCAACCCAGTGCATGAGCAGGAACTCCCAAGCCAGCAGACCGCCCATGTTGATGTTGGTGAAGGGCTCGGGCAGGTTCTGGGGCAGGCCAGCCTCGTAGAAGTACACATCGGGCTTCACGATCTCCTGAACCAGGACACCGGCAGCGCCCAGCATAGCCCAGCGGCAGTGCACCAGCTCAGCCTGGCGGTACCTGCGGGCAGGCAGCCCAGCAGCATCCGACCATGTCAGCAAGCGCGAACGAGTGCCAAACATACTAGTCGGTGACTGCTTCATTACAGAAATGTTCCATAGCGAACCACACTTGCTCGTAATCGAGGAAACAGCGTGGCTGTTCTGCGGCTTCGGGCCAAAACTGCTTGCGTCGCGCTGATGGTCGGCAAAAGCCAGCCCCCAAACCGCGACCGAACAGACTGTGCACTGATCGAGCCTGCTGATGCATATTACAACACTTGAGTGCTGCTGCCTGCTGCTGCTGTATCATCCTGGCTGCTCTGAGACTGCCGAAGTAAACGCACCAGGCGCGGGCGACGGGGTCAGCGCCCAGGCCAAGGGGGTCCCAGCCGTAGTCGCCGGGCAGCTCGCCGTTCAGGTAGGCAGGCGCAACAGCGGTGGGAGCCCACAGCTTGCGGTCGGCCGAGGCCTTCACAACCACAGCGCGGCGAGAGCTGCGGGTGGAGATGGTGGGGCGCGACAGCGCGGACTTCTGCATAATGGCGGCCATCTTTGCTAGCTGGTGTGGTTCAAACGAGGAGCTCGGCAAGGTGACGGCAACACCATACCTCTTGCCAGACCTGCTTTACCCGAGCAAGCGTCGAGATTTGAGAGATCACTGTACGGCGTACGGGCCCGAAAATTTCTCTGCTTCATTTCCAGTACTCTGCCTTACTCCTTTAGTACTTGTTGGCAAGATGACTTCACAGTGCACAGGCCGCGTCAAAAAGAGCCCGGCAAGGGCACTTTGCCGGCGACATTCGCTTATCCTGGTCGCAATTTTCTCTACATACATGCTTACACCGCAGACAGTATTACTGCGTCCATCTACATGCACACCGTTGCCACTGTCACTGCGTTCGGTAGCCTTGGGCAGACCCGCGGGACGACCGACGATAGCCATGCACCCTTCCATGCATTTTCGTGACTTTGTCCAGCATGAACACAGTGTTTGCGTATGACCCACATGAGACAAGGGAACACTTTGTCGGTTGCATCACTTGCGCTACCTTGCAGCCATCGTGTGGAGACTGCCGAGAAAGCCGAGGGGGGGGGGCGGCGGAGGGGATGTGTGGGACCAGGGGACACGTTCAGGCACGTACACTATGCACGGCGGATGCATGGTCGGGTACGAAGCCAGTCGGCCAGTCCCTTAGCCAAGGGACTGGGCTACGGCCCTGTCGGGGATGCGTGCTCAGCACACCGCCGTTCAAGGTAGCCCGAAGGCGCATGGATGAGAATATTTTGGAGCTCGATGCCGCTATCAGTGGCGCACGGCCACTGGTACTTTGAGCACGGTGTGCCGTACCCGGCGCGAGTACCGCAACTAGTAGAAAGTACAGCAAGCTGGACGCCGTGTGCGAGGCTAACCAAGGCTTGCAGCTAGGGGACCGCCCACGGACGGCCCTGGCATGCAACCTTCACCCACTCGTGCACTGAGCCGGGCTTGCCACCCGAAACAGAGGTGGCAACAACTCCAACACGTCCCTGCGCTTAGCGCAGTATATGATGGCAAAGGGAGGCCGCCCCGCACCAATGCCCATGCCGTCCCATGCTTAGAACGACGTGTCTCAACGGGCTGAGATCCCGAGGCAACCCTGCAGTAAGGGAATTTGGGACAGGGAGTTGTAAGCCCCAGCACAGGCCCTCCACCACGGTGTTAATGCAGCACCTCGAGGCTCTCGTGAGAGTCGGTTTGCATCAATCGGGTCCGCAACAGCACAAGCGCCTGCTGAGGACCTGGTTTTTGCGCCAATTCTGTTCCGGCCGCTCCCCCAGCACGCAAACTCGCTCTTCTCGTGCAGGCACCAGCGTTTCGGTGCTTCCCTGACACCTCACACGGCTTCCTCGCGTTTACGCGTACCCCAGCACGCCTAGCTCTACCACGCCACTGCCATGCCACTGCTCTCTTTGGGCGACGCACGAGAGCAGTGAGTACCCTGCGTGCATGCCTATGTAGCAACGGACACGCGGACGACAACACACTGCAAATGCACTTACATCACGGCTGCAATCGAAAGGCAGGAAGGCGGTCGCAGCCAGCAACAGGCACAACAAACCTGCTGCCGGCGCTGGTCCCCGCATGCACGTGCTGGTCGCGCAGATGTACACCAATGAACACCCTGCACCACCTCCCCTGCGATGCTGCCTCCACGCTGCCCCTCCGCACGCTCGTCAGCAACACCACACCGCCCTCGTCCCCTGCATACCTCCCCCCATTCCCCACCTCCGCACTCCCTTTGCTCCCCTCCTCCCCCATCCCCAGCGGACCCCCAACGCCCCGCCCCCTCACCGCCTGCCCCCTCGTCTCCCCTTGCCCTGCACCATGGTGAACCCGTCCTCGTCCACCACGGGGGCGCGCGGCTCCCGCGGCTCCGGCGCCAGCGGCACGCCCCGCGGCGCCTCCTCCCCGTCCTCGTCCATGCCGTCCCCCTCCTCCCCATCGCCCTCCTCGTCGCTGCTGGTGTCCATCTCCGCGTCCTCCTCCATGACCGTGCCGTCGTGGTCAACCTGGGTGGGGACAGGATGTGGATGGAGTGACAAGAGAGGCTCAACACTACAACGGTCCATGCATTGGTGTCCTCCTGCACAACCGTGCTGGCATGGTCGCCCAGGAGGTACCAGGGTGACCATGGGTTGCGTGGGATGCCGGTAGGTAGGAAGCCAATTACCGGTGACCGCACATTGGGCAGGCAACGGGGCTTTGCGCTGATGGCAACCGCTGCGTATCTTTGAGGCGCACTGCTGCCATGCGCAGCTGCCTGGGTGCGCTTGATGGTCGGGGTGAGTCCACGTGCGCGTGCTGGACCCGGTGTGTTGCTTGCGTGATCAGGCTGGGTTCATCTCGTTATCTTGCCCTCCGTCCATGCCCATGGTTCCGTGCCGTCGTGATATGCCGGCCCCTTAGCGAGGCAGCTTCGTGCGCCTCGCCTTCGCCCTAGCCCGTGCCCTACTTAGCGGCGACCTGTGCTTGGGTGCCCCCAGCAACCAACAAGGGGCACACGGAGCGGGTGCAGCAAGTCGAGGTTCGGGGCGCAGTGTACGGCACCCACCACTTGCCGCCTGCACTGCGCCGCCTCCGCCGCCCGCAGCGCCCTCAATCGCTCCAGGGTGGCCATGTTGCCCGACACCAGCTCCTGGTACAGAGACACAAGAGACTCGGCCACCTGCGGGTTGTGCGTGTAGGCAGGGCGGATTCATGGTGACTGTGTGAGGAAGAAGGTGCCCACGAACTGGCACCAAGGGCGGGAGCTGACACGCCAGGGCGCCCAGACGTGGTGGAAGGTGCTCACCGCGTGTACTGACAAGCACCGTGAATGACTAGGGGACAGTGGAAACCCCGGCGCCAGTGTGTGCCACAGCCCACCCCCAGCCTGCCGCGCTTCGCGTGTTCTCCCGCCAAGCGCTCATGCAGGCGATGTAGTGCCGTTCGCACTTCGACTGTCACTGGCCCTGGCCTTGCCCGGCCGCGTGCCCTCCTGGTTCCCATGATCCCCAAACGCCCCGCACCTCCTGGTCAAGCAGTCCCGCACCCTGCTCTAACCCCTCTCCTCCGTTCCGCTAGTTGCTCGCTCACACTTTCTCGCACACAGCCCACTGTCGCTTACCGCCAAGCTCCTGGGGGCATGTGGCCCTGGGCCCTGTAGCGCCACCCCCCAGGCCATTTCCTAGCCTCAGACCTATGGAATTCCTGCTGACACCCCACCCGGCAGCACGCTACGATGACCAACACACTGCCTGCACCCGCCCCATCCCGGCTCCCGCCTGAGCCAGCGGTCAGCCGCCTCTCGCCCCGGCTTCGGATGCCATCTTAACCGGAAAGCCTGACGCCCGTCCAGAATTGTTGCGTTCCCAACCCCTTGTGATGTGCCCGCTGCACGACCATGTTGCCGTACACGCCGCTAACGTGCATAGCCCCTGTCAGCTGGATGGGCTGCTGTCATCCGTCTCCATCAGCACGGGGTGCCTGGCTCCGGCATACGCCCTCCTTAACAAGAACCTTTTCCGTTGCATGGCGCCAAACCACGGGCCCCCCTTCCAAGCGGCCGTGGCCCCTGCCAAGCCCTGACCCACTCCTGTGGCTGGCTGCCTGCCGTCATTCTGTTCCCGCCCTCCGCCCCGATCCGCATTCGCGCTTGCCTTGCCCGCCTGCATATAGAGCCAGCCGTCCCCTGCCTCCTGGTCCACCAATGTTGCACGCACAACTGCCGCAAGCTGCCGTCCTCCGCCTCCACGCGTAAGCCCTGCCGCCAGCCCCTGCCCGTCCCATCCAAGTCACCCTGGCCCCTCCCGCCCACCTGCCACCCCAACCCCAGTCACACAGCCCCTTGTGCCTGGGAAGTCGTTGCCTGACTGAAGCTCTGCAGGAGAACCACGCTTCTCCAGGCCTTGTAGCCCCACGCCCGCCGGCCCCACACTGGCTGCGGAGGTACTGACGCTGTACCGCCGCCCCAAATACCCATCACCGCTGCCCCCACCTGTCTGGGGCTGCCGTCCTCCGCCTCCACGTTGAAGTCCTGCAGGATGGCGTCGTCCAGCTCCTCCTCCAGCTCGTCGGCGTAATGCTCTGATGTGGGTTAGCAGCGGTGCGGGTTGGCAAGGGCGCGGGTTGTGGCTAAGCAGGTAGGTGGGCTAGCCGGGTGTGGGCTGTGTCGCATGGGATGCATGTGCAGGTTGCACCTTGGTGGAGCACAACGCCGCTAGCGTAGCAAGCATGACACAGGATGGGGCCTTGCTGACAGGGGCCTAGCGGCACAAGGGCTCGGCAAAGAGGTGCGGGGCGCTGAGGGCGCCGGTGTACGGGGTTCGGGGAACACAGGTGGCGTGCCGGAGGAAGTGGGTCAGTGTGCTGCTGCCAAGTTCCTTGATCATACAATCGTTGCTTGGTGCACAGTCCAACGGTTGCATGCGACCGCGGCGAAACTACGCGCAAGGCGCAACAGGAGTCGCGCCAGCGGCGGCCCTTACCCCGCTTGCGATAGAACCACTCCAAGCAGTCTCTTAGTAGCAGTTCAGCCTTCTCTGTGCTATTGGTCCCGCCCCATTGGTTTGCCACCGCGAGCTGGAGCGCCGTCCATTTCGCAAAGAGCAGACGAGCCCCCTCCTCAAACAGCGGCCGATTTTGAGGTGGCAGGAAGTTCTGTCCTACTATTGTTCCGCTACGTAATTGCATTCGCGTCGCTTCCATGTTGGCTCGCAGGGGTCGATTGGTGACAAGACGTGTTTTTCCTTGTGGCCTTACTGCGAAGCGAGCACCTTGTTACTGCAGGTAAACAGTACAAGCGGTAACTACCCGGACATACGAGGCATGTTAAACGGCTGCAGTGCGTGTACAGGCAAGCCACATTCGTAATACAGCAACGGTCGCCAACGGTTTTGACCAAAGGTCGCTCCTAAGCGTTGTCCACTCATAGCCGAACCGAATCACTAGCCTACAATCTGTGACTCTCACACACTGAGGGCCTTTCTTACATCTGCACAAGGGATATGCCAACGGGTTTTGGGCGTCACCGGTCAACGGGGACAAGGAGGAGACTCCCTTGTCTCCGTCTGGGGACTGGGACGTGCCGCCAGTGCCAGGGGAGCCCCTGGTCAGAGCTACCCCACGCTTCAATGAACGACGCGCCCTGGCATGGGCAATAGACTCTTGCGGGGGCACGATGAGCAGGCTCGTATCTCACGTAATGCAGCTGGCCCGGCTGCCGGCACTTCCCTGGCCTGCAGTCGAGTTGACCAGTTGACGGGTGCGCTCCTGAGGGCCTAGGGGTGGGCCTGTGAATCAACACTGACATATTCGGCTATCATTTCCACGCACGTGCACGTGGGTTGCCGGACGGAGGCTCAGGCGGGGACCGGGGAGGTCTGGCCACGTTGCGGTTGGTACGGCCAACGAGGGCCGCGCGAGGCCTTTGGCCTGCAAATGCGTCACTCGCTACTGATGACAGGTCCATTATATATTGACGGTGACAGGGTGCAAGAATCTAAACAACAATTCAATTGAGCAACACCGTTGCCGTTGTGATATTAGGTGAACAGCACAACAGCCATGGAGCACCTCGACGCGCTTGACCGAATGGCAAACCCTCCTGGCGGACGCGATTTTGGAGAGTTTGGTGGCGTGAACGCCAGCGTGGAGGTCTCGACGACGTTTACCGGTGCGCTCCAAGTGGGGGTTAACGCCAATTGCTGTTGCCGCTTGCTCGCCCAAAGCTGACCCATAGCACTTTGCGTGCAGTTCTGGACCCAAAGACTCTCCCGGCGATCTTCGAGGGCGAGCTGGGACCCGAGAAAGGTGCGCGCGTGTCAGGGTTCTTTTGTCAATAGCTTGAACGCAGAAGTCCCGGCAACGACAGCGTTGCACGCCCGGCACAGACCCAAACGTGTCGTGGGCATTCTGGAATTGCTCTGCATTACGTTCTGCCTGATGTTTCAATGCCGCAGCCTCAACGTTGCGCGGCGTTGCGTTGCGTCCGTGTCAGCAAATTGCACTGTCAGCAGCGCGGGAGTAGCACAATGTTTGCACCCGCAAGCATACAATGCCATGAACTCCTCTTCTTGCAGCGTAAACTGGCCTTGGCAGGTCCGATGAGCCACGCAGTAAGGGAACTCCCTTGCCGCAACTTGGCTACCTCGGGCGGATGGTGCACGGATGTAGTCCAGTGGGTGGTACAGTCAAAAGCACAGTGTACGCCGCACATACCGGCCCTCCATGTTTTGCCTATTTCCCCCTCCCACAGGCGGCTGCTACGTGTACGGAAGGGCGTTCAACCCCACGGTTCGCCACCTGGGCCGCTTACTGGCTGCCATGGTGAGTGGCATGGGGGCGCTTCCGTAATGAGACAGGCGACGCTATGAGCCAGTCGAGCTGCTGGTGCACTGACTTGCATTTGATGCACCACCCCACCCACGGGCTCCATGGTGTACCAACCGGTCCACCGGTCCCTCCCGTTGCCGTACGCGCAAGCTGGCACCGCCCCCGACACCGTTCTGACCTGGACAGTGGCAATGGCATACGGTGTCTTTGCCCCAACGGCCTCTTGCAACGTCGACTCCCACCTTGCTCTTCCACCTAGCGGAACACTCACTGGCCTCAGACTTACTGAACAATCACAAGCCATACCGCAGCAACATAACTCAGAACGTAAAGAGCTGCGTGCGCACCCCCTGCTGCCCTCCTGATGCGCCACCGCCCCTCCACCTGTGCCCATGCTTGTCGCCGTCCCCCTCACCACGTGCTGGCGTTTTCCATTACCGCATGGTGGCGCCGCCCCTTGTACCGCACGCCTTGCCTCACCTCTCCGCATCTCTACTCCCCGACCAATTGAAACGTGCATACGCGCCCTCCGCCAGTGTAGGCACCATTATGCACCTCCAAGGGCGACGGCCATCCTTGACGGCCATCCTTGATAGCTGGCCCCATCTACCCCCATTCCCTGGTCCACTACTCCCACACCCTTGACCCACTACCGTACGCCCCCCTCCCCCCTCCCCGCAGGAGGGCACGGAGGCCGCCTACCCCACCAGCTCCGGCATGGCCGCCATCTCCGCCACGCTACTGGCGCTGTGCGACGCGGGCTCCCACATCGTGGCCTCCAACACCATTTACGGTGGGTCGTGCAGGCCCGCGTCGCACCGCGCCTCTACGGCGTTGTCACGCCACGCGGCTCGCCGCTGGCACACGCCGACGGGAGGACCACTGGATCACCGCCCTTGTCCTGCGGGCTCGGCACCAGCAACGCCACCAATCTGCTCCGCTGACCAGGGCACCGTGCCGTAGCCCGGTCGCTGCCCTTTCTGCCTCAAACCTGCCGTAACCTCTGCACTCCCCACTTTTCCATCCCCCCACGCCCCAGGCGGCACCCACGCGCTGCTCAAGTCCTTCCTGCCCGCCAAGTGCCGCGTGACCACCTCCTTCGTGGACATCACGGACCTGGCGGCCGTGGAGAGGGAGCTGGCCGCACACCCCAACACGCGGGTACGTGGGTGCACTACGTGTTGGGTGGTGGATCGTGTACGCGTCGGCCGCTGCTGCTGTCCACACCCCAGCATGCGGTGCCTTGTGACGTTTGACTGCTGCGTAGTGATGTATGGGTTTCGATCACTGCGGCAGCTTCGCCTCCATGTTACTAAGGCCGCTGCGGCCTCAGTGCACCCTGGGCGTGCGGACACGCACGATCCATGCACCACAAACGACTGCCCTGGGACAAGCGGACAACCGCACAAGCAGCCCCGCAGCACCGAACATGGCCCGCTTGTTCATCCCGTGGTCGGTCCAATCCTTTTTCCTTCTTTTCCCCACCCTTCACCCTGTCCCCGTTCCCAAGGTGCTGTACACGGAGGTGGTGTCCAACCCCACGCTGAGGGTGGCGGACATCAGGGCGCTGGCGGACCTGGCGCACAGCCACGTGGTGCGGGAGCGCGGGCAGGAGGAGGGGCAGCAGGAGCAGGGGGCAGCTGGGGGCAGTGCTGGTGCGGCTGCGCCCCCTTCTCGCCTTTGCCAGCTGGTGGTGGACAACACCTTCACTCCGCTGGTGGTCTCGCCCAAGCGCCTGGGGGCGGACGTGGTGGTGCACAGGTGGGTGCAGTGATTTGGGCTTTAGTGAACACTGCAAGAATAGTGGCGCGTAGCAGCACCACAGGCAGGTGCGGGGCTTGGGCCCTGCGAAGCTGGTGGGGATTGGTGGCGGGTTTACGTGGACGTGTAAGGCTCGCTGGTAAGGTGTTAGTCGCTGTTACGCGTTGCTGCACAGTCCCCACGGTTCCCCTGTTCCGTGTTCACCATATGCGCCCTGCTCGCGCCTGCGCCCACTCCCTTCGCCCCTCGAACCTTGTCTCCAACCCCTCCCCAGCCTGACCAAGTACATCTCCGGCGCCTCCGACATCATTGCGGGCGTGGTGTGCGGCTCGGCGGCCTTCATCTCCTCCCTCATGGACTTCCACACGGGTAAGGGTTCATCTGGGCGGGCGGGCCACGGGCTCACAGCTCGGCGTGCGCTGCGCTGTGGGGTGGCAACGGCGCAAGGCCGCTAGGCTGGCCGGCACACAGGCCACTTCGTTGATACCTCCCTGCACTAGCAGCTTCGACCATGGATCAATCAGACAGTTCCTGCCCCAACGCCGCACATGCCGACGCGCTCAGCCGCCATTTGCACTCCCCCTCCCACCAACCACACGCTGAAACCCCTGCGTTGTAAGGTGACAGTCACTCTATCTATAACATGATGCTTGATCTGTGCCTTATATTTGATGTTTCCGTTCCCGCAGGCCCCTGCATGCTGCTGGGCCCCACGCTTGACCCGCGGGTCGCCTCCGAGCTGGCGTTACGCCTGCCGCACCTGGCGCTGCGCGTGGCCGAGCACGGCCGCCGCGCCGGCGCCTTCGCGTCGCGGCTGGCGGCGCTGGGCGCGGCCGTGACGTACCCGGGGCTGCCGGGCCACCCGCAGCACGGGCTGATGGCGGGCATGAGCAACGAGGGGTACGGCTTCGGAGGGCTGCTGGGGCTGGACTTCGGTTCGGCAGCGCGCGCCAACACGGTGGGTGCAGGACACTGTCGCGCAGGGAGGGCGAGACGTTGGAGCAGGGTGGCGATGGAGTGAGCTGGGTTGGAGAGAGTACTACGGGACGGAAGGGGTTGTGGATATTCGCTGCAGCTGTCTAAGGTGGCGGTGGTGCAGCAAGGACCAGTGAGCCAGAGGCCAACGGGCGGCCGGGCATGGTGCGCGGGCCCACCTCGCACCCGGTCCCCTACCCTATGCAGGCCCTCGCAGCCAGGAAAGAAAGCCTGCACCCTGCAGTCCCACAGCCGACCTCTCCGAGAAGGGATCTTACATATCCATCGCACCCCTACCAGTACCCAGCCTTTCCAACACCTTACCCACACCAACCCTGCTTACATTCCCCATCCCCGCTTCTTCTGCTTCCTTTTTGTTGGGCGCAGTTTATGGAGCGGCTCCAGAACCGCCACGGCTTCGGCTTCATGGCCGTGAGCCTGGGCTACTTCGACAGCCTCATGTCGCTGTCCGCCGCCTCCACCTCCTCGGAGCTGGCGGAGGGGGAGCTGGCGCAGGCGGGCATCGGGGGAGGCTACGTTCGCCTGTCCGTGGGCATCACAGGTGAGTGGACTGTGTATTAGGATGCGGTGCAGGGATAAGAGTGCCTGTATCAGAACAGGATTGGTAGGTAAGAAGGTAGCATTGCTGGTAGTTACCGGGTGAGGGGGCTGTGTGGTGCCTGTGCATGGGTTATTTGGTGGGTTGCGGTGGAAGGGGCCACGGGAGCGGCAGAGGTGCAGGATGGGAACACGTGGCCTGGCCATGGGCGTCGCGAGTGAGGTGCATTTGGCGGGAGTATGCACGTTGGGGCGTGGACAGGGCGGGGGGCATGTCGGTGTGGAGCAGTGCTTTTTGGGGCGGCAGAGACTTGAACGGTTCTCTCAAAAGCGCGAAAAAGGGCCCTTCGGTCATGGATATGGTCACAAACCGTTTGCAACGCCGCACGTGGCCTGCAATTGCTTCCGTGTCGAGCTGTCCTGTGTGCTTCTGTGCACAGATAGAGGCGACTCTACTTGGCTAGTCGGCAATACCCCACTTGACGCCTACGCTTGGGACCTCACGTCTGCCCCCTTGCACCTGCCCTGCCCTGCCCACCAGGCACGCTTGAAGAGCGGTGGCGGCAGCTGGAGGAGTCGTACCGCTTCGTCGTGCAGCTGGGGCCAACCGCCGTGGCGCCGTACAGGGCCATCAAGATGCGCCAGCGGCCCACCGTCAGCTTTGCGCCCACCGGCGCGGGCGCCGCCGCCGGCACCAGCGCCGCCGCCACCGCCACCGTCGCGCCCGCCGTCGTCGCCAACGCCACTGGGGCCGCCGCGCTGGCGGCCGTTGTGGAGCAGCACCAGCTGGTGTCGTGGCCGTCCCTGGGGTCCTTTGACGGAGTGGCGCAGCTTGACCGCTTGGCCAACGGCGGCGACAAGGAGGCGGATGAGGAGGAGGAGGTGAGCGGCGGCGCCGCCCGCAGCCCTGGCGGCCCCGCCAGCAGCGGCGAAGCGGCGGGTGCCGTACAGCGGCGGAAGCGGGCTCGGCTCAGCAGTGACGGAGAGAGGCTGGCGGAGAAGCTGCTGACGGCGGCGGGAGCGGCGGCGGCGGCGGCGTCGCCCGTTGAGGCCGCGGAGGCGTGGCCGGCGCAGGCGGCGGCGGAGGCGGAGCTGGGGCCGCTGCCGCCGCTGGCTTCGATGCTGGTGCCGCCGGCGCGGGGTCCGCTGCGGGCGGGCGGCGGAGGCGGGTCGGTGAAGCTGCGGCGGGTGGGGTCCAGCGACGTGCTGTACGTGCAGGTGCACGGGGAGCAGGCGGCGGCGCCGCATGCCGGGGAGGCGGGGCGCGAGTGAGGTGGTGGCTGGAGCGGCGGGGAGAAGGCGATGGGCGGCGGGTTGGGACCAGGCGGAGATCTTTCAGTGGCTGTGCGACCAGCATACAGCAGACTGTATGATGGAAACTACGAGAAGGTGTGATGCACGATTAGCATTACATTCCCTTTATGGCGTGAGCTGGCCTGGGCGTCCAGATGAACAGTAGTCACAGTGATGTTGGGCGTAATTAAGTAGGTTGAGGAGGGTAGGAGACGCTGATGGTGTAGGGTGCTGTCCGGCTGGATGCGGCAGCAGGGGGACAAGGGAGCGCTCTTGTGGGCTCATTGCCCTGGCGGGGTGTGACTGCTTGTTCCATGGGGTCTAGGATGGCAGAGGCGGCGACGGGCTGCACGCAGGGTCACCAGGATAGCAGCAGGCGTTAACGCTTGTAGTACGGACGTAACTGACAGTCGCTGGCTTAACCTGGCTTAACCAGGCATTCGTCGCAGGCTCTGGTAGTCCCAGGGAACAACTGCAAACGTTGTGATTGTCTTGAGTAGCCTGTACTTTTAGCTGCTCCACCCGCCTGCATAGCATTGTACGACACAGTCCTGTGCTTGTTGTCCATTGTTGGTTTGTTATGCCTTTGTTCACCATTGATAGGAGCCTGCTGGTATTGCGCCATGCTGCTGGCGTCCCGCAAAGCAGTTCAAGATTGTGTTCCAGCCAGTGTACAAAGACTGATTGTGCCCTGGGCTGCTCTGTCCATGCGCTCAAGTGGCTCATGCCATATGTCGCATCCTGTACACTACGACGTGCAAACGCACTTTGCCGCTGACTGGTGGTGGTCAATCAAGGCAGATCTAGGCAGGCAAATGCCTCTGTATCACATCTTCTTTGTTCGCTAGTAGGTTAATGTGTCGGCGCTTTCATCATTCATTCCCTCTTTTGGAGTAATGTGTCTTGTACAAGGACGTCCTACAAGAAAAGGAATGCTGGTTGTGTTCGTTCGTGCGATTGGCTGAACCTGGGTGTTGCAAACATGAGCAATGCACGTGACCTGGTTTGCGGTGGCGAGCATATGCAGCATTTGCATTTGTGTAGATTGAGGCCTCCTTGCATGCAAGCATTACAAAACTGGGCTTGGCACCACCACGTGCACCACCACGTGCCTCACAAGTCGGGCCTGGGTCGGGCATTGCCAAGCCGAACGTTGGGGCGATTCATGTCACCCGCCCTCCATGTGCCCGTGAAGGCTGTGGAGTCGGCGCTGTCACACCAAGACCACCATCCGCTCCCAACTCTCAGCACCCAAACGGTGCCAGTGCACCTGCATCCCAACCTCCAGCAGGCTGAGTGGCATTGCCGTTACTCCATGTCCACCACCTCCACCCGGAACGACAACGTACTGCCTGGGCCCGCCCCTGGCTGCCTCACGCGCACCGACCCACGGGTCAACCTATCCACCGCCTCCTTAACACACCTGTCCTGCAGCAGCGCCCGCCCATCCACCTCCTCCCCGCCCGCCACCTCACCGCCGCCAGCTTGCTTCACCCGTACGCCCACCGGCGGCGGCGGGCCGGGCTTGCAGTACACATCCGGCCGCAGTCCCACGCGGTCAACGGGGGTCAACGCAGGCGTTACGAACACGTCCGTACTGACGAGCAGCGTCGCGCCGCCGGCTAGCGGCCCGATGACGCGCTGCGTACGGCCCTTGCCGTACGTCCGCTCGCCCAGCAGTACGGCAGCGTTGTCGTCGCGGAGGGCGCCCGCCAGCAGCTCCGAGGTGGAGGCGGAGTAGTGGTCCACCAGCACAACCTGGCAGCGCAGTAGCAGCAGCACATGATGACAAACCACATTTGGCAACTGTCAGCTTGAGAGCACATGTCATTTGTCCACAACAGCACCTGTCAAAGGAGCACGAAGCCGTAGTGCAGGACTCATTCCGCGGCTTTGTTTGAGCCTGACAAGTGGACGCATGCCGCAGTGTAAAAACGTCGTCACTATGGCACCCTGGCTTTCCGAATGCGGCTCCGTTCAGCTGCACGCTGGTCTCCGGCCCCACGCGCCCCACCGCCCGCGACCCACCATAGGCTGCCCGTTGAGACGCCCGCGCCCGTCCTCCTGCACATGGTGGGGGAGCAGCATGCGAGACTCAAGTCGCACGCTGCACGCTCGGGTAACCTTGGCAGTCCAACGCAAGAAACCTGTCCGCATGCAGCCCAGGATGTTATTGGGGCTCCAAGGCCCGTACTCCCCAACGCACGTTCAACACCCCCACCTGCCATATACTCACTTCCCCCTACACCTCCACGCTACGCGCACTTACCAAGACGCCATGCGCAGGCGCCCTGCCAGCTCGCCCACTGCCCACCCAGTTCCTCCCACCCGCCCACCATTACCCCACTCACGTACACCAGCTGCTGCTGGTACTCCCCGCTGCGGCCCAGAGTGAAGGCCGCCACATCCCCCGGCCGCAGCAGCAGCTCCGCCACCGCCAGGCCCTCCCCCACCACACCGCCGGGGTTGTCGCGCAGGTCCAGCAGCCAGGCGCGGCAGCCGGCGGCCTGGGAGCAGGGAAAGGAAACTTTCTTTTGCTGAAACACATTCACGAAAGAATATACTGCAGGTAACGCGAAAATGGGCGGATGGAAGCAGGGCGGAGAAGGTAGCACTTCCGTGCATGGGCAGCTTTAAGCGGCCAGTAGTTGTGCGAAACCCTCCCTGTCCCCCCGCCACTACCCCTGGAGCCGTTCCCTACCCTGCTCCCCCAACCCAGCTCCAGCGCATAGTACCAAGTAACGAGGCAAAAAGCTTGTTGGTTTGACTGCCACGAAGCACTCTCCACAGGCACTACTGGTTTCCATGTCGATTACAGCGCCACCCTGCTGCCCTTCCCGGCCCACCTCTAGAGCGTCCAGCGCCCTCTCCACCTCCTGCGCCACATTGTCGGAGAAGGCCACGATGCGCAGGTAGCCCACACGGCCGGTGCCAGCAGCAGCACCAGCATCACCGCCATTTGCTTGTGTTGAAGCAGAAGAGGATGGGGCCCTGCTGCTGCTGCTGCTGCTGCTGCTGCTGCTGCTGCTGCTCTTGCTAGCCCTACCGTTGGGCTCCAGCACGGTGTACTGCACGGGCGCAAAGTCCACGGGCGCCGGGACCAGGTGCGCGTCAAAGTACCTGTCCGGCAGGCTGTACGACAGTAAGGGGGCGCGGGACGAGGGAGGCGTCGAACGGGGCTGCGCCAGGAGCTGTGAGGAAGAGGTACTGCTGCTGCTGCTGCTGCTGAAGGTATATCTGGAATTCTCGCTGGTGCCAAGGGTTTCCACGCCAGTCAGGCTGGACATTAGAGCTGCTGGGGAGCTGGTCTGCGGGCTATCGGACACGGGGAGCGTGGCGCCTTGGGTCGGTGCCTCACCCACGGGTGCCCCTGAGGGCACGATGGCCCCATAGGCTCCTGCGGGAGTCAGGCCGCCAGGCGCTTCCACCGGTGCTGCTACTGGCGCTGCCGTAGGCGGGGGTTGCAGCACCTGCTGCTGCTGCTGTCCTGTGCTGTCCCGGCGGCGCACCTTGACGTCTACCTCCCGGTCCTGCGGCAGCAGCTCCCGAGCGGTCACCCTGCCGTGGAAAGGTGGGCGGACCAGGGTGGGCCAGGGTTAGCTGCAACGGATGCTTGACGGCTGGGCAGCTGGTGTGGAGCCGGGCAGCTATACGGACCTGAACGCCACAGGCACCTACCGTGCCCTGGCATGCGAGCACCTACCCGCCGCCTGGCCTGCTGCCCCTCCCCTCCGACAGCAGGGAGGCCACCGGGCGGCCGTCCACAGCCACCACCTCGTCACCGACACGCAGCCCAGAGGCGGCCGCCGAGCTCTGCAGTGCAACATACAGCACCACGGCTCTGGTCTTAGACTGGTACATATACAGCACCAGTGAGGTGGCCGGTGACGTCGGTCCGGCCAGAATAGAGGGCATGCTGAGCCAGTAGGCGGCTATGCAAACATCTCTCATGCTTTGGGATTGTCGCTGATGTACCTGGCCTGCAAAACAGGACACGCACGTCCGGCGCGGCCATCCCCCGGCTAAGGGACATCCCTCCCCGCCTGCCCCGACGCGTTTTACGCGTACCCCGACGCACCCCCGGCAGCACGTAGGCCACCCTCAGCGCGTCGTTGGCCCCCTGCCGCTGCTCCCTCGCCATCAGCAGGCCCGTGGACAGCACCTGCGGCGGAACCAGCAGCACTGAGCACTACAGGCACATAGGGCTTGGAAAGCGTACTGCATGGGGCCTCGCATGCACACGACGTCAACTCGACGCCGTGCCCTGCGAGTCCCTGTCCAGCCAAGGTGCCGAGCTGCTTTTATCGCCCTGCATGTCCGCAGACTTGCCCTATCACCAACGCGGGAGGGCGGCAGCTCAGTAGGCGGCGTGCACACCGCACACGTCTGCCCTCTCCCGGCCACCTGCTGCCTTACTCTGTATCCTGATCCAACTAAAGCTGGCCTGCGAACGCAGTGCTCGTCCGCTGCCAGTACCCTGAAGCCTCTGCCTGTGGCGTTGTCGCGGCCCACCTTGCCCTGCGTCTGCGCCTCAAAGGCCTCTGCACGCCCGCCGGGTAACAGCACACGGGTGTAGGGGTCATCCAGCACCGCCAGGAGCCGGTCCACCTGGGGGGAAAGAGCGGAAATGAGGACTCGTTGCACAGCAAGACGTTGGACAAGCGTGACAGGCAGCTCCGTGCACGGTGCGGTCACAAGGTGTGGGTTGGCCCAGGGAGCCGTTGCACCTCAACCCACATGCTGCGGGAGCAAGATTTGCAACACGCTGACCATGGTGTTGGAACAGCTCTCGCGTTTGCATATGTGCGCGGCATGATCCCAGCACCTGGCACCCTTTGACACTGCCTTTCTCGCCTTTCCACCACCATCTCTCTCTTCCCCCGCCCCCGACCTGCTGCAGCGCCTCCTCCCTTGTGGTGGCCTTGAAGGTGGCGGTCAGGGCGTCCTGTGGGATAGGGTTCAGGGCGTGTGGTCAGGGTGTGGGGTGAAGGGACTGGGGTGAAGGATGTGGGTGCAAGGGTGCGGGGCGAAGGTTTTGGGGTGCAAAGTGTGGGTAACGGCTACTCACGCTTACGGCTAGGCGTGTCGTGGTTTGCTAGCGCGTAGCCTGAGGCCACACACGAGCAGGGGCATGCGTTCCTTCCGCACCGCCTGCGGTGCACCGCCGCCCACCCTCTGGGCATGCACGCATACCGTGTGCAGCTGTGCCTTCGTGCATGCAACCACACATACCGGTACTCCTACAGCCGCTCACACCTGTAGTTGCTGCACCCAGTCCGTGTTGTTGAAGGTGGGGTCGTAGTAGGACTCGCGAACGTAGCCTGGGGCGGCGTGCAGACAGGGTAGTGGCGAAGGGCCGTTTGTACGGCACAACAGTCGGTAGCGCTACAACCACCGGCCAGCTGTTCTCTTGCCTACGTAACCTGTAATTCGCCTCTCCTCTAATTATGTCCTCTACGCAGCGTGCGTCGTCATGGGTGGGGCCACGCCATCTGCATCCTGGGGATCCCTGGGCAGCACACCTCCGCAGTGTTGGCCAACAGCCTTCCCCCCCTCTCCGCACCACCCGGTTCTGGTACCCCCGACGTGCTGTGCTCGTGCCTTACCCCATGCTTGCACCAGCAGCTCCTGTGCAGAGCGTATGCCTGGGTCCTGGCTCGCCGGGAAGCGGATAGATAAGCGCTCTCCGTTCTCAGTCACTGAGATGTCGCCTCGCCCAACGGCAGAGGCAGCAGGCGGGTCAGTGACGACAGGCGACAGCAAAAGAGCACATGATAGTGCTGATGAAGCTGCTAGCTGCTTAAGCTTGTCCAGAATGCGCGGTTGCCCGTCGTCAGCTTGCAGCGATGTATGCAGGTTTGTTGCTGCGGGCGTTCGGCAGCCCGTGCGAGTTGACAGATGACGTGAGCGAGAGATCACGCTTGCAAATGGTGTCGCTTGGGCTGGCTTTGTTGATAGCGGCCTTGGAGGCCTTTGGAGCGCCAGGCCTGGCGCAGCTCCGCCTACGATCGAGGTCATACTGTTCGACAGAAAAATGTCGGAAATCAATGCCACGGTTCCTTTTTAAATGTGAGAGTCCCAAGTCCACTTGGCTGTCGTGGCCATGCCAAAAAGGGATTAGTCATCTGCTTGATGCAGGCACGTGGTGGCAAGGAGACACGCCTGGTAAGCTGAGAGCATGTGCTTGCATAATACACAGGTGTTCAGGATTCAGGATTCAGGTGTTTTCCCGCCGGTGTTTTCCCGCCGGTGGCATTTCACTCTGGAATGTCGAGGAAGGATCCCCCTGGCATGGCATCGC